>Ga0049083_10000149_pt1 | contig 21286 bp, 23 predicted proteins | sample GreLakmeMI27MSRF_FD_66719 | JGI IMG/M metagenome (GOLD analysis project Ga0049083, IMG submission 66719) | Freshwater lentic microbial communities from great Laurentian Lakes, MI, USA - Great Lakes metaG MI27MSRF | ecosystem: Environmental > Aquatic > Freshwater > Lake | place: Great Lakes...
GCAGTACGAGCCCACTATCCGTGAGCTGCGCGCCAAGTACGAGCAGGCGACGCGCGACGCGACGCGCGCCCGGGCCGAGCGGGACCGCGCAGCCGCGCGACTGGAGGCGCTCGAGGCGCAGCCGGCACCCGGCACCGGGCACCCGGGCGACACGCAGCCGATCCCCACGGCGGCGGCACAGCCGCAGCCCCAGCAGGCGCGTTCACACGCGTTCAGTCAGCGGCTCGGTGCCCTCTGCGACCGTCTCTCTTCTTGTCGCGCACAGCCGCACGCGCTGACCCGCGTTCCCGCCCTCCCCTGCGCAGGAGCCCCCCGCAGCGCCTGCACGCCACGCTGCGCGCGGCGGCGCCACTCCCCCCTCCTCCTGCGGCGTGGGCGACGGGCGGCCCAGCGCCGGCGCCGCCACCGCGCGCGCCGCCCGCGGCTCCTCGCTGCCCTGCGGCACGCTGCCCCGCCCGCCAGGCCAGGAGGACGGCCCCATCCACCCCCCGGCCCCCTGTGCGCAGCTGAGCCAGCTGGCGTGCCACCCCTGCGGCGGCGCCCCCCCGGCGCCCCCCCGCTCCGTCTCCTGCCTGGCGCTGCACCCCTCCAAGCCCGTGGCCGCCACCGGCTGCGACGACGCCAGCTGGAGCCTGTGGGCGCTGCCCGGGGGTGAGCGGCTGGTCGAGGGGGAGGGCCACCCCTCGTGGGTGTCCTGCGTAGCCTTCAACCCGCTGGGCGGCCAGCTGGCCAGCGGCTGCGGCGCCGGGCAGCTGAAGCTGTGGGACCTGCAGCAGCGGCGCTGCTGCGCCACGCTGGTTGGTGTAGGGGGGAAACAGGGCGGCGGCGCGCTGTGGAGCGTGTCGTACCACGACGCCGGGCAGCACCTGGCCACGGGCAGCCTGGACCGCTGCGTGCGCGTCTGGGACGTGGCGGTGGGGCGCCTGGGCGCCCAGCTGCGGGGCCACGCGGACAGCGTCAACGAGGTGGCCTGGCAGCCCTGCGCAGCCGGCCTGGCCAGCGCCAGCAGCGACAAGACGGTCAGCACCTGGGACGTGCGCGCGGGGCTGTGCTCGCAGACGCTGTTCGGGCACGGGGCGGGCGTGAACGCCGTCGCCTGGGCGCGGTCAGGGGTCACCCTGGCCTCCGCAGACATCGAGGGGGTGGTGAAGCTCTGGGACGTCCGCATGGCCGCCGAGCTGCTCAGCCTCGCCCTGGGCCCGCACGCCGCCAACCGGGTAGCATTCGACCCCTCCGGCGCGGTGCTGGCGGTGGCCAGCGACGACGGGACTGTAAAGTGCGTCGCGGTGCAGGACGGAGCCGCTCTGGCCACGCTGAGGGGCCACGTGGATGCGGTGCAGGCGGTGGCATGGGACCCGCATGGCGAGTTCCTCCTCTCCGCTGGATCAGACGGAGCAATGTGCGTCTGGGGAGTGCCGCCGCCGCCGCCGCCGCCAGCACCGCCGGCGGCGCCCACGGCGCCGGAGCCCACCGCCACCCAGAGCCGCCTCAGCGCAACCACCAGGCTTGGCGGAGCGAAGCGCAATTCTTAAACCACAGTGTCAGCTGTCTATCAGCACCTCATCGTCAGTCTCTCTCAGCTCTCCCAGACGCGGAAGGAGGCTGCGCAGGGGCGCAGCAGCGCCTCCCTTTGCGGCCACGTTGCCTGTGGCACCTGCACGGTGAGCGTGAAAAGCCGGCCCCGTCTGTCGCCGTAGAGCACGGACAGGAAGTGTCGCTCCCACGCGGGGCTCTTCACCACAAACTCCAGAGCGTATGCGCCGCTGGGCAGCTCCTCCACGCTCAGCAGCGTCGCCTCCTTGCCAGAGCCCGGCCGCGCAAGCGCCCCTTCAAAGAGCCGCACAGCAACCTCCTCGGGCGAGCCGAGGCTCTTCAGCCTGAAGGTGACGCCGAAGGCGTTGGCCTCCTGAACCACCACGGACAGGTTCTCCTCGCCGCTGGTCCCCGGCGGCCCAAACGCCACCACCGGCTCGCCCACGCTGCGCCTCTCCTGCCTTGCCAGCGACGGCGGGTCCAGCGGGCTCTGGGCCTCTAACGCCGCGGCACGCCTGCGCGCGATGGTCTGGTCTGCTAGCCAGCTCACCGGGTAGAGCAGCTCAAAGCCTTCGGAGCCATCCACGTGGCGCAGCAGTCCGCCCACGGGAAACAGAGCGTCCAGCCGCAGCGCCCGGGCGCGCTCCGGCTGCGTGCTCAGCAGCGCAGTGGTGATACCGCCCAGGTTGCCGCCCAGCGCGATGCCGGCCGCGCTCAGGCCGCCCAGAACGGCGCGGCGGCCTGAAGGCAGCGTGCCGCCCCAGACCACCGTCTCTGCTGGTCCGGGCAAGGGCGTGCGGGGCGGATCCTCGGGCGTGCAGCGCCGCGAGACGTCGCGAAACAGGGCGGGCGGGCGGCAGGACGCACTCCTCATGCGAGAGGTAAGAGACGAAGAGCGTGATTAGATAGACGTGCAAGGGCGAGAGCTTCTGACTGACGCTTGCTTTTGGTGCTTGCTGCAGGCAGACGCCGAGTTTTTTGCACGTCCCGGCTCACGTAGTTGGATAGGCGCTGTATCCGCGTGGCCCTCACATTCTCTGCGCCACCACACTGGCCAGCACCTCGTAGTCGTCAGTCACGTTGTAGATGTGGCAGCTGATGCGAACATACAGATATCCCTGGATGCTCTTGACCGGGACCTCCACCGCGCGCTCAAACAGCCAGTCCTGCCACTGCTTCGCGTCCGCGGATGTGGCGCACCCATCCTCCGCGGGCGGCTGGCGCGCAAGCAGCTCCTGGATGTCTGCCCTCTCAAAGCCGACGAGAGGGGCTGCGTGAGGCAGTCTCACGAGTGCCATGTTGCCGCACAGCTCCAGCGGTGCAAGCGTGTGCGTCTGCCAGCGCGCCAGCAGGATGGCCACGCCCTGCGCCAGCGTGGCGCGCATGTACGCCAGCGCGCGCGGCTGCCCGATGGCAGCCCACCAGCGCAGCGTCTGAGGCAACACAAGCACCGGGGAATAGTCGCGGCATCCGTCCCAGATGAAGTCGCTGGTGAAGCCGGCGCCGGCGCCGTGACTTACCACTGGTGGGCGCAGGCCGTGCTGCACCTCCGGCGCAGCCCAGAGCACCGCACAGCCGCGGGGGCTGCACAGGTGCTTGTGGCAGTTACTCACCCAGTAGTGCACGCCCAGCGCGGGCACGTCCAGCTCCTGCGAGCCCAGCGCGTGCGCGCCGTCTACCAGCACCCGGCAGGCTGGGCACAGAGAGCGCACGAGAGCGGCCAGCTCAGCCACGGGCAAACAGAGCCCGGTGTTGCTGGTCACCGCGTCGAACACAGCCAGCTTGGCGTTCCCGGGCAGCGTGCGCCGCACCAGCTCCAGCACCGCCGCGGCGCCGGCCAAGGGAAACCGCAGTTGCGCCTCCACCAGCTCCGCGCCGGAGCGACCTGCTGCCAGCTGCAGCATCTTCTTGACGGAGCCATAGCCCACGTTGAGCGAGTACACCGCGTCACCCGGTGCGAGCGGGGCGCTGAAGACGACGGCGTTCAGCGCACTGGTGGCGTTTGGAGCGAAGACGAGGTCCACGGGCCGCACTCGCAGGTGGGCAGCCACCAGTCGTGTGGCGAGCACGATGTGCGGGAACAGCAGGCGGTCAATGTGCAGCAGCGGCTGCGCTTCACAGTGCCTTCTCCAGCGGTGTGCCGCCTCGAAGGTGGCGGCTGAGCAGGCACCGAAGGCGCCGTGGTTCAGGAACGTCCAACGCTGAAAGTCCACCAGGAACTGTGGCCGCGCTGAGGCGCCCAGCTCCAGCGGCGCACGCTCCAGCGCATCAAACAAGTCGTCCACTGCAAAGGGTAGCGGCGGAGGCTGGTAGCTCTCGTCCGTCTGCGCGACCATCACCTCCACATTCTCGCTGTGAAAGGAGCCAAAGCCAACGTAGCCGCCAGGCGCAGCCATGCGAAGGGCGGAGGGAGGCCGAATGGCGTGTTCGTTTGACATTGCATTCTTTGCTGTTAGTTTGCTCCTCGCTCGTCGGACGAAGGTTGCTGCTGGTGCGAATTTGACCGGTGGCGTCTCGCAGCGTTCAGTTCCTTTCCATTCGATAACATGGCGCGTCCATCCACGGGCGCTCAGAGGAAGGCTGCGGAGAAGACGTCGTCCGCATCGGCAGTGCCCTTGCGCTGCACAACCGGCTGTGCGGGCGCCGACATCTTGCCGCGGGGGCGCTTTTGCCAGCCTGCGCGCGGCGCGGATGCATGTTAGCAGATGCGCAGGCACATGCGTGGCATCGCTACGACTGACTCACCACATGTTGCGCCTTCCGCCTCCGCAGCGTCTCGCTTCTTGGATGCCAGGCCCGCCATCTTGGCAGTCACGTCCGACACGGGCGCGGCGGCGCGCACGGGGCGGCTCTGGGGCGGCGCCGGCGGAGGCGCGAGCGGCACCTTGGCACTGATAGAAAGGAACCACCGCGTCAGCCACAAGCAGCGCGGGTGCGGCGAATCGCGCGCGCGCCTCTTGCTGGCTGGGGGCGCCTTTAGTGCGGTTGCGCGCGGGGGCATGGCTGCGCCAGCCTCCTCCTCCTCCTCCTGGGTGGCGTCAGAGTCGCAGCCCTCTAGTTGCGCCGCCTCCGTCGCGACCCGGTGCTCCTGTCGGAACACGCCGCGCGCATCGCTCTGCGAGGGCTGCGCCGGGGAGTGGCGGCGTGAGTGGCTGAGAAAGTGGAAGGGGGAAGAGGGACTTGCACGTTGCACCCCACTGCGTTCCAGGGCACTCCAACGCGCCTGCCCGTCCTCCTGCGCCACCGCCATGCTGCGCCCGCACTGGCTGTACGGCGTCTCCTCCAGCGAGTCCAGCAGCGAGCGCACGGCCACCTTGCTGGTGTGGTGGTCCGAGCGCACGCCGCCAAAGGGCAGGCAGGTAGGCGCGCGCGCAAAGGAGCCCAGGCTGTCCGCGTTGGCGGCCACGAAGCCGGGAGGCTCGTAATCGGCTTGCACGCTGTCGTTGTAGATGAACTGGGAGGGAGGGAGTGCGCGTCTGTGAGCCTCAGAAAGGAAAGAAGAGCGCCGCACGCGGAGAGCAGCGGGGCACTCACGTGCATGGACAGGATGCGGTCCTCCGGCACGCAGCTGAGCGTGGACACGGCTGTGACGAGCTGTCGCACCACCGCGCCAGCCTGCTTCTTGAGCAGCGCGGGCGTGGCCACAGCCTCGCAGCGCAAGCCCAACACGCGACTGCTCACGCCCACCGCGCCCTGCGAGTACGCGAACTCGAACTCGTACTGCTCCAGCACGTCCGGGATAGGCGTGTCCTGTGCGGGCGTGAGGGGAGCGCAGGCACTCACTCACTGCGCGTGTCGTGCACGCGCCGTGGCGGCGCTGATTGAGAAGATCATGGTCTTCAGCACCTTGTGGTTCAGCGCGTCGTCCACGCCTGGCACGCGGCGGGAGGAGCGGCGCAGGGGGGCGTGCGTGTGAGAGCGATGCGGAACGGACGAGTCTAAGGGTGGCTGCTGCTGCGCGCCGACGCGCGCGAGCAGAGACACGCCAGCGCGCCCACGCGCAGTTGCTAGCAGCGCACGCGCGGGGGGCGCAGCGGCGGGCAGGCGCGCGGTCGGCCGAGAGGGCAGGCGCAGGGAGGGGAGGGGAGGCGCTCAGGCTCCTGGTGCACGAGCACGCGCCTTGCTCGATCCAGCGCAAGATGGTGGCAGACTCGTCGCTGTAGTCTCGCTGCGGTGCGAAGAGACGGGTTGGGGAGGCGCGCCACGCGTCATGCGCGCAGCTGAGTGGAGGCAAGGCAGACTGAGTCTGTCTCGCTCGCTCTGAGACAAGAGCACAGAGCAGAGGAGGAACGAGCTACGCAGCCCGCGCCGCGTCCGCAGCCCAGGGCGCGCACCTTGAGCTCGTGCATGTTGTTCAGCCCCGCGAAGCCGTTGCGCAGCAGGAAGGCGTCCTCCCCAAAGAGGCCGCGCGTGTGGCACACGGTGTGCACGGACAGCCGCACCAGCGCCTTGACGCACTGCATGCTCTCCGACTCGGTGGCGGTCACCACCTGCACGGCCTGAGCCACGGCCATGTGACGAGGCGCACGTAAAGGCAGAGATGGAGAATGCAGAGGGCTAGCGAGTGAAGCGAAGCGTTCTCCTGGTCTCCGGGTTCTTCTAGCGCGCGCATAGTTCGCTTACATGTCGTCCGCGGCCATGCACGACTCCAGCGTCCGAATGCACTCGCCCACGCTTGCGCCCGCCCCCATCTTGGCCGCCAGTGCGTCGTGCGCCGCCGTGTGCCGGCGCAGCATGAGGACCACTGAGAGCACTGCGAAGCGGACCTCCGAGTCGGCGCGCATCTGGGTGAACCCCAGCGCCGCGAGCAGCGAGTCGAGTGAGCGCAGGTCGTCCAGGCCGCCCTCCGCCTGGCCGAACGCCAGGTACTCGCTGGCCACGCCCGCCAGCGCGATGCAGGTGAATGCGTCCAGCGAGGCTGAGGAGAGCTTGCCGGCGCTCACCTCTGCTCTGAACTCGGCGTCGCAGAAGGAGCAGCCAGCCTGCACGTTGCCCCTGCCCTCGCTCAGCAGCGCCTGCCAGGCGGACAGCGAGTAGCCGCGGGGCAGGATGCCCACCAAATAGGCGATCAGGAAGTGCCCGCTCTCGTGGCGGAGCACGCGAGAGCAGTACAGTGCGCTGGTCCAGCGCCCCAGCGCGTCCAGCACCAGCGCCTCGCCCGCGCCGCCGTTGCCCACCTGGTCAACCGTGAGCGCCGTCAGCGCGGCCAGGCCCGCGGCCAGGAGCTGCGAGGTGTCCGGGTGCAGCGCAGCGACGGAGCAGGCAGCTCCCGCGGAGAGCGCCAGCACAGCACTGCTGCGCACACCCTCCAGCGTCGTGTCGCGCGGTGACAGGAAGGCGGAGGGATCCATCTTGTTGAGGCGCAGGTCCGCCAGCGTGTAGTCGCGCTTCGGTGCCAGACGACCACGACCAAAGCCGCGCAGAATTTGCTGCTCATCACGCAGCGCACGCGCCAGCGCCACAGCCTGTGCTTCCGCCTCGCCCCCCTCACTAGCCTCGCTAGCGCGAGCCAGGGCCTGGAGGGGCGTGATGAGCAGGGCTTCACACAGGGCAACAGTGCAAGGTCGCACCAGCAGAGCGTCGAGGCGAGCGAGCGACTCGTCTAACGCTCCAGCTCCTGCGACTCCGCGGCAGCGCAGCCTCGTAGCTGCGCTGCGCGAGCGGCGATGCAGGCCTGGTCTGAGGCAGGGAGCACTCGCTGCCAGCATGTCGCGTGAGACGCCACGCAGCCAGAGCTGACCGTATCAGCCGCAAATGGCCTCGCTCTGTGAACACAGGATCGCGCACGGGCACAGCCTGTGCGGAGACAGCAGTTGCCGTGAGACAGGCTTGCGTAGGGAGCGAGGCGCGAATGACGTGGCAATTTTTGCTTGCTTGATCTTCCGTCGGTCGTCGCTCGATCGCGTCGGTCGCTCGCCTTTTACCCTTTTTTTATCGATAGAGACATAGCGCTCCCTCCGCCAATCTTGCGCAATCTCTGTCAACTGTCGAAATTCGTAGAGTCGCTGCCGCACGAGCTCGCATCACGTCGCTTACGCTCGCTGTGTTTGCATCGAACGTTGTTGCGCATCAGAGAGCTTGAGCGCTCTGCGGTCGGCGCTCGACTCGAGCAGAGTCATGGCGGGTACCAACACACTGCTGCGCCTGCTGGTGCTCGTTGGCTTTGCTCTCCTCGCAACAGCGATGCTGTCCACCATCGACTGTGCGTGCCTGCACCCACGCTCCTCCGCTCTGCACCTCACCGCCGCTGCGCACAGACCGGCACAGGCTGCAGCTGGCGAGCAAGGAGTTTCAGTGGCCGCAGGCTCAGGCGCGGAGAGCAGCCATAGGGTTGTGCCGCTGCCTGACTTGGACGCTGCACAGACGCTGGGCGTGTTGGGGGCGGGCGCGCTGTTGTGCTTCTACGGTGCGGAGCGGCAGCAGCGCAGGGGCCTCACTTCTCGCGCACTCACCGACCGTTCTCTCTGGCAGCGGGTCTGCAGCTGTTCGCCAGCTTCGTGCCAATCGCGCTGCTCAAGACACCGCCGTGCGTGCCCAGCCGCCACGCTGGTTGCCCCGCTGAGCGCCGGGTGCGCAGGAACCCGGAAGCTCTGTTCTTCCGCCGCGAGTTTTTGAGCCTGGGCCACCGCGGCACGCGCACGCGGTCAGCTACGCCTGCGCAAGGACTGAGGACTGAGGCGGGAAAATGAGGCGAAAATGGACTGTCGTTGGCTGGCGTGTAAGGCGCTGGTCTGTCGTCGTTGGCACTGCACTCACTCGGCCGCAAACGGGAAAATGGGCGGGCTTTCCGGAACACGGCAGGACAGGATGTCCACGCCCGTCTCCGTGACGAGGAGCGTGTGCTCGAATTGCGCGCTGCGTTTGCCGTCCACCGTGACAGAGGTCCACCCGTCAGGCCAGGTCTGATCTTTCCAGCTCCCCAGGTTGATCATGGGCTCGATGGTGAACACCATGCCCGGGCGCATCACTCCCACAGCCTTGTTGTTGGCGTAGTGCGGGATGTTGGGAGCGCAGTGAAACAAGTCCCTAAAGGGGCGTGTCAGCCGCAGCGTGCAGCCGCGCAAGCACAGCCGAGGCACGCGCACCCGATGCCGTGGCCGCAGTAGGTGCGCACAACGGAGAGGCCCGCCTGCGAGGCGCGCACGCTGATGACCTCCCCAATGTCCCGAAAGCGCGTGCCCGGCTTTACGATTGCGATGGCTGCGGCCAGGCACTCCCAGGAGCCGCGCACGAGCGCCCGCCCTGCGTCGTCCACGTTTCCGCAGAGCACCGTTTCGTTGAGGTCTCCGTGGAAGCCGTTGAGAAAGACGCTGATGTCCAGGTTCACAATGTCGCCGTCCTCCAGCGGCCGCGCGTCGGGGATGCCGTGGCAGATGACCTCGTTGATGCTGGTGCAGCAGGACTTTGGGAAGGAGCAGTAGTTGAGGGGCGAAGGGTAGCCGCCGCCGGCAACAGTGACATCGTGCGCGATGCGGTCCAGCTCGTCCGTCGTCACGCCGGGCCGCACCGCTGTGGCGCAAGCGTCCAGCACCTTGCGGCCCTGCGAGCGCGGCGGCGGCGGCGTCAGGCTGGCACAGGCACACCGCATGGCACACGCTGGCGTGCGCACGCACCAAGGCACACGCGGCGCGGATGCCCTGCACTTCCTTGGCCGTGTGTATGTGCACGATGTTTTGCTTGCGGCTTTCCATCTCCTCCGCAGGCCAGCCGGTGGTTGCATAGTCAGGGCGCACAATGTGCTCCGGCACCGGCCTGTACGGCGACACGGTGTGTGGCCGCAGCTTGCCCGTCCACTGAAAGAGGGGCCGCTTCTTGCTGCGCCCCTTGCCGCGGTGCGTGCAATAGAGCCACTCGGTTGCGGAGGCACCGTCGGGCAGCGCCACTGCGGCGTCTGAGGGCGCCTGAGGTGGGCCGCGTGAGCGCCGCACACGGCGACGGAGCAGCCGGGGCTGCTGCGCACCGCTGGCGCGGGCGGCTTGGCGTCCGCCCACAGCGACGGCTTGCAGGCGAGCACCGGGGAGCGCGCAAGCTCCGCCGCCGCCTGTGCGCTGGCGGCCGTGAACTTGGCGGCGAAGCCAAGGCTGCTTTCCGCGCCCACGCTGACCGAGAGCAGCGCCACAAAGCCTCCACTCCGAGGCGTTGTCTGCACCAGCCCCGCCACGCGCCCAGCCTCCGGGCTGCCCGCGCGCACGCCCAGCGCCTGCGAGCGAAGCGGGCACGCGGCGTGGAGGTGAGTGCACGCGCGGACAGAGGCGGGGGTGAGGGAGGCGGCTGCCCCCAACAGCGAGGCCTGGTGGCCTGCTCACAACCTCGCCTCGCAACATAAGTGGCAGAGAGAGCGGGACGTGAAATGGTGCCAGCGCTGCGCCTGCGCGGCAGGCGGCAGGCGCACCAGGTGCACGTCAGACGTTGACACTGCACGAGCGCGAGCGAGGAGCGGCTTGAAGCGCTGCTCGGGCGCTCGGTCTGCCGTCATCGGCAACAGCTTGGCCACCGTCTTCAGCGCCGCCAGCGGGCACTCCAGGAACAGCAGGCAGCCCTCGTCGTCCAGCGTGCCATCCACGCACACTGACCGGAAGCCAGGCTCGCGCATAGCCTCCAGCACCAACGCGGCGCATGATTCAGCCTCCTCAGCCTCTGAGGCCATGGCGGCGAGCGACACGGCGTAGGCTACAGGCGCGTAGCAGTGTGAGGGAGCCAGAAAACAGGACGAGGATCGTCGCTCGGTATCGGTGGTGGCGAACGAGGCGTTGAGCACAGATGGACCGACCAGCGACAACACGATAACGAAACGCGACTAGAATCAGTCTGTGCTGCTTACACTTACGCTGTGACCAGTCGCAGCCAAGGCAGAGCATAGCGCAACACATCCTCGGGCGCGTCGTCGAACGGACAGTGGCCGCAGTTGGAAATGACGTCGAAGGTGACCTGCTGCGGCCTCTCCGCTGGAGGAAGGTGGTCAGCATTTGCAGCGACGCGTAGAGTCGAGCGCAGAGCACGCACCCGCAAGGCGCTTGAACGCGTTCGCCACGGTGCCGTCCACGGGTGTCCAGCGGTCTTCGAGGCCCCATATGAGCTTCACGGGGCACTTGAGCTGCGGAGCCAGCAGGTCCGGGCGCGGCCCCGGGTCGCCCGTGAAGACCTCCACGAAGCAGCCCAGCGCCCCCGGGTCCTCGCTGGGCTCATAAAGCAGGTCCACCAGCTCGGGGGTGACTGCCTCTGGGCGCAGGTACACCTGGTCGCGCAGGATGCGCTCCACGTTTGCCTTGGAGCGGAACGAGTTGAACAGGAATCGCGCCACCAGAGGCTGCTTGAGCAGGAACTCGATGAGCAGAAACACGGGCTTCAGGTTGCGCAGCGTGGGGTCGTCGTCGTAGAGGCCGCGCTGGTTCATGCCTGCTGCGACGTTGAGCAGCAACAAGGCCTTGACGCGGCCGGGCGAGTCGTGCGCCGCCACCGTGGCAACTTGTGAGCCGATGCTGTTCCCGATGACCACCGCCTCCTCCTGCACAACCTCGCGCAGGAAGGCGTCCAGCTGTTGCGCCCACAGAATCGGCGTGTACGCCACCTGCGGCTTACAGGAGGCTCCGAAGCCCAGGTAATCTGGCGCGTATACCTTGAACCCCTCCGCCACCAGCAGCGCAGAGAGGCGCCGGAAGTGTTTGCTTCCGCTGCCAAAGCCGTGGCTCACCACTATGGCCGGCCCGCTGCCAGAGACCTCGTAGGCGCAGGGCCAGCCATGCCAGGTCCACGTCTCGCAGCGTGGGGCTGCGGTGCTTGACTGCAGCGAACTTCTGGGGCCCCACGAGGCCCTGCTTCGCGTCCTGTGAGCACGTCCTTGGAGCTGCTGAATCCCGCCCATATCCCGAGCACCACAACAAGGGCGCGCGCTCATACTAGCCAGCATTGCGCACCACTGGTTCCAACACCAAGCCTGCGTGCACGCGTGCACGCGTGGACAGGGAAGAGTAGGGCGAGTGACTCGCGCCGCAGGCGCCGCAGGCGGGCCCCGCCTGCGAGGCCTACCGACGACTGGACGAAGAAGGATAAGAACGGACGAAGCGCTGCCCGCTCTCACCTCGAGTCGCCCTCGCCTTCGCTGTGTGCATCGCGGGTATCCGCAGGGGCGCCATGCGCTTGGCGCAGGCGCCTGGCTTGCTGGCGAGGCTTGGAGGTCTGGGTTCTAACAACGCGCCACGCGCGACTCAGAGCGCGGCCTTTGCGGCTCGCGCGCGAAACCAGCGGAGCCAACCCAACCATGTGGTGTTAAATGCCGCGTCAGCGAGCAGTGGGCGCCGAACCGGGTGCGCCTCGTGCGCTGTGCCAAAGGCCACTTTCATGGAAACGTTCCGGGTGCCGAGCCCACACGCGCTCGCACCTCACGCGCGCGGCACGCTCCCGCGAACCAGGCGCCAGCAGACGGGCGGCGGCCTTTCGGAGTGGCTGCGGGGAGAAGGCGGGGAGGCAGCACCGAGCGCGTCTGAACAGGCGCAGTCTGGCTTCGCCGAAAGCTTTGCAGCGCACCTTCAGGCCTGCCGCGTCTTGTTGCTCGACGTGAGCTTTCGCCCCATCGATGTGCTGACCTGGCAGGTGCGTCGCCAACCGTTTCTCTGTTTTGCTTTCCCACCACTCCGCACTCACTTGTTCAACAGCGTGCCATCACAATGCAGCTCTTCGACAAGGTGGAGGTGCTCGCCTATTACGATATTGCAGTGCGCAGCGCAAGGTACGCCAGCTTCACCCGCCTCTCCCGCTTGGCTCGCTGACTGTTTCTCTAACACTCCTCTTCTCTCAGAGCATCGCACCCCGTGCCCGCTGTGCTCAAGGTGAACATCTTCATAAAGCCCAGCAAGGGCACTCGGCTGAGCGTGAGCCGGCGCAACGTCCTCATCCGGGACCGCTACGCCTGTCAGTTCAGCGGATGCGCCTCTACCGCGGACAGCATTGACCACGTGCTGCCCGTCAGCCGCGGTGGGGCATGGAGCTGGACCAACCTGGTTGCAGCCTGCTCGAAGTGCAACGCTAAGAAGGGAGCGCGCACACCTGCAGAATCCAAGATGCCCCTGAAGCGCAGTCCGCGCGAGCCCAGCGGCCGGGGCGCTTTGTACACGCGGCTGGGCTACCAGTCAATCGTGCACTCGATGCCTGCCGAGTGGGAAGGCTATGTTTGAAGAACCCGCACTGTAACAATCAACCACAGCTACACTAGCGTCTCTAGACGCCAGAGTCTCTCGATGCTCAGCAATGGACAGTCAGCATACACTCAGTCGCGCTCCATGTCTTCCACGCCTTTGGCGGGCAGCGCAGCGCGCTTGTTGTTTCCTCCGCCACCCTCCTCCTCCGCCTCCCTGCTGCTGCGGCGCCGCTTGGCACTGCTTGCTGGCGCTGCGGGGACCTTGGCGTTGGGCTCCGTCATGGGCGCGCTCTCGGCGCGACGCTTGAGCGGGCGCGGCACCTCCTGGGCGCTGGCTGCAGCTCCCAGCTCGCCTGCCCGGCATGGAGGCTCCGCCGAGCGCGCCGCCCCTCCCGCCTCCTGCAGCAGCCTTCTGCCCAGCTGCTCCACTCGCGCGGCTGAGCCGAATGCGGTGGGGCGGCCCCACTCGGGGCGCGCGATGCTGCAGCGCTGCCCCTCGCTGCGCGGGTGGAACAGCAGCTTCCACACGAGCGAGTAGCGCGGCCGTCCGGCGCTGGCGCTTGGTGCCGACAGCCGGTGCGTGATGTCCTGGTCCATCAGCACCACCCGCCCCTGACGCGGCCGCACAAAGAGCCCTGTGCCGGTGGGCGGGTCCAGGAAAAGCGTCTCTGCGTCCGCATCCTCCGGCCACACCTCGTCCAGGTACAGGATGGCGCTCACGAACAGCGGCCTGCCGCGCTCGCGGTTCACATAGCCGCCGTGCGGCGGCGGCAGCGCAGAGGGGTCCGCGTCTATATGCCAGTTGAAGGCATCTCCAGCGACTGCAGCGTTGGCGACGAAGCGCTCGCAGACAAAGGCGGCGCCCTCCTGCTGCGCCATGAACTGATGCTGCACGCTGCACTCTGGATACAGCTTTGCGAGGCGAGAGCTGAGCTCCACGACGCCCGCGGGCGGCTTTGCTTGCAAGAGCTGCAGGTGTGCGTCGCGCAGCCCGAACGTGCGAGCCTGCGCGGGCCCGTCGCTCGTTGCGCGCTCCCAACGGTCCGCGGGCGGCACCGCAGCGCTGCTGTCGCCTGTGAAGAAGTCTCGGATGCTTCGGCACAACTCCGCCTCCAGCAGTTCGTCCAGCACCACCAAGTGCGCCGCGTCCGCGCGAAGCCCCGCCTCTGCAGCCGAGGGAACCAGGCACGCGTCCAGCGTCACGTTCATCGTCACGCGAGCTGAGGAGGGCTCCCATGCAGTCTCACGAGTCTGCAGAGGCGCCGCCGGCAACTGCATCTATCTGGCGCGCATGGACGGCAGTGATGGTGCAGCGCTGGTGCTCGCGGAGTGTGGTGACCCAAAAAGTCTTCCTCACCCAAAAACCTCAAGAGACAAAGAGTGACGGGGCGGAGGATGGCAGAGCCACGTCAGTCTGTGCATATCACACGAGCGCGCGCCCAAAACAAGAGCGGCGGCAAAGCCACGACCCTTTGGGCGAGTCAATGTCAAGACAAGGTCAAGTTCAGTTCACGTCAAGTTGATGTCAAGTTAGAGTCAAGTCACCCACCGCCCGCGAAAGACGTCAAGCCTAGCGCGGCTTCAGTTGGCACGGCATACAGCAATGACAAGGCGCGGCTTGGAGGTCAGAATGCGCCGTTGGCGGAGCAAGGAAGTGCATGCATCCCAAAGCCCTAGGAGGCAAGGGGTACAGGCAGGGTACAGGCAAGGTACAGCCCCATCGGTACAAACCAACTTTTGACAACCATCGTCACGTGACGTAACTCAGGACAAGTTGACAAAGTGCGGTCACCCATCTAGCGCTCACTGTCTTTAAGCCACTTCAAGCCCTAAAGCGGCTTAGGGTTTAGGGTTTAGGGTTTAGGGTTTAGGGTTTTGGTGTGGAACTACAACCATCGAGTGCATTCGAGCATTGGCGTGTCGCCCGCTGAAGCGTCTGAGAGTGCCGGACTCGCTCGGCGAAGAGAGCAATACGAGGCTGCTCAGCACGACTTTGATGCGTTTCGCATAGGCGACACGGTGCGCAAGCTCGTTCGGAAGGCGAACGAGTATTTTGACAAGGGCAAGGCGACGTGGTCTGATAGGGTCTATACCATCACTGGCTCAAACGGGCATCATCTTTGGCAGCTTGATGACGGCACATACCAGAAGCACTACGACCTCCAACTCGTCAAGTCGGTCGAGTCTGCCTCGCCTTTACCCTCCCTCGAGCCACAGAGAGAGGCGACCAAGCGTGTCAAGAAGGTCAAGCGAGACCTCGCCAAGGAAGGCGTGTCGCCTGCAAACGTCACCGACTCGTCGCGTCAGGCAAAGGCTCCTGTGCACTTCCAGGCGGGTCCAGCGCCCAACCCAAGGTTGCTTCCTCGTGAACGCCCTGTGGTGAAGAACCCTCGAGGCTCTTTGCTGCCCAAGCCTGAGGACGTCAAGTATGTGCAGATGCGAAGCGCCGGCGGCAAGTTCATATACGGAAAGGTGGTCAATGGGGAGGCGCATTACTCAAACGGTCTCAAGGTCAAGTATACCCCTGACGAGCTCGTGGCGCACAGGTTTCCTGTAACCAAGGCGGACAAGGCAAATTACAAGAGAGTCGTTCAGTCACTCACTTGAACACAAAGGGGTTCTTTGGCGGCTTGGGATTTGGCTTGGGTTTCTCGACGCCGCTCATGCTTACATGAAGCGCAGAAATACTTCTTTGGTCTCGGGCTTTGCCTTGACTGCGACTCGAGGAGGCTTTTGGACATCAGGCGGCGGCGGCTCTATGCGAACCTTCTCAAACAAGTCGAGGAGCTTCTCGAAGCGTGCCTCGGCTCTCAGACGCTCACGCTCTTGCATGCGAGCCTCGTCATTCTCAGCCTTCTTTGCGCGGGCTTTCTTGACCGCCTCGAGCTGAGCAGGGGTCTTGGTCGGCTTGGGTGCTTCGACCGACTCTTCAGTGTCCGCCATGTTCCACAGTACTGTAGCAAAATATTTTTTCTGTAGCCATAGTACCATGGATGCCAGGGAACCCAAGTTCATGAGCCAAGACGACCTGAAGTACCTGCCCCAACGCTCGTTCGTGCCCAAGCCTCTCAAGATGGACTACCCCATCCCTGTGGATAAACGTCCTAGCACTAAGTAGATGAGCGACCAGAGTTACTTCCCGTCCTTCCAAGTGCACTTGCGGTCCATCGACGGGAGCTCGACGGCGTCTGTCTTTGCGACCAATGAAGAGGTCATACAAGTCCCCAAGGCGTACTCGGTCTATGCTTCGGTCGTCTCTGCTAGTATTCCCTTCTCGTTCTACAACGTGCCAAGCGACACTCCGGATGCCAATGGTCACTCATCGTCCTCCGTTGGCTTCGCATATACCATCGCAGGGGTTGACTATGTGTGGTACATCGCTCTCCCGCCTGGACAGTATTCAGCAACCGACTTAGCGCAGTGCCTCACTTTTAATGGAGTCCTTCCAGGGCAGACATGCATAGCACCCGTGACCGTAGGCTGCGTCTATCTTCCTCACGTGAACGCCTTTAAGTTCTTTGTGTCGAGCCTGAACCTCCTTACGTCGCAGCTGACGAGTTTCTCTATTGCGCCGGGAGCGTGGCGGGGCTCGTTGGCTATGAAGATGGGCTTTGCACTCTCTACTCCCTTTGTGCCTGATGGGCAGTACCCTAATGCGTACTCTGTCCAAAGCGACCAAGGCGCAGACTTATCGGGCTGCCGCGCCGTCTACATTCGCTCGAGCTTCCGCACCCGAAACTTGCTCAGCGACATCACGACCGGCACCGACATTCTCGCGAAAGTGCCTATTGACGCGCCGTTTGGTTCCATCGTGCACTACACCAACCCGAACGGCTTTCGCAACTTGCTCTACGACAAGTACCTCGGCAATATGAGCGTCTACCTGACGGACGAGTATGCCAACCTGCTGACCTTCAACAACGTGGACTGGGACGTCACGCTTCAGTTCGACGTGCTGAACCCTGACTTTGTGCCTCTGTTCAACGACGCCGTCGACGGGACTTTAAATATTGAAGGACAATAGAAATGAGCGGTGTGACGGGCGGTCAACTCGGCTTCAACTTTAACAGCTTTTGCCAAAGGGGGCTGAACTTGCTTGACTTGACAGACCCGAGCGCAGCGCTGACGAACCTTGGGCTCGGCACGCCAAGCATTTATGGGAGCGCCGGCTCTTTGGTGCAATATGACAGCGGCGGCAACCTTGGAGCTCTTTCTGCCTTGTCCTTTTATGGTGGAGGCACTTCCGTCCTCGCATCTCTGACCCGAACCGGCGGCGCAAACGACGCGCTCATACTTGCAAATACGGGCACTGGAGGGTTCTCCTTGAGTTCAGGCGGCGCGTCGCCAAATATGGTTGGGACGCCGAGTGCAACCACCTTGAACTATCCTGTGACCATAAGCAGCGTGCCATCAAGCACATCTACGGGTCGTGTGACGTTGAACAACTCGCTCGTTGCCATCGGAACCGGGCGAACAACCAACGGCGCTGTTGAACTTGACCTTGTGAGCGACACCGTGAGTGGGAAGTTTAGCATCGTGCGTGCTAGTGGAACCAATGGTGCGACCACGCTCAACAATACGGGAACTGGCGGGGTTTTGCTTGCATGCAACACCAAGTTGGCGTCGAGTGCAACCTTCGAGATGCAAGGACCTGTAACGAACACACTTGGCGGGACTATCGCTACGAATGTGCCTCTTGTCGTCTCGGGGCAGATAGATGCATACAACCTCGGCGTGTTCCGCAACCGAGTCATCAATGGGGGCATGAGCATCAACCAACGCTTGGCGACACTGACATCAACCACGGGCACATCGAGCACGGCATATGTCATTGACCGGTGCAAGTAGATGGGCATCACAGAGCAAGCCAACGACTTGAGAGTCGTTGCACCCAAGATGCTCTGCGACACATCACTCGGTGACGACATACCGCCGCCTTGTCTACGAGGTCATTTTTTCTGGGGCGTCTTTGGTTCAGCTGGACGAGGCAAGAGCTCGTATCTCATCAGTCTTCTCAGTGCTAAGGGCGCCAACCGAGTCTACCGCAAGGTCTTCCACAACATCTGGTTTGTCGTGCCCGAGCACTCGATGGCATCGGTGGGGCACTCCATATTCCGAGACCATGACCCCGAGAAGCTCTTTCACGAGCTCATTGTGAAGAACCTCGAGACCATCAAGGCACTCGTCGAGCGAGAGGCACTCGAGGGCTACAACTCGTTGCTTGTCATCGATGACCAGACCGCCTACTTCAAAGACCGTGGCGTGGAGCGGCTCTTGCGGTACTTGATATTCAACCGTCGGCACTTGCGGCTCTCGGTCTTTCTGTTGGCGCAGTCGTACAACCAACTTCCCCTGAGCATACGCAAGACGCTCTCGACTTCACCATGTTTGCACCTGCGAACCGAAAGGAGACGCAGTCGGTCTTCGAGGAGCTCATTTTCTTGCCCAAGGATGCAGCCGACGAGCTCGTTCGCTATGTCTTTCGGGACAAGCATGACACGCTCTTTGGCAACACGCTGACGGCTCGCTCCATCGGAACTTCAACAGGCTCGTGCTCGACTTTTAATGCTCGCAACTTGTAGAATGGCGCGCAAGGTGAAGAAGACTTCTGCAAAGTCGCGGGTGAATGTGTCCGTCAACGTCAACAGCAAAAACAAGCGAACTGTTGTGCCCCGGCGGCGCGAGCTTCCAGCCTACCTACCTCCGGTGCGTGTCGAAGTGCTTCACGGCACAACTCCTCAGCTGCCACCGGTATACACACAACCAATGCCTCATTACGGACCCCAACCCGTCGGACTCACCATCAACAACAACCAAGGCGGCTCTGAGGCGTCGCGCTCAGGACCGACAACAACTGTACCTGCAGCGCCCGCATCCACTGCAGAGAAAGTCGAGGTTGCCGGCAAGCACGTCAAGGAGACCGCCAACAAGTTTGCTGACCATGCTTTGACCGCCAGCACGGGCATCGCTGCCGTTGGCTTCCCTCAAGTGGCAGCAGGCGTTGCAGGCGTGGGCGCTGTTGCAAAGACGTTCGCCAAGGCGGGCTCGCTCGCTGAGAATGGCGGCTACGTTGCGAAGAAAGGCAAGCAAGCTTATGATGCTGCAGCCGACGTCGCATCTAAGGCGAAGGAGGCGTTCTATAGCACAACCGAGCTCGTCAACAATGGCATCAGCAAAGTCATGGGGCAACGCCAAGCACCCTCAGAAGCCGGCGAGTCGACCGACTTTCTGAACGACATGACCAAGGAGCAGCTACGCGAGTTTATCGTCTCCAATTGCGGCAACTTGGACGGCTTCAACGCTCGAACAGGGAAGCAAGACATCTTGTCCCGCGCAAAGCAAGTTGCTCGTCGGTAATAATGTCGCACTACAGTAAACATGGGGTTCCTCGGACAGGTTGGAAACGCGTTCCGGACACTCGGCTCGAAAGCTCTCGGAGCCGTGCAAACCATCGGCTCAAAAGTTGGCGACATCGCAGGCAAAGTCGGTGACCTTGCAGTGAAGGCGGCTCCCTACCTCGGACCAGGTTTCGGTGACCTCGCAGACCGAGTGGCAAAGACTGCGTATACCGTTGGCGGAGTCGCTCACACAGCAGATCTTAGCGCCGGTGCACTGAGAGATAGGTTGAGACCCGGTCAAGCACCGCCAGTGACTGGACCTGGGGCAAATATGTTAGACTAGAGTAGATGACAACGCCGTGGAAGCAAAACTACGTGTGGCGCTATGTGGTTCGCTCGAAGGACCGCATCTCAGGAACGCCAAACAACTTTGTCGTCCAGCTGCCGAACCCAGTGCCTGATAATGCGACAGAAGTGTGGGTCCAGCTCCAAAACCTCTTCATCGACGCGTATCCAGCGCCCGGCGATACGGCGACTGTCCAAGCACAAGCGTCCACGTCGGGCTTGTTCAACCAGCCCAACTTCAGCCTTATAGGGGCCTTATAGGGGCTGGGCGGGCGCATTATAAGCTTATTATAAGGCGTTATCAGCTCCTGGAATTATAAGGCACCTGCCTTATTTGCCAACCCAGTTGCGCATCGATGCGACGCGGGTGCCACTTTTGCGTCTGAGTTGCCCTACCCTGACAGGCGCGCCCCGCGTCGACACTAGGTGGTCTGCTGCGGCTCGTGGAAGGTACGGCGTGCGTCTGGGAGTCCCTGTGGCGCGGCGCGACGATGTCGTATAGTCGGCGCGTGGCGTGGCGCTGCGCGCGCGGGGCAGGGCAGGCGCACTTCCCGCGAGCGGTTGGCGTGTTCGCGCACGCTTTTAGTTGTGACGCGCGCGTGCACCTCAGCGGCATGCACGTGCGCACGAGTGAGTGTTGACTGACTTCGTTATGCGCGTTGGCTTACACAACAGAATGTCGACCAACTCAAACTTCTGGTTATTCTCTGTCCTATTTGTGCTATGTTCAGTTAGTGTTAGTGCTCAATCGAACTTCTCGTGCTACTGGGCTGGGAATCGTGGTGATCCTTGTCCGTCTTCGTGTGGCCTATGCTACAACCCTGGTGCTCTGTCACCTGGTGCGTTGTTAACCTTGTCAGATGCACCTTGTACTTCAATGCCAGGTGGTGGAGGATTCTGGTTTCCTTTCGCGAATGAAGGAACACCACAGCAAATGTGCCAAAAACAGTGCAATATCTCGTCTTCATGCTCGGGCTGTACCTCATGCTCTTTTGCGCAAAACTGCGCTTCTACTGTGTATTGTTCCAGCTCGCAAACGTTGAACAACTTTCAGTGCACGTCATCGAGTGGGGTCATCAGTTGGTCTGCATCGTGCGCTGCCAATACTCCAAGTGTCATGGCACCGTCCACGACCCCAACATCTTCAGCTTCGTTCATTCAGCCTCAAGCTATTGTAGCAGCAAGTCCTATCTTGACTGTGGTTGCACATCATTGGTGATGATGCGCACACGCAGGAGCGCTGTGAAAGCCAGCCCAAAGTGCGAGAAGCCGTCGCACACTGTGTGAAATGAACGCAAGTTGCTCTGATCGAGTGCAAACGCGGCACGCCTGTGTGCCACGTCAGCAAAGCAGTCCCCTGAATCAGGGGACTGCTGCGGGGGGCGAATCAGGGGCCCTGATTCGCCCCCTAATTCCCCGCCGCCCGCTTTGCGCCGTCGCACCCGCTGTTGCCGCGTCTTTCCCCTGCGGCGTCGAGGTGCGTATCGCAACGCTGCGCTGTCAGCGCTGGCGCGCGGCGGCTCTCGCGCGACTCTTGTGCACCGCCTTTGCCGCCTTGGACGCGCCACTGCACGCTGCCGCTCACGCCGTGCGCGCGCCCTCCCAGATGCTGCGCTCTGCGTGTCGCAGTGTGGTGCTCAGCGCGTCGCGCGCGCCTCCTATGGCGGTGCGCGTGCGCGCGCGTGTGGTTGGCAAGCAGCGCCGCTGCCTGTCGTGGCTCTGACACCCCCTTGGACGTTCTGCCAGGCACTGCGCGCCGACGTGCTGACCGCGCACGGCGTTCGCGGCGGCGTGGTGCTCAAGGCGTCGCGCGCGCCGACCCTGCCGGTGCGACTCCCGCGCGCTGTGTGCGCTTGCGCTGCGTGCGCCAACCCTAACTTGTCGCTGCGCAGGGTGTGCGTTACTTTTCGCCGCCGCCGCCGCCTCCGGCTGATGC
>Ga0049083_10000152_pt1 | contig 21175 bp, 17 predicted proteins | sample GreLakmeMI27MSRF_FD_66719 | JGI IMG/M metagenome (GOLD analysis project Ga0049083, IMG submission 66719) | Freshwater lentic microbial communities from great Laurentian Lakes, MI, USA - Great Lakes metaG MI27MSRF | ecosystem: Environmental > Aquatic > Freshwater > Lake | place: Great Lakes...
TTCCGCTTGTGTGAGCTGCAGCGGCCCCGGGCTGCCCTGGCTACGCGCTATGAGAGGTCGCTGCAGTTAAGCCCTGAGCCATGTCTGCCGACGAGCAGCGCCTCGCGTTGCTCGCGGCGTCGTTGCGCGCGTTGGACGACAGCGGCTTAGAGCGTCTACGGGCTGCTCCGCAGAGCTCTGTGCTGCGGAATGTGAGAGTCGAGGCCGTGCAAGGCGACTCCAGTCCGGAGGCCGTCTCGCCGCGCACCGGGCTGCTGCGGAGCAACAGCGCCGACAACTTGTCTATGAACAGCTCCGCTAGCGGTGACGACAGCAGCACGCCAAGCACGTCCGGAAGGGACAGCAGCCAGGCGCGTGTTCCCTGACTCTTCCCAAAGCACACTCTTCCTACGCACGGCCACACCGCACATGGCGTCGCGCAGGCGCCGCTCATGGGTGGCATTTGCCTATCAGGCATTTGCTTTTGCTCTGCGCGCTGTTTTGGTCTGCTTGGATACTATTGAAGCATGCGTGGAGCATGCGGAGTACGCCCACTGCTGAGTGCTGTCTCTTCCCCACAGGAGAACGGGCTGCAGCCCCAGGCTGCGCTAAAGCTGCCCTTCAAGACGCCGCGCGTCACCTTCGCGTACAGCAGTACCTTCAACGAGTCGTCGTCTCCGTCCTCCCCTCATCCCACGGAGGCATGTATTCCCAGCGCCCATTGAGCGCGCCCTGAGCTCGGTCGGCCGGCGCGCGGCTGACCACAGCTGCGCGTCGCTGCATCCCAGTTGCCCAGCGGCGGGCTGACAGCGCCTGACGCCGCTCGCTCCCTGTGTGGTGCCCTACCAACACCACCCCACAGGGCCTCGCCCAGAAGTTCGCGCGCGCCAAGCACGAGCTGGACGTGGAGCTGGCGGGCTTCTCGCGCGAGGCGCAGGCGCTGACGGAGGTGCGTGGGGCGAGGAGGGCGCAGCGGAGTGGCCCCACCACACCCGGCTGACCCTCCCTCGCACTTCTCGCCGCTGTCAGGGCGCGCCCAGCTGCCCCGACGAGGCTGTGCTGCAGGCCCTGGCGTTGCGGCTGCACGCGCTGTGCGCCGCCTGCTGCGCGCGCAGCCCGCGCGAGTTCGAGAGCTACTGCCGCGAGGCGACGCAGGCGTTGGAGGAGGAGCGCCGCCGAGCGGAGGGGCGCATCGCGCGCAGCCTGGTGACGCGCATGTTGTTCTCGCTCACCCGCTGCACGCGCCTGCTGCCCGTTCGCTCCGGTGCGCTCAGGGAGGTCCAGGGTGACGACGAAGCAGACTTCAGCTTCGGCACGCGCCGCGTCAGCGCCACCGACGCGCCCGACGCCCAGCTGGAGCAGGCGCTGCGCGATGCGGAGCCCGACAAGGCCCGCACCGAGCCCCGCCCAGCATGCGCCCGACCAGCCGACCCTGCAGGCGCAGACCCGCAGACCCTGCCGCCGCTGCGCCTCGCGCCGCAGCTGCGCGCCGCCTCGCCGGGGCCACAACGCAGGCGCTCCAGGGGCAGCTTGCCGGGCGAATTGGAGCCTTGCGTGCGCGGGCCCTTTCGCCACCGCAGCGCGCACGCCACCCTGCCACAGCCCCCCGCCGAGCCCCCAGCCCCCCAGCCCCAGCCCCAGCCCCAGCCCCAACCACCCCCAGCCACCCCCTCCCCGGGCGGTGCGCATGGCGGGGGGCACGCGCCGGAGGGCATCGCGGTGCTGGGCAACGTGCTGGGCGCAATGGTGGACAAGGTGGTTGAGTGGAACGCAGCCGCGCAAAGAGAGGTGGTCTCCATCGGCTCCGGCGTCGCGGGCGCGCTGCGTCTGTCTCCGCTGGGCAAGTCCCCGTTGGGCTGTGCGCCGCCCAAGGACATGCTGTGCCGCATCTGCGAGGAGGTTGTGGCCATCGGGCGCATGGCGGAGCACAGCCGCGTGTGCGCGCTGGCTGATCAGGCGGACCCGGCGGAGGGCAGCTGCGAAGAGCGTCTGATGGCGCTGGCGGAGGCGCTGCAGGCACAGGGGTGCGGCTCTGCGGAGCTGCGCGGCTTGCGCCTCCAGCTGGTGGCCGCCGCCGGCTGCTGCGCCGAGGTGGTGGCCAACGGCAGCGATGGAGCGGTGGAGGAGTGCGCGGCGGCGCTGGCGGAGCTGCGCCACGCGCTGCAGGCCGACGCGCACAGCCCACACGGGCGCTGCGAGTGCGTGCAGGCCTTTGGGCGTCGCATGGAGCTGGTCGCCGCCCAGCGCCTGACGCGGCTGGAGGAGGACGCCGCAGCCAGCGCAGTGCAGGGCGCATCTGAGGATGGCTGCCCGCCCACGCCCACCAGAGACGCAGCTCAGGGGGCGCAAGCCAAGCCGCCCAACGGCATGGCGCTCACCGATTACGTCATGCTCAAGCCCATCGGCCGCGGAGCCTTTGGGCGCGTCATGCTGGCGCGCAAGAAGACCACGGGTGACCTGTTTGCCATCAAGGTTCTGCGCAAGCGCGACCTGATACGCAAGAACCTCATGCTCGCGGCGCTTGCGGAGCGCGACGCGCTGGCCCGCGGCGGCGTCAATCCCTTCGTGGTGCGCCTGTTTTACTCGTTCTGCAGCGCGCAGAACCTGTACCTGGTGATGGAGTACGCGCCGGGCGGGGACTGCTACTCGCTGCTGCGCACCCTTGGGCGCCTGGAGGAGGCCATGGTGCGCACGTACGCGGCGGAGGTTGTGCTGGCGCTGGAGTACTGCCACGGGCGGGGCGTGGTGCACCGGGACCTGAAGCCAGACAACCTGCTGGTGAGCGCCAGCGGGCATCTCAAGCTGGCGGACTTCGGGCTGAGCCTGGTGGGCCTGGCGGACCAGGCCAACGACGAGCTGGGCGCGGACGGCAGCGGGCTGGGCGGCAGCGGCAGCAGCGTCAGCCTGAGCGCGGGGCTGAGCGGCTCCCCCCCGAGCCCGCTCACGCTGGGCGGCAGCGGGCCCTTCTCCTCGCCGCGCCGCCCCTCCGCGGGCGCGGACCCCCTCCACGCGGCGCTGCTGGCCGCCGCGCCAGCCGCCACCGCCACCGCCTCGCCGCTGGCACGCAGCCTGGCCGCAGCCCCGGCTGGCCCCTTCTCGCCGCCCCGCAGCCCCGCGCCGCGCGGCGCCGGCGGCTGCGTGGGCACGCCCGACTACCTGGCCCCCGAGATTTTGCTGGGCACCGGCCACGGCCCCGAGGCTGACTGGTGGGCGCTGGGCGTCATCCTGTTTGAGTTCCTCACCGGCGCGCCGCCATTCAACGCGCGTAGCCCCCAGGCCATCTTTGACAACATCCTGAACCGCAAGCTGCTGTGGCCCAGCGGGGAGGAGGCGCTGGGCCGCGAGGCTGTGAGCCTGATGGACAGCTTGATGACTAGTGATCCGGGGGCGCGGCTGGGCCACGGCGGCGCGGGGGAGGTGAAGCGTCACCCGTTCTTCGCGGGCGTGGACTGGGACACGCTGGCGCGGCAGAAGCACGAGGCGGCCTTTGTGCCGGTGACGGAGTGCGACACCGACACCAGCTACTTCGTGCAGCGCACCGGGCGGCGCGGCAGCGTGGCGGGGCGCGGCGATTCGTGGGCGCGCAGCGGCAGCTGGAGCCGCGGGTGCCTGGGCAGCCGCTTTGGCAGCCTGGAGGGGGAGGGAGAGGGCGCGGCGGGCGGGGGCGAGGGCGAGGAGGGGGACACCGCGGAGGACCTGCTGGCTGCGGAGGGCTACGCCAAGGACGGCGCGGCGGGTGGCGAGGCTGGCCTGTGGAGCCTGCAGGCGGCCAACCTGTTCTTCGCAAACTTCTCCTTCAAGAACCTCAGCCAGCTGGCAACTTTCAACATCGACCTCGTGCTCAGGCACCACCAGGCGCAGGAGAAGGAGAAGGAGACACAGAAGACGCAGACGCAGACGCCGCTCTCGCCGCAGCCCGCAGACAGCGGCGGCGGATTCACAGCCCTCAGCGAGGCCGCAGCCTCCAGCCCGGCGCTCTCGGAGCACAGCGTCGGCTCCGCGTCGCCGCAGGTGCCGACGCCCAGGCATGCAGATGGACTGATCCTCGCGTGAATATTGAGCAAGTATTGTGCGAAGGAGTGTGGCACAATACTGCGCACGGCCACAGGCGCGGGCACCGTCCCTTAGGGCGCGCTATGCTGTGGTAGAGGAGCCGCGACCGTGCGTGGCGTCTAGAGAGCAGGGGAGCCCTAGGGCCCATCGGTCTGTTGAGAATCGGCGAGCCGGCCTGACCCAGCCGCTTGGGCGCACGCGGCAGCTGCCAAGCCGCTTGGGTCGTGTGCCCGTGGCTGGCGCGCACTCAATGTTCGCGTCGTCGAGCGCGCCGGCTCGATCGCCCGGGGCGACGGGCCGGCACAGCCGAGGCTGCGCCTTCCGGGCACCACGGTGCGTGCCCGCAGCCGCGTGCGAGGCCAGTCGGCCGCGCGGCGCCGAGACGCGCGTGCGAGGGCCCCTCCTGCGTCTTGCACAGCACGGGCGCAGCGCAGCCCCTAATGCGTCCGCGGCTGCAGACGCGCCTATGTGCCCGCTCCGGGCCGAAGAGTGCGCACCGGGGGCCCTGCCGATGGCTCAGATTCCACCGGGGCGCGTCCCAAGCCTCCGCTGCGTGGTGCGTGCCCCAGAGCAGCCGCGCGGCGGGCAGACCCCTTTGATTTGTGCCCACCAACTTCCGGCAGACACTGGCATTGCGCTGGAAAAGGACATGGCCATCGAGCTGCGTGGAGACGCGGCGAGCGGCGTGAACGAGGACGGCAGCACGTGGTGCGCGCAAGCACAGCCGCAGCGCATGATCACCCTGCTGGCTCACTCTCACACGCTTATCCCGCAGGTGGCGCAAGAGCGGTGAGGACAGCGGCGAGGGCGGCTACCGCTGCCGATGGACCGTGATGGGCGGCGGTGCGGGCGACGGGAGCTGGGCATACAAGGAGACATGGTGGGAGAAGGCTGACAGCAGCGGCTTCAAGGAGCTGGGCGCCGAGAAGAGCGGCTATCGGTCAGAGGGTGACGCGTGGTGGGAGACGTGGCGTGAGGTGTCGCGACCGGGAGAGGGCGGCGCCGCCGCAGGGCCTGCGAGCCTGGAGAAGAGCGCGGACAAGTGGGCGCGCGACGGCGACAGCCGCGAGTGGCATGAGCAGTGGTGGGAGCGCTACGGCAGGGACGGCGGGTGCGAGAAGGGTGCCCGCAAGAGCGGCCGCGCGCAGATGCAGGCGTGGTGGGAGACCTGGGGCGAGCGCCACGCGCCCGACGGGGGCGTGCTCAAGTGGACGGACAAGTGGGCGGAGGGAGGCCCCTCCGGCGCGCGCTGGGGCGACAAGTGGGAGGAGCGCTTTGCTGCACAGACGCCCGTTGCCTGGGGTGGGCCGCCCGGCCAGCGCAGCCGCACCAGCGCCGGCGGCGCCAAGCAGGGCGAGACCTGGCGGGTGTCCCCCTCCGGGGAGCGCTGGTCCAGGACCTGGGGCGAGCAGCACGGCGCAGACGGCGGCGTGCGCAAGTACGGCCGCTCAACCTCCGGCGAGGCCTGGGACGCGCTGGAGCCGCCCGCGCCCAGCCGCTACGCCTGGTCCGCGCCCATGGGCTGGGCGGAGGTTGTGGGCACCGCGCAGCAGCTGCTGGCCATCTCCACGCCGCCGCTGGGCCGGGAGGAGTGGCGTACGCCGGGCGGGGGGGCAGCCGCGCCGCCGCCGGCGCCGGGAGGGGCGTGGTCCGTGCCCGCCGTGAAGGTGCCGCCGCCCCCGCCGCCGCCAAACGCGCCCGGGGGCGAGCAGTTCAGCCTGTGAGGCCAAAGCCCAAAACCAAAAAGACAGAAAGACACAAGAAGACTCACACGGAATAAACAGGCCGTGTCATGCCTGCGCGTGTTCTCGCCGCAGGAACGCGCCTTGGAGCTGCAGCCAGCAGTTCTCCTGCCAGCGTGCTTGCGTCGCACAGACGAGCCGCCGGCTGCCCGCTCCGCTGTTCCGCGCCAGCAGCGCCCTCGGAGCCCGCAGAGCTGGCCCTGCGCGTGGCCGGCAGCAGGCGCGTGCTCTGCGGACGCACAGCCGAGCCATGCCGCCCTCACGTTCCCTCTTCCAGCGCCGAGTTCCGCGCAGCCGCGGCAGTGCGCGCCTCCGCTTTCTACACCTACCCGAAGGACCGCTCAGCCTTCGCCGCCAGCTCTCATCAGAGGATGAAGGCGCGGCGCATGCTGTTAACAGGCGTCGCTGCCCATGGGTGCCCTGACGCCGCCCGCGAGCTCGCAGATGGACGCCGAGTGGGCTGCCATCGAGGCGAAGACCAGCGGCAAGGACGTAGCCTTCAAAGCTGTGTCGGTGAGCTGCCTCGTGGGAGGTGCGCTGCTTGGGCTCTCTCGCTCTGAGTGCTCTGCTGAGAGAGCTGTCCTCCCGCCCAGTGCTGCCGCTGCCTGAGGACCCCGAGGCTCTGCTGGCTCTCTGCGCGGGCCTGGACGCCTCCTGCCGGCTGCCCGCCGCTGCGCAGTCTCCCCCGTGCGTGGTGGTGGGCACACTGGATCTCAACCGCGGCGCCACGCTGCCCGCGGAGGAGCTTGGCGGCGTGGCCGGGGATTCGCATGAGCGCGCTTACATCAGCAACGTCGCCGTCGCCGCCGGCGCTCGTAGAAGGGGCGTCGCCCGATCGCTGCTGCGCTTTGCGGCGCAGAGCGCTCGTCGCGCGGGGGTGCGCCACCTGTACGTGCACGTGGTTGCCGACAACGAGGCGGCCCGCTGTCTGTACCTGGGGAACGGTTTCGAGGTTGAGAGCCAGGAGACCACAGCAGAGGCGGGATACCGGGGACATCCGCGGCGCCTGCTGCTGGTACAAAGGCTGCAATGATGACGACACATACAGAGCACACCACCATCTTCATACCAGGAAGTTGAGCTCAGCGCCGTGCCTTGCAACCAGCGCCTGAAACGCCTCAACCTGGCCCGGTGCGTACTTGCCTCGCGGCGCGTCCGCGGGCCACATGACGTAGAGGCTCACAGACACCGTGCCGGCCAGGTTGTGCAGGCGGATGATGTGCGAAGTGTAGTCGCCGCGCCCAGGCGCTGACTCGAGGGTCGCCTTGGAAACCTTGTCCACCAGCAGGTGGAAATCAATGTTCTCCTTGGCCTTGATCAGGTTGGCGTACTCGCCCCTGTGAACACGCAGTGAGAAGAAGTGAGCAAGTTGTTAGCACTGGCAGCATCCCCGTTATGCTCGGCTGCTGAGGACGCACTTGTTGGGAACCTGCGCGTAGAACAGCCCGTCAAAGGTGGTCACGCTCTCAAGAACCTGAGCAGGCCAGGGCGTCAGCAAAGGACTGACAAGCCACGGCGCCTCAGCTGTCTCACCGCGCAGCCGTCGTTCGTGATCAAGCGTATGTCACCCAGCGACTTCAACTCCTCCAAGAAGCTCTTCACCAGCGTCACGTTGACAGAGGAGGCTGCGCGTGAGGCAGCGTCGTCAGCCATGGTGGCACTTTGCCGCACAGCACGCACGCACGTGCAGCGGCAGCGGCGCCGTCTCCCGTCGCCGACACAGCCACGCGGCGTGCAACAACGCGAGCGTGCGAGGGCGCTTGGCGTGGGGCCTGCGCTGCTGCGACGGGCGCACGCTGCGACGGGTGCACCCTCACTCGCGCTGAGGCCGGAGTCACACTGCTCTGGGGCAGCACACAGCGCTGCATAGCGCAGACGGGCTTGTCAGATTGTCTGAAAATTCAGTGAAAGCACGGACCCGCTCTGCGTGCTCCATCCAGCATTCGTCGTCGTCAGACGCTCTAGAAATCTGACGACGCGTTTTCAGACACGATCGAGAGATGAGGCGAGCGACGACAACGCTGTGGTCCAGTTGTCGGTCCTCCGCTCGTTGCTTCCTATCACCACCTGCTCCCTCCGCCTGCGCAATGTCTGCTCCCGCTGAGGAGTCCCAGCGCGTGTATCGCGTGGCGGTCATTGGCGCAGGCGGTGTTGGCGCCGTTTATGCAGCAAGGCTGTGCGCCATCCCAGGCGTTGAGGTGCACTGCGTCTGCCGCGGCGCGCACCAGGAGGCCATCGCACACAACGGCATTTGCGTGACGTCCATCGGCGGCGACGCCTCGGTGCGTGCGCTGCCGCGTGCGAGGTGTGCATTGTTCTCCCGCCACTGACAAGTCCACGCTGCAGGCACGCGTTGCGAGCGCCACTGCTTCTCCTGAGGACGTGGGCGTGGTTGACCTGTGCATCGTGGCGCTGAAGACGTGGCAGCTGGAGCGCGGCGGCGTGGAGTTGAGCGCGCTGATTGGGCCACGGACGCTGGTGCTTCCTACGCAAAACGGGGTGGACACACCCACTCGCCTGGGCCAGCTCTGTGGGTGCGAGCACGTGCTCGGCGGCTACTCCCGCATCAGCAGCTTCCTCACTGCGCCTGGCCAAGTGACGCACACCAGTGTGCACCCGGTGGTGCAAGGCGCGGGGCTCCTGCCCACCAGCGGAGCCTGGTGCGCTGCGGAGCTGCAGCGCTGCGTGGCCGCTCTGGCACCTTGCGCGCACCTGAAGATTGTGGTGGAGCCGAACGTGCTGCACTCAATGTGGCAGAAGCTGGCGACCATGGCGCCGTTCAGCACCCTCTGTGCTGCAGCTCGCTGCCCGCTGGGGCCGCTGATGGAGGCGCCGGAGTCCAGGGCGCTGGTGCGGGCGTGCATTGAGGAGACTGCGTGCGTGGCACGGGCTTGCGGCGTTGAGCTTACAGACAGCGACGTCCAAGCAAGCTTGAACACCCTGGCGGCGCTACCGCCGGGAGTCACGCCCAGCATGATGCGCGACATGCTGGCGGGGCGCCCTTCGGAGCTGAACGAGCAGACGGGGGCGGTGGTGAGGCTGGGCAGAGAGAAGGGGGTGCCCACACCCGTCCTCTCAGTGCTCCTCAGCGTGCTGCTGCCGATGGAGAGAATGCACCGCGGCGAGCTCGCATTTCCGGCAGCGGTGGAATGACTCGATACTTGATACTCTAGTGGAGGTCGACAGATGTAGGCGGGGTCGAACGCGAATGCTTCAGTCAGTCTCACACTGTCACAACAACGTACGGGAGATAAAGACCACTGCGCCACCCTCCGCATAGCCTGTTCACGTGCCGTCACCTGCCTGTGCGCTGTGAGCTGCGTGCTGTGCGGCTGCGCGAGAGAGAGATGCAGGGCGACAGGACCTGGGGCGCCCGCGTGCCTGGAATCGACGCGCCCGCTGCCGCGTCACCAACGCACAGCCTGGGTGGCCGCTCCGGCTGGTACCTAGTGGCCGAGCCGGCGAGGCTGCTGGGTGACAGCACCGCTGTGCCTCGCCCTTACATGGAGTACTCTCTGAGCCACCCCTGGGCGCCCCCCGTGGCGAGCCAGCAGCAGCCTCGAGCGGTTCCGTGGTACAACCGCCCTCTGGAGGACTTTTCTGCTCCGCGCGCGGCTGGGGCCGCGACTGCGCTGCCAACGCTGCCAAACGACTACCTGCGACTGGAGCCTGCTGCGGCTCACTGTGTACACAACGACGCCACCGCAGGCGCCGTGCCCTCTGCTGCTCTGCAGCACGATGCGGAGGATCGCCCAGCTGCACCTGGCGCTGCCCAGCCAGCTGAGGTTCCCAAGGACGAAGTCATCTGCATCAGCGACGACGACGAGCCGCTGGCCAGCACAGCGCCGCTGGATGAGAGACCGTTTGAGCGGGAGCCTGCATCTCGCGGCCACAATGGCCTCGCTCTGCCGGCGGATGCGGGTGCACACAGTGGCGATGAGGAGGAGGCTGACGACGACGCCCCGCCCCGCTCGGGCGGCCGCTACAGCCGCTACTTCGGCGTGAGCAAGTATCCTCGATGCAAAACGAAAAAATACAGGGCTCAAGTGCGGCACAATGGCAAGAGGTATGAAGGTGGGATGCACAGCAGCCCACAGGAGGCTGCGCATACCTACGACGCTTTGGTGCGTGAGCACAAGTTGCCCAATCCGCTGAACTTCACCAACGACGCCGGGCCCGCGGCTCCTGTACTTCCCGTGCGTACTGCACCGCCGCGCTCTGGCTACTTTGGCGTGCACATGAGTGGGCGGGCCTACAAAGTTGAAACGGAGCATCTTGGCAAGAGGTATTATGGTGGGAGGTACACCAGCCCGCAGGAGGCTGCGCGCGCCTACGACGCTCTGGTTCGTGAGCACAAACTGCCCAAGCCGCTGAACTTCCCCACCGACGCCGAGCCCGCTGCTGCCGAGCGCATTGTTGAGGAGGAGGAGGAGGAGCCGCAGGGTCAAGTTGACTCGGCAGGGGCTGTTCGGGGGCGGTATCCTAAGCGCAAGCGCAAGAGCTTTGCCTCCGAGGCACGCACGCAGGATGGTGTGCTGATGCCCCCGGCTACGCCGCCGGCTACGCCGCCGGCTACGACTCTGATGACCTCCATCTTGCGCCGGGCACGGCTCAGAAACGCGCGCGGGACGCCCCTCGTGCGGCGGCCTCCCCTGCGCCCAGCCTTACCCCAGTCGCCATCGCGCCAGCGGCAATCATCCCTGCCCCAATCATCCCGACGGCTGCGCCTGCGTCTGGCCCCGTCCCTGCGGGCATGGAGGCCTTCCTCCGCAGCATCTCACTGAGCGATGCGGATGGCGCTGTGGCTGCTGCGATGCGCCACCGTCTGGACTTGGACAACATGCATCAGCTGCGTGCTGCGCTGCTCGCTTCCGACTCGGCGCTGGCACCCAGCGAGGAAATGCGCATGCTGGCGGAGATGCTGGAGCTCGGCTCGCCCGGGGATCAGTTCAAGCTGCGGCTGGCCATCCGCCTGCTGCCGGCAAACAACGAAGTGCCACTGCGTGCTTTCCATCCTTGACCGTCGCGAGAAGCAGCAGGCGAGCATGCTCGCCATCACCACCACGATAATGATCGATGTTGCCGCCTCTGTAATTCAGACAGCCCGACACATGTTGCCGCCGCCACCACCGGGCACGCGCCGCATGACACAGTCTCGTTACCCCTGCCTTCGCTGTTCGTAGCGTTTCCATGGCGTCTTTCGGCGCGCCTGCGCCTGCGCCCACGCTGTCCCTGGAGCAGACACGCGCGGCGTTGAAGGAAGTTGACGCTCTGCTGGCCGATGCGGCCGTTCTGGCACAGATCACGGCTGTCAAGACTGCTGCGGGTCCTGACGCGATGATGGCGATGATGTTGGTACGCTGTGGCCTGCGCGGCTGTTCTGCGAGCGAGTGAGGCCGCGCAGGAGGCCCCTCGGAGGGTTCCGCCCTCTTCTGCAGCTTGCCCCGCTCCTGGCAAAGCCCGCAGCTGCTCCCGCGCAGCCAGCACTGCTGCAAGTGAGGCCGCGGGTTGAAGCGCATCTGCTTTTGAGGCCGCAGTCTGAGCGCACACCCCTCACTCTTCACTATGCGCAGGTGATGCCGGTTGTGGCAAACTTGCTTGCGCCTATCCTGTCCAAGTACGGCTTTGCACCCGACCAGGGCGGCCTCATGCAGTTCGTGGTGGGCGGCTCACGCTACAAGGACGACGAGGAGGTGACAGCGCTTGCGAGCAGCATGAGGGAACGGGTTGTGCCTCCTGAGATGATGCCCATGCTATCCGCAATGTTGGCAGTGCAGCAGCAGAACGCCGGACAGTGAGCAGGCTATTAGCGTTGAATCAATCAAAGCCGCCTTGTCCGAAGGATCGCTGCACGCGTTTCTCCTCTTCCACGAAGTTGCGGCCGCTGGTTGCTTGCCCCCGCTCGCGCTTGCGCTTCTCGCGCTGGTTGAAGGTCATCTTGTCCTCCTTTGCGCCGTCCTGGCAGCGCTGCGTCAGCCTACGCACGCACGCAGCGACAGGAGACACACCCTTCCCCGCCCCCGTCCCCGCTCCAGTGCCTCCTCGCGCGCCTCCTCGCGTAGCCGCTTGGCGTGCTCCGCAAACAGCAGCTGCTGCTCAATCTGCTCGTTGACGCCCGCGCCGACCGCGTGCGCTGTCGCCGCTCGCTCGGCGGCGCTCTCAGGCGCTGCGTCGCCGGCTCCCTGCCTCCCCTGCGACCAGTTCCAGCTGGCCTGCTGGCCCTCCGCGCGCGCCTCGGGGATGTATAGCACGCTGGGGCCGCTGCAAAGAGGAGGAGAGCGCGTCAGCGAGCAGAGGGAGAGCACCCGCGAGAGCCCTGCACACAACGCAAGCCTCGAGGCTCAGCACGCACCCCTTATATCCCGCGCGCTGCAGCGCCTGGTAGTCCACCTCAGCCTTGGCAGGCGCGCTGGGCCTGGCAGGCGGGGCGCTGCGGTCGCTGCCGCTGCTCTCTTCTTCTTCGTCGTCGGAGCCCAGCGGGTTCATTCCGGGAGCTAGTTTCGGCGCCATTGCCACAGAGGAGGATACGGCGCGCGTGTCGTGTGCGGAATTTGTTCGCATCTTTCGCAAGAACGCGCACGCCCCGTCGCTTTCTCGCTCTCTCGGCTCGCTTCTTCTGGCTCGGTAGGCGTAAGCGCGTATCCCATACACTGGTGCGAACAGTTCTCGCTTCTTCTGGCCCGGATGCTCTCCCTCGCGGTCAAGTGGCGCGGCGCAGTGCACTCGGTGGAGACGCACGTGGACTCTTCTCTCGCTGAACTCGCCAGTCTGCTTGCAGAGGCCACTGGCGGCGCTCAGCAGTCGCTGCGCCTGCTTGTCGCTGGCCGTGCGCTGCCGCTGCACGGCGAGGGCGCGTCTCAGAGCGTGCGCGACGCTTCTCTGGACAAGGCCCGCGCTCCGCTGCTGCTGCTCGGAAGCACGCGGGCGGAGCTGGAGGCAGTGCTTCAGGCGCCCACCGTTGCCGCGGACGCAGACAAGGCTGCCCGGCTGCCCACGGCCGCGCACGAGCAGGCTGTGGCGAGGCAACGACGCTCGCGCGCTCCAGCACCCGTGGCTCGGCCACCTAGCGGACCCTTTTCCTTCCAGGATTACCAGACGCTCGCTGTTGGCACGCTGCAGCCCTCATCCATGGCCGCGCTGCACCTGCTATATCGCCTCGCCTCCGATGTTGGAATTGTGGCCGTGATGCAGCGCAGGCGGTATTCAGTGCGCTTGCTTTCGGAGATGCCGCCGGAGGGTAAAGTTGGGGTCTCGGAGGTGTGTGTGCTGGGCTACAACGTGAATGCCGGTCAGGAGATCTCGCTGCGGCTGCGCACGGACGACATGCGTGGCTTCCGTCGCTTCGAAAGAATCAGAGAGACGCTGATCCACGAGCTGGCGCACAACGTCTTTTCGGAGCACGACCTGCGTTTCAAGGCTCTCAACAGCGAGCTGACGCGCGAGGCGCACGCCGCCGACTGGACAACGCGGGCGGGGCGCACGCTGGGCGAGGGGGACAGCTGGCAGGGCGAGGAGGAGAAGGACAACTCCGTGATGGCCCTCACAGCGCAGCAGAGCGGCAAGGCGCTGGGCGGCGCAGCTCATGCAGCGACGATGGACCCGCGCGCCGCGGCTGCTCAGGCCGCGGCAAAGCGTAGCGCTGCAGATGCCGCGGCACGAGCTGAGGCAGAGATGGCGTCTGAGGCTCAGACTGCGCTGGCGACCGCTGATGTCACGCCCCAGCCCGTCCAGCATGCGGCGCCTGAGACTGCCCATGCTGCAGGCTGCGGCAGGCACGCTGCAGGACGTGCAGCTTCGCTGACGTCCTGGGCTCCCCTTTGCAGTGATGCAGTGGGCTTTTCAGGAGCCTCGAGCGACCCGCAGATGGCGCGCATCGCAGACGCCGCGCAGGAGGCTGGGGCGCGCGCCGCCTCCGCCGCCTCTGCGCTGGCTTTGCGGGGAGGGGAGGATGCGCAGACTGCGCTGCGCACGCTGGCCGCTGTGCTGCGCAATGCGCTTGAGAATCCGACTGGCACGCCCCAGGCTGCGCACTTCCGCACGCTGCGGCGGGGCGCTGGGGCGTTCGAGGCCCGAGCGGGACGATATCCGGAGGCGCTGGAGGTCCTGCGCGTCGCGGGGTTTGTAGAAGCTGCTGCGGATAGCGGGCGCATGCTGCGCCTTACGCGCGACGATCCCGCGCTGCTGTGGCTGGCGCTCTCCGCCGTCAACGATCAACTAGCGCTTCAGCGGGTCCGCTGAACGTGAACGCTGAACGCCAACGATGACATCGCGCATCAGCGATTGCGTGCCTGCCAGCCTGGAGCGCGCGAGACACCAGCTACAGACACCACAGTGTGCAAATCTTGCTGTCAGAGCTGTCCGATACGCGCGTGGCCGGCGGACCACACAAATTTGACCCCACCCCCGGCTCTTCGCTATGCGCTTCTCTTTGGCCAGCGCGCTGGTCTACGGCACGCGGCCGGGCAGCGCGCACGGTTCGCTGGGGGGCAGCCTGGGTGGCGCGGGGTTCGACGCGCGGCGCATCCACGTGCTGCTGCCGGTGGCTGACCACTGCTGCGGCGGCTCAGCGCAGGCGCTGCTAGCCGGCACGCCCGACAGCGTCTTCGCGGCGCTCTACGACACGGCTGGCGAGTACGGCCTGAGCGTGGAGGAGGCGGAGGCGCGAGTGGATGGGTCGCGGAGCTATTCCCAACTGCAGGCCCTGCTAGGCGAAACTGGCTCTCCAGGCTCCTGGTTGGTCAAGACGCGCGCGCTCTCAGTCCAGGGCGAATTTGTGGGCGAGCTGCTCTACGGCGCGATTCATGAAGGCGTTGCCATAGGAGCCAGTCTGCTGGTCTCCGAGAACCATGCATCAGCATCACACCTCGTGCTCTCCGACTCGGCCACCCCGACGCTCATGCCCGCGATCCTCGCGCCGGCGCAGCCCGGTCTATCTGAATGGTTGCGCCGCCGCGCGGCATCGGGGGCGTCCGAGCTGCAGTGGTCAGGCCCTGTGATCTCCCCCAGCCTGCAGTGCCCGCTGGACGCCGCACTCGGCGAGACCGCCCCAGAGGCTGTGACCGGGTGGGAGCCGAACGTCTCGCCCGACTTCGGGTCGTTCTTGCAGCGGCTGAGCGGCCGCGAGCAGCGCATCTGGCTGACTGCGCTGGAGAGGGGCTGCGTGACGGCGCACGCCACCGCCTGCGAGGCGTGCTTCGCGCTGCAGGCTGTGCACGTGGCGCTGGCTGCGCTGCCCGCGGAGGCGGGGCCGCTGTGGGAGGGGCCCTGCCTGGAGGCGTCTGGTCTGGGTGCGGATCTGTTCGACGCGCGCACATCGCTGCTGCGCTTCGCGCTGGACAACCTGGTGCCCCCTGACATGGCCAGCGAGGCGGCTGCGGCGCACATGGGCGGCTGGGCGGAGGGGGAGGCGGCCCCGCCAGCCTGGGCGGGCGTGGGCACCTCGCTGCGCGTGCGCCTTCCCCGCGGCGAGCGCGCAGACCTGCTGCGCGCCCTGGAGCACCGCGCGCAGGCCGATGGCGGCGCCCCCGCAGCCATGTTCGCGCTCATCACGACGCTGGTGTGGCAGCCTGGGGTGGCTCAGGGCGCGCCCCCGGCCTCCTTCACCGAGTGCCTGGCCGCCACCTGGCGCGCCCTGGGCCGCCTGCCCACCGCCACCCGATGCGTGCCGATGCGCGCGCAGCTGGTGAGCGCCTGGCGCGCGGCGCTGCGCCTTCGCAGCGACTCTGAGCTGCTGGGCTGGCTGCAGGCACGCTGCTCCGAGGCGCAGCTGCGTCGCGCCCAGGCGCCCGTCTCGCCGCCCCGACAGGAGGCGCTCCCCCGGGGTCGCGCCGTCTTCCGCGGCACCGTCCACTCCTCCTCTTCAGACGCGGGTGCCTCTGGCGAGTGCCTCGTCTTCAACTTCAAAGTGGAGACGGCGCTCGACTTTGGCGGCGAGGACCCCGTTGCATTCGGCGTGCGCTTCGACGCCAACTGCATGGCCGCAGGTCACACCTTCGAGAGCATCATGGAAGGCGACACTGTCGAGGCTGAGGGGCTGGTGCTTGAGGAAAAGCGCGCGCGAGCCACGGGCGTCAGCGTGGTGCGCCGGGGATCGCTTCGCCCAGCGGACGCGCGTCGCCGCTCGCAGTTGGCGCGTGACGAGCTCATCGCATCTGCGCCCTCTGCAGCCGCCGCGGCGCCCACGCTGCCCGGCTGGGTGCAGGCCGAGGGCGTGAACCACGACGGTGCACCTCTGTGGGCGGGGCCCTGCTCCGCCTGCGGAGTGCTGTGCACGGTGCCCTTCAGGCCGCGTCAGCCCGTGGGCTTTGCAGTTTCATCGCCGCCACTCTGCCGCCACTGCCGCACGGCGCAGCTGAGCGTGCAGGCGCAGGCGGCTGGCACGATTCCGGCGATGATGTACTCGCCGCGAGGCACCCCGCCTGCGGGCATGATCTACTCTCGTGGCGGCAGTTACCCAACCCTCAACCCGCTGGCGATGCGGGGCCTGTCCCTGTCCCCGGCGCCCTCGCCGCCGCCGCCCTCCGTGCTGGGCTCCTTCGGCGGCGCCGCCTGCGAGCAGAGCCTGTCCACCATCCGGCGCTCGGGCGTAGTGAAGTTCTGGAAGTCCGAACAGGGCTTCGGGTTCATCCAACCCCTCTCGGCTGACGGCGCACCCTCCGCGGAGGCTGACATCTTCGTGCACGTCACGCAGGCGCCGGTTCCGGTGCACCCGGACGCGCCCTCCCTTTGCCACGGTCAGCTGGTGGAGTTCTCGGAGGCGGTGGTGTACGGGCGCCGCCAGGCGATGGCTGTGAGCCTGGTCGGTGGAATGTACGCGCAGACACAGACGCCCGCCCGCGACGAGCTCTGCGGCCCCTTCCTGCCGGACTTGGGCACAGAGTTTGGCTCGCCAGAGGAGGATGGCAACGGCGCGTCGCCCGAAGAGGCGCCGCGGCTGCCCATCTCTGTGCAGCCCCAGCGCGCCAACACCAAACTGTTTTTGGGCGGCATCAGCAACGGCGTGTGGTGAGCACGCGCAAACCACGGGGCGGGGGCGGGCAACAACAGCCAACAACGGGACGCGAAGACGCGAGTCTTACGAGTCGACTAGTCCACTACCTATCAGCGAGCAGCGAAAATAGCGCCGTTTGATGACAACCAACACTTGCGTGCACGGAACAGGATACAGCATAAGATGCGCCTGTGCTGCTGCTAGTAGCCGCGTCGAGACACCGGGCTGCGCGACTGCCGCCGGCTGCGGCTGCGGCTGCGGCTGTGACTGCGGCGGCGCTTGCGTGGCGATGCTGATCTGCTGCGCCGGCTGCGACTGCGGCTGCGGCGCTTGTGCCTCTTCTCCTTCTTCTCCTTGCGCGAACGCGAGCGACTGCGCTCCCGGCTGCGCTCCCGACTGCGCTTGCGACGCTCGCGGGAGCGGCTGCGGCTGCGCTCACGCGCCCGTGGAGCCTGCACCGCCGCCGCCTGAGGCACCAGCGCGCTGTCGCCAACCTCCGCCAACGCCACGGCGCAGGCTTCGGTGCCACGCAGTCGCGCGCTTGCCTGTGCGCAGCCGGGGGGCATCCCAACCACAAGCCCGGCTTCGAGCGCCCACGCCATCCAGGAGCCCCAGGTGCTGGCCTCCGCTCTGAGCGTCTGTAGGTGCCCGCACACCACCAGTCCTCGGCGCGCGCGGGTGAGCATGACATTGAGCCGCCGCGCGTCGGCCAGGAAGCCCACCGCACCGCCCGCGTTGGCGCGCACTGCGGAAAAGACAATCACCTCCTTCTCCCGCCCCTGGAACCCGTCCACGCTGGCAACCTCCAAAGGAGGGGCACCCCCCTGCGCCTGCGCGGCGCCGCGCATCGGCGCCAACGCGCGGCGCAGCAGCCGCACCTGCGCGGCGTAGGGCGTGACGACGCCAATGTCGCAGGGACGTAGATCGCCGGCACACAGGAGCGCGTGCACTACGGATGCGACGGCATCAGCCTCCTGCGCGTTGGTGTGGCTGGTCCCTTCGCCGCGCTCGAAGCCGGCGACGGGCAGGAAGGCGAGGGGTACGCCGGGCAGGGGCCAGGCGAATCCGCGCGGCGGCGGTCGGGCGGCGCAGCGCACGCCGCTGCGTAGGCGGTCATCGTAGAACATGCGTGCTGGGAACGCGGCCAGGGCCGGATGCATGCGGTACTGCACGTCCAGCAGCAGCGGCGGCACGCCGCACTTTGCCAGTCGGTCGAAGAGGGACACCGAGAGCCCAGCCTCCGCCGCCTGGCGAGACACGCACGTGGGCGGCAGCTGTCGGTGGTCTCCCACCAGCGCCACGCAGCGCGCGCCGCGACAGAGAGGCGCCAGCGCGGCCGGCTCCGTCGCTTGGCTGGCCTCATCCAGCAGCACGCAGCCAAATATGAGCTTCTCCATCGCATCGCTGCCCGCGCCGCTGCAGGTGCAGCACACCACCTCCGCTCGGCGCAGCGCCTCCTGCTGCAGTCGGAACTGCTGGTCGCGGGGCAGCGCAGGCGTGCCATAGGGGCGCGTGCCCGGCAGTGCCACCGCGCCAGATGCGTACTCCAGCGTCAGGTGCAGCAGCTCCTGGCGCACGCTCTCCGAGCGGCCAACTCGCAGCACGCGCGCGCCCGCACGGTGCAGCCCCTCCAGCAGGTTGTCCACAGCCGTGTTGCTGTCGCTACAAGCCATCACGGGCCCCATGCCCGCCGCCAGCCACAGCTTGACGAGCGCCACCGCCGTGGCCGTCTTTCCGGTGCCTGGCGGGCCCTGCACGAGCGTCAGGCGCCGCGTGAGGCCCGCCTGAAGGGCCGCCTTTTGCGAGGGGTTCATGCCCTGTTGATGCGCCGCGTGCGCAGCCACGCTGGCCAGGCGCGCCGCGTGCACGCCGTCCACGGGCGCGGAGCACAGCGCGGCACAGCCAGCCTCCCCGTGGTTGCCGCACACGATGTCTCGCATTGCCTCCTCTGGTCCTCGTCCGTCCACCGCGCCGTCCGCGAAGGCGCGCAGCGCGTCTATCATGCGCCCAAACGTCACCCTGTTGCCAAGCTTGTCCACGCGCAGCGACGGGGGCGCATCCTTGAGCTCCTTGGCGTCTGAGGCGCGGAGCAAGCGCACGCTGAAGGTGGGTCCCACTGCCAGCACCTCGCACTCCCAGCCGCAGCTGACGGGCGCACACGCAGCCTGTATTCCCGGCATGCTGTCCACTCGGGGCAGTCCTCCGCCGCCGCCGAAGCTGGCGCCGTAGAGGCCGCCCATTGCGTCGCGCGACTCCTGCATCGGCTGAATGAGCACCACGTCGCCCTTGCTGAACGCCAGCTTGGCCGCCTGCACCACGTCCACGCCCGCGCGGGAGGAGGCGAGCTCCAAGGTGCCAGGCTTGGACCCTGGCCCAGCCATGCGCACGTCCAACACTGCCAGGTTCGCCTCTGCAAGGCTGCGCGCGGAGCGGCCGGCGATGCGGTCGAAGCAGCCCTCAGCCTCCGTGAGGTGCTCCTGCACAATCAGGCGGCTGAAGTGGTGGAAGTGCGCGTGCCCTGCCTGGTCGCGGAAGGCTACATGCTGCTCGAGGCGCTCCATGAAGGGGAGCGCCTCGTCAACCTTGGTGCGCTGCGGCAGCGCGCACACCAGCGAGCAGAAGAACGGCAGCGCCAGCCGCGAGTCTGTGTGGCGTTCAGAGAGGTGGGCGAGCACGCCATACGCGTCCGCTATGCGCCCCTGCTTAGCTAGGCACAGCAGCAAGTCCGCGCACACGCCGGGCTCCACCGGGCTGCACTGCGGCCCCGAGGCTGACAGGAAGCTCAGCACGGCACCGTCTGCGTCGTCGTCGTTCACGCAGCGCCTGCGGGAGGGCGGGGGTGAACACAGGAGCACTGGGTGCGCACGCAAAGACGCGCCGGATGGCCTTGCCCTGCTTCTTGCTGCTGCTTCGTTGTTGCTGTGCAGTGCCCTTCTTGTGCTTTGAGGGCGGCTGTTCCCCGGCCGCCGCCGCAGCAGCAGCCTTGGGGGTTCCCTTGCCACCTCCGCCGCGCCTGCGCTTACGGAAACTACCGCCGCCGCTGCCGCCGCCGCCGCCGCCGCCGCGGCCGGCCATCTTGAGGCAACAGCACGCGGAAGCGTGTGCACTTTGTGTGTCGTACGACCCAGCAGCGTCCCCCGACCCGCCGCCGCTAAACAGGCGCCCCTCCGCCTCTCCTGTAGCACCACGCCAGGGGGCAATCATGCCGGGTGCGACAGCGCCGCCATCGAGGCACAGTACGCGTCTTCTCGCTGACTAGCCGTCGCAGACTACGCCGCTGAGCAGGAAGAGGAGATCGAGGCGTTGCAGGCCATCCTGATGGAGGACATAGAAGGTTCGTGCTGCGCATGGTCTCCTCGAGCATGAGCGAGCACTCACCAGCTCTGTGTTGCACTGTGCAGAGGTTGACAGCGCGGGGCCTGAGGGTCTCTGCACCGAGGCCCGCTGCTTCCAAATAGCTGTGCGGCCCGAGGGCGACGACGCGGACGCGAGCGCCGTGGAGTCTGAGAGTGCGCTTACCATCCCTCGCGTGTCGCCTTCGCGCAGCCTGACACGCCGGGGCCGCAGTGCGCATGTCACTCACCTTCGCACATACGCCAAAGTACCCGGACGAGGCGCCGCTGTTCCGCGTGCGCAGGTGCGTGGCGTGGTAGTGCGCACTGATGCTCTCACCTGACGGCCCACCCCTCCCCGCCCAGCGTGCGCGGCGTGTCCAAGGCTGAAGTGGCAGAGCTGCAGCAGCTGCTGGAAGCCCAGGCGTCCGAGAACCTGGGCATGGCGATGTTGTTCACGCTGGCAACCTCGGCGAGAGAGTGGCTGCGCGGCAAGGCCCACTTCGTGTCTCCGTGCGACCAGGTTGACCCCGCCGTGGCTAAGGCGCAGGCGGAGGAGGAGGAGGAGGCGCGCAAGGCGGCGGCGCGTCTGGCGGGCACGCCGGTGACGCCCGAGTCGTACGCCGCCTGGTGGGCCCGCTTCCAGGCGGAGGTTGTGCCGCAGCAGGAGCTCCAGGCGGATGCGGAGCGCGCGCGGAGGCTCACGGGACGCAGGTTCTTCGAGCTCAGAGCGGAGAAGGGCAGAGGAGAGGGGGACGAAGAGGAGGAAGAGCTGGAAGAGGGCAGCGACGAGGAGGAGCAGGAGCAGGATGATGATGAGGATTTCGACCCCGATGCCGTCGGGTGCGCGCGATGCGCCATGCGCCTGTGCGCTCGAGCTTACCAGGGCGGTGCGCAGGAGCGACGACGAGGCTGAGGTTGTGGAGAGCTGTGCGGCCAAGAGCAGGGCATGACACCACAGCTGTCATCAGATGCCCACGATCTGCTTATCAGGCTGGGCTTCTGCGCTTCTCCAGGGCGTCCAGGTGCAGGTCCTTTTCTGTCGCCTCTCGCCTGCCACGTCATACCGAACAGCTGTA
>Ga0049083_10000155_pt1 | contig 20938 bp, 13 predicted proteins | sample GreLakmeMI27MSRF_FD_66719 | JGI IMG/M metagenome (GOLD analysis project Ga0049083, IMG submission 66719) | Freshwater lentic microbial communities from great Laurentian Lakes, MI, USA - Great Lakes metaG MI27MSRF | ecosystem: Environmental > Aquatic > Freshwater > Lake | place: Great Lakes...
CCCGGACTCGGCGGCGACGCGGCGCAGCGCAGAGAACACCGAGCGCACGCTGAGCTGAGGGGGCTGGCGCAGCAGGCGCTGCGTGCTCTTCAGGGCTGCTGCGGCGTCGCCAATGTCGCCAAGCAGGCGGTACAGCTCGCTCAGACGCGCACGAGAGGCGCCCGTCGCCTCCGCCACCACCGCAGACACGGCAGAGCCGCCGACGTTCAGCTCGCTGTTGCCCTCGTAATCGGGCGCCACCCGCCCCGTGATGAGGTACAGCGCCGGCAGGACGTCGTCGGGCGACAGCGCGATGAGGCTGCGGAAGCAGTTGGTCAACGCAACGCCGATCAGCAGCCGCGAGCGCGTGCCTACAACCGCCTCACAGGTCGCGGCGACGTGCAAGTAGGGAGCGGGCTCGCCCGCCGCCCAGCAGGCACACGCGGCTGGGTCGTACTCTGCGACGGGCAGCGAAACTTGCGACAGGTCGGAGGCGCCAGGCGCCGCGACAAGAGAGCCAACGGGCGAGGCGGCCGGTGAGGGCGCCGACGCAGCAGGCGGAGGAGACACGGGCGGTGTCGCCGCCGTCGCCTCTGCTGTGCCTGCGCCCGGCGGCTTGAAGAAGCTGCGGATGGAGTGTTGGCCCGCCGCCGGAGCACCAGAACCAGCGTCTACGCGAGGTCGCTTCACGCTGCTGCCGTCCAGCCAAGCGTTCACCGCAGCGTTCACGTCGCCGTGGGCAGCGCGCAGCAGCTGCGTTGCGTGCGCCTCGCACGTGATTGCGTCGCCCAGCACAGCGCGCAGTGCTGCGAGGGCTGAGCTGCCGCCGCTCGCATCGGCAGCCTCCTCTGGGTCAACCTCCTCCTTAGGCGGCGCCGCAGCGGCAGGGGATGACTTTGAGTCCAGCTTAAAGAATGCGCGCTTGGCGCTCGTCTCGTCGATGAGCGTCGCAAAGTGCTTCAACATCTGACTTCGGAGGCGCTCCCCCTCTTTGGTGTCCGCCTTGTCCACGTTGACTGTGGGCACCACCTCTCGAGGGCGCAGCCAGCGTACGTAGCTGCGCAGCTCGTCAAAGCTGCTGTGTTCGCTGTAGGGCACCAGGTGCACGGTACAGGCCCCGTCTGAGCGCACAGGAAACTCTCCGTCCGCAAGGCCCTTCTTCTGCATCTCGTGCGTCCACCCTGTGGGCACGAATCCCACCACTCGCTCCGCGCCTGCAGCCACTCGAGCGTCCTCCATGGCTGCCCAGTTTGGTTTATAGTACGGCCAAACTTCACCCAGCACGCCCCAGGAGACGACGCGCACGGGTGACGTGGCGGTGGTGTAGATGTGCATGTCGGCCAGGCCCAGGCAGGACAGAGCAGCGTGCTTTTCTGAGCTTACCTGGATGGCGCAGTTCGCAGCTGCGGCCACGGCAGACAGGATGCGCTCCTTGCCGATGCCGTACGTTGAGATGAGAAACAGGGAGCCTGAATCCTGGATGCCCTCGCGAACCACCTCCGCCACGTAGCGAACAGACACGTCCTGTGCTGGAAAACAGTATCGCGGATGGCAGTACGTCGTGTCCAGGAACAGCTGCTCGATGCCACGCTCTCGAGCAGCCAGCAGGTGCGGGTCGCTGAGCCATCGCTCTGAGAAGCGCATGTCGCCGCTGTGGAGCAGCACTCGCCCGTCTGGCAGCGTAAAGAGAAGCTGAACCGCGCCAGGACAGTGGTTGGCGTCAATTGCAACCACAGAGACGCCTTCCACGACAACGGGCGTGTTGTACGGAAGCACGCGAAGGAAGTGGAGGGGCACGCGAAGCATGTGAGCCACCAGGCGCGCGGTCACCTCCGTGCAGTAGACGGGGCCCGCGCTCCACCTCTCGCTCAGCCCGCCGTAGTGGTCGCTGTGCCCATGCGTGAGGAAGTAGGCGGAGGCGTCGGTGCCGGGGTAGCGGAACGCGTCAACAACGAACTGAGCGGCAAGGCACGTCTGCGTCAGAAGCGTCGCGGCGTGCGAGAGAGTGCAGACGCGCGCCTTCGTCCCGGGCACAGTCTTGTGGCGTGGGATACGAGAAGCAACCAGCGCCATCTGCCGCGACTCGGGTCACGTGGTCGCCAGGAGGTGGAGTCGCCTCGAGTCAGCTGGCGTGTGCACTGCCAGGCGAGTCATAGGCCAGGCGAGCGAGTGCGAGAGTGACGCAGGCGGGGCCGCCCCAGGGCCTGGGCCCCGGCCTTCTCCTCGCTCAACTCCCAGCGTGCGCAGCTCGGTGTTTATTAGATAGCATACAAAGCGAAGGTTCGTTCAGGAGTGCGCACTGTTGCTGGGCAGGCGGAAGGGGCCGCTGCTGGGCCCTGCGCCCGCCTCACCGCTGAGCCCCGCAGCGTCGCTGGGCCCTGCAAGACTGAGCAGCGCGGCAGCCTTGTTGGCGCAGGTATCAGCTGCGCACATGCACTTGCCGCCCAGCTGCACCTCCACGTATTGCGGTCCGTAGTCGTAACCAAGCTTGGTGAGCGGCGGGATGTTGTCCACTGACAGCGAGAGTCAGCGCGTGACGGGTGCAGGCGCGAGGGGCTCGCACTTGCAAACAGGTTCACCATCGCCTGCTTGTCGTCGCGGTGGCCCGTGCCCAGTGCGGCGCTGCCCCCCAGCACCGTCTGCACAAAGACGTTTGGCGCGCAACTGTGGTTGATGAAGCGCGCCACGCCGCCCACCGAGTTGGCGTCGATGCAAAAGTGGTTTTCCAACTCGCCCTCGTAATACATCTCCGCGTCGTCGGCCTGCACGCCGTCCTCGGGACGGTTGGTGGGCACGCGCATGTTGAACAAATACACGTCGCTCGCCTTTCCGGCGTCCTCGTCAGTGATGACGGTGCCCAAGAAGGATGCGATGTACGCCCCCGCGGGAATGGTATCCCATGATCGCACGCCCCATCCGCGGCCGTCGGGCGTGCGGAAGACCTCCAGGCGAAACTTGAGGCCCTGCTGGGTTACTCGGTTGGGGCAGCTGGGTGGGCAAGCGCAGGCTGGGCCGCACTCGTGGATGACTCTGTAGCCGTAGTTCAGGCGAGCCCGCCCGTTGCGGTCCACCACGTAAGGCAGCTGGCCAGAGGGGTTCAGCTCCGCGCACGCGCACGTCCTGTCGTCGGTGCATCTCTTGGTGCAGGCGCATCCGACGGCGAGCATCGGCGGCGGCGCCACATTGGGCGCGTACTCCAGCCTCGCGGTGTACCTCAGGCTCGCCTGCCATTCCCGGTCGCGCTGCCGAAGCGCCTCCTCGCTTAGCTGCGGCGCCGCCGGGATGCCGCTCGCCAGCTTTGCAGCCTTGAGCGCCAGCGTCTTGGAGGGCTTGGTGCAGGGGGGCAGCGCGTCGTCCACGTCGTTGACGGCGACCACCGGCAGCCTCTCGAGGCCGCTGGAGATGTCGTCGTCCACCAGCCCGCAGCGTCGCGACGCGTCGAAGCCCCGGGGCGGCGATGCGTGGCCAAACGTCACCGTGCTGCTGCTCAGCGGAGGCTGGCTGGCCCGCCGGCGCAGCTTGAACTTGATGACCACGAACCTGGCGGGAGAGCGCGCGTCAGAGCGCGTCAGAGCGCGCGGGCTGCGTGGCCGGTGGGTCTGTGGACGCCAGCGTAACTCCCGCCGACGCTCGGGTGCCGCGCGAAGCTTTATGAGGCGCCCCTGCTTTGCTGTTGCGCCCGCTTAGTCCCACCGCGCGTGGAGAGGCGCGCGGCGGGCTTTGATGGGGCGCGTCTGCCGCAGCGCAACGCGTCACCGGAATACCCCCCGAGGAGGGGGGGTGGGGGGGGCGCACCCGCTTTTCCCCTTGTGCTCCGCCGCCTTGTAGACGTCGTACAAGCCGTCGTAGATGAACACTTTGCCCCGTACACAGCCTCCTTGTCCGGGTTGCCGCGCGTCACGCGCACCGGGATGCCCAGCTGCACGTTGTTCTGGAGCGCCAGGTTGCCGCGGTCCCACGTCTGGTCTTTCAGTTGACGCCCGTTGCCCAGCAAGTCGTTGCCACCCTGCCCCGTGTACTCCAGCTCCACGCCGTCGTCCTGGTCGTCCTCGTAGCCTCCGCTGACGATGATGGACACCGAAAAGGACTTGCCCGCGTGGCCGTACTTCTCAGCCTCTTTGGCAGACACATAGCTGATGCCGTTCAGCCAGTGGTGATGCAGGCCGATGACCATCAGCTCCGCCCGGCCGTACAAGCGCCGACCGATGGGAATGCCTGGCACGTGGCCGATGCAGGGCGTCTGATTGATCACCGTGCCCTGGTCCAGCATGCGGTTCAGGGCCACCAGGTCAGGCCGCTGGCTCAACCTTTTGCCGTTGAGGCCTACCCCGCTAGCAGAGTTGACGCGCTCCAGCTCGCTGCGCGTGGCAAGCAGGTAGCTTTTCTGGTACTCCTGCAAACACGCCTTGACAGCCTCCACTGCGGCGGGGCCGTCGGGCAGCGCGGGCTTGGGTACAGCTTTGCTGGCGCTCTTCTTCTTCTTGGGCGCAGCGCTCGAGGAGCCAGCGGCCTTGGCGGGCTTGACAGGTTTGGGCTTGGCGGCCGCTTTGCCCTTGGCGGCCTTGGAAGCCTTGGGTGCAATCACTGGCTCTGGCTCTGGCTCTGGCTCTGTGTCTTCCTCCGGTTTGCTCTCTTCGTCCGTAGCGCCGTCCTCCCAGGGCACAGCCTCGCCGTGGTCCCCGTCTTGGGAGCTCTCCACGGAGACGTGGGTGTCATCGGTGTCGTCCGAGGCGTCGGAGGAGCTGCCAGGGCCCGACTGGTCCTCTGAGGAGGCGCCTCCTCGATGTCTGCGCACCACCCGACGAGGAGGTGACGCGACCCGCGCCTTAGGTGGCGCACGCTTAGGCTTTGGGGACACCTGTGGCTGTGTGGAGCGCACGGGTGGAGGGCCCGCCGGGCCGTCCTGCGGCGCGGCTGCAGCCGCTGCGGCATGTGCCAGCGCGTGCGCCAACAGCGGCCTCAGCTGCTGGATGGAGTACTCTTCCAGCTCACCGTCTTCTATGTATCGCACGGTATACCTGCGCCAGCTGATCAGGGCGAGCGAGGCGAGCACGCAAAGGCACATGCTGCCGATCTCGCCACAGATTGGTTCCGCCAGCCAGCCAGAGTAGCACGCACCAGGACTCTTGCGGGTCGTAGCTGACCACTATTCCGTTGTACCAGCCATGGCCCTTGAAGTGTTTGCGCACCGAGGCACCAATCAGCGGCCCACCCGGGTCTTCGTCCGCCATTCGCACAGGGCAGAGCGTCACAAGCAGCGCATGTTGCAGCGATAGATCGCGCACGGTGACAGAGCGTTCTCGGCGCACACTTTCATTAACGTGTCATACCGCGACCGACGACGGCAGGCGGCGAGGCGGGCCACCTCAGACATGCGTCCCTTTGCGCTCGCATGTCCTTCACATGTGAATGACAACGACTGAGGAGCATACGCGGGATGCGCCGTGGATAGGCTTGCGCGATCTGAACCTGACACGCTTCGTAAGCCTATCAGCAGCTCTGTATTGCAGCCTTGCTCTTGCGAACCACCCTTTGGCGCTAGTCAAAACCAGGCTGCAACACGCGGGCACCACACAGCAGAGCAGCCTGGCGGCGCTGCGTGCGCTGCACCGAGGTGGAGGAGTACGCTCGCTGTACGTCGCGTTCGTTCCTGCGACTCTGGGCGCGATGCCTGGCGAGTTTGCGTACATCGCATCTGTGGAGGCTATGCGCGACGCGGTGGCGCCGCAGACACAGAGGTGTGCCTTCAGCCCTGCAACTGCTGCAATCCTCCACAACAGCCGCCTCTTGCTCCGCCCGCTCACTCTTCTCGGTTTCCTAGGGCGGCTGGTATTGTGGGTGATACTGCGGCCGAGGGCGGGCGCATGTTTGTGAGCGGAGCCGCGGCGAACGTCACGTCTCTGTTCTTGTTCACGCCGTGCGACGTGATAGTGCAGCGCGCCTGGGTAGGCTACGGCGCCGTGGAGGCCGGCAGCCGCCACCCCGTGCGAGACGCTGCGCGTGCCACCTACGCAGCACAAGGCCTGCGTGGCTTCTGGAGCGGCTATTCCGCGGTGCGTTCCCTGTGCTCTCCCTCTCCCTTCCTCTCGCGCACGCAAACCGACAAACTGACGCACGCACTCCTGGACAGTCCTTGGCCACCTACGCACCCGGTTGCGCCGTCTGGTGGAGCGTGTACGCCATGGCACGCCAGGGGCTCACGCAGTCGCCTGCGCTGCCACCATGGGCCGGAGAGGGACTAGCAGGAGTTGCAGCTGGCGTCGCCACCGCGGTAGTGAGCCACCCGATGGACACCATCAAGACTCGACTGCAGGCGCGTGGTGCGCGCCTTGCACGCCAGTGGCTGTGCGATCTGACGTTGCTCGCTGTGCTGTGTGCAGACGGGAGTGGATGGCACCGGCGCGACCTGGATGTCAGTGGCGCGCACCCTGCTGCGCGTGGGTGGCGGCAGAGCTTTGTTTCGCGGCCTCGGGGCGCGCGTGTTGGAGCTGGGGCCAATCTCAGGTGCCGGCGCAGTCGGGTATGAAGCCATCAAGCAGTACTCGGCTCGCACGCAGACCAGCGAGGACGCAGGGTGATGATGGCTGGTCGTTTACAGGCGTGAGACCGCCGTCCGAGTCAGGCTTCTTACTCGCTCACGGTCAGCCTTGGGCCAAGAGAGCAAGACAGCACGACGCCCCTTTCAAACTGGCGGCGCATCCTGATCGCTCGTCAGCGTGTTGGGCACCCGCCAGTTGCGATACGTGTTGGGCACGCGCCGCGATACGTGATGCGGAGAGCACTTTTTCGCCCTCTACATTCTGCGATGCCGCGCGCGATGCTGCCGGCCCTCGTGCTCATGGGCTGTTTGCTCGCGACCCACTGCGCCGCGTTGCGCCGTCACGGCGCCGCACCGCGCGGTTGGAACTCTTACGACGGCTACGGAGGCGCGGTGTCTGAAACTCAGCTCCTGGAGACCGCAGACTACGTGGCCAAGTACCTGAAGCCCTTTGGCTACACCGTGCTCACGCTGGACGAGGGCTGGTCGAAGAAGGACGGCCAAATCTTGACGGACGAGCACGGGCGTCCCTACCCAAACTTGGACATGTACCCCTCTACCGCAGAGGGGCGCGGCATGCGGCCGCTGTCTGACGCGCTGCGAGCACGCGGCCTGGAGCTGGGCCTGTGGATGATGCGCGGCGTGCCTCGCCGCGCCGCGACCGCCTTCCTGCCAATCGCCAACTCCAGCGTGCGCGCAACTGCGGCAGACGCCATTCGCACCGACAAGAACTGCTTCTGGAGCCAGAGCTGCTACGGATCCAACTATCCCTCGCAGCCAGCCGCAGAGTACTACGCCTCAGTCGCCGCGCTGCTGCGCTTGTGGAAGGTGAGTTACGTCAAGGCTGACTGCTTCTTTCCAAACGTGCCGTTCCCCGGACCGCAGCCCAACGGCTACTTCGACGAGGACATCGTCGGCTTTGGCAGCGCCATGCGCGCCGCAAACATCACCATCATGTTCTCCCCCGGAATCTCTGTGACGCCTCGCAACGCTTCCTTCCTGGCGCGCCACCAGTACGCAGTCACCTACCGCGTGACGGAGGACATGTGGGACCTGTGGGACGGCGCGCAAGACGGAACCTTCCCCACAGGCATCAAGCAGAAGCTGCCGGTAGCGGAGCGGTTCCACAAGTTCATCGGCGCCAACGGCACTTTCCCTGATTTGGACATGCTCCCTTTCGGCACCATGATGCACGCATCCAAGGAGAAGGGGGTGTACGGCCCCGCCTCGCCCACCCGGCTAACGCGGGACGAACAGGTGACGGCCATGACGCTGTGGTGCATCACTCGCGCGCCGCTCATCATGGGCGGCCGCCTGCCTTTGGAGGCGAACGACACATTCACGCTGCGCCTGCTCACCAACCCGGAGGTGCTGTACCTGCAGAACAGCACGCGCGACGCGCGGCCGCTGACGGCGCTGGGGGCGCCGGGCAACGCGCAGTACGCCTGGGCGGCTGTGCCCAACGACTGCCCGGACGACACAGTGGGCTTCTGCGCCATGCTGGCGCTGTTCAATGCCGGCAACTCCAGCGCAGACGTGCTCGTGCCGCTGGAGCAGCTGCGTTTGGCCAACGCCAGCGCGAGCATCGAAGCGTCGGAGGGCGGCTGGGAGGTGGCGGAGCCTGTGGCGGAGCCGCCCACGAAGCTGTGCGCGCGAGACCTGTGGGCGCGCGCGCCCCTGAACGGCGTCAGCGCCGGCACGCGGTTCGGGCGCAGGCTGCCGCCGCACGGAGCCGCAGCGTTCCTGCTGTGGCGCACGGACCAAGCGGGGTGCTCGTCGGGGGCTGACATCTTCTCCTTTGCGCCGGTGCTGGACGAGGCGCCCGCAAACGCCACGCGACCGGCGGCGTGAAGCGCGTCTAAGGGTCTCCGTTTAGTTTGAGTTCTGTTTGTTCGTCCCGCAGCAGTCCTGCCGTCACTCTTGCTCGTCTTTGCTCAGCATGTGGAACGCCCCGCAGGCTCAGAACTGGAAGCGAAATGCGGCCATGCGCCGCGCAACCTCCGGCGGCGTCTCCCCGGCAGCTGCGCGCCAGGCCGCGCCGGCGGGGCTACGAAGCAGCTCTCGCAGCGCAGCGGCGCAGGCACAGGCAACTGGCGCGGTGCTCGCATCAGGCGCAGCTTCGTCCAGCGCGCATGCCAGCCAGCCCAGGCGGTGCATGAGCGCGGCGGGGATGGCGGCGCTGTGGCGCTCAGTCGCCTCGGCCTCTGCATCGGGGGTGCAACCCGGCATGACGGTTGCAACGTGCCCAGCCTCACCCAGCGCATCTGTCAGCGCCCAATGTGGCATTGCGCGCGGCACCGCGCGCGCGTAGGCGCAGGCTGCGCGCACGGCGGATGCTATGTCGCGCGGCGAGCGCAGCGCTTCGGGGCAGAGCAGTCCTGAAAGCCATCCCGGCGGTTGCCCCGCCCAACGGAGTGACGTCATCGCGCCCTTCGCACCCCGCCGCTCGTGCAGCGCGGCCATGTGCACCACCAGCAGCGCCATCGAATCAAGCTCCGGCTCAGACCCGCTCAGGAGCGCAGCCAGTGTGTCGACGCCCTCGCCATGTAGCGCGCCACGCAGCCGCGCAAACAGCGCATGTTGCAGCGCCGCCGACCACGCGGCGAGCGCGGTGACGAAGGCTGTGCGCCAGGTGCATGGCGCGAGGAGATGCACGACTCCGAGCCGTAGGCTGCCTGTCGCGTCGCCGCCAAGATCTTGCCACGCGCGCAGGCTCATGTCCACCACCTGCGCGCCCGCGCCTTCGCCGCCCTGCAGGTATGCGGTGGCCGCCGCTGCGGCCAGCGTACGCGCCGCCTCTGCCAGGCGGGTGGGCAGGCCCTGGCGCAGCTCGGGAGCACCCATCCATCGACATGCGTCGTGAAGTGCGGCCAAAGCGGGACCGCCCATTCGGATGGCTGCCACGCGCTGTGCAAACGCGTCGCCGGCGCCACGCTCCAAGAGGCTCTCCGCCTCCAGGAGGCGAATGAGGGCCTCCCTGCATGCTGCATCTGGCGGCAGGCTGTGCGGCTGTGTGAGGGCGGGGGCGAGCGCCTCGCGCCACCATTTGCGCCGAAACCCTGAACGCACTTGGTCCAGCGTCTGCCGCAGCGCCGGCGGCAGCACCGCAGCGGCGGGCGCCGCCGCGTACTGCCGCACAAGCAGCTGTGCCTCCGCCTCGCTTGGCGACTCGCCGCCGGCGGCGGCGGCGGCGGCGGCGGCGGCGCCTGTTGGCGCTTCCTCTGCTCTACGCCCGGCTGCGCCCAAAAGGTGGGTGCGTCTCCGCTTAGCCAACGCGACGTACTCGCCTGCCCGGCTGGGCTGCGGGCGGCGCAGCTCCTCCACCGCGCGCGCCTGCGCCGCCAGCGCCGCGGGCGGGTCGCCTGGCAGCGAGGTGGTCAACGCGTTCAGCAGCGTGCCCAGGCCCCGCGCGCCGGGCGGCCCCCCGGCACGCTCCGCCAGGCGCCCCATCCAGCTGCCGTACAGCGCTCCAGGCAACCCCGCCTGCGCGGTGGCGCAGCTGTCCATCAGGCACGCCTCGTCTCGAGCCGCCAGCGCGCCGTCGGTCGCCTCGTCGCAGCGCCGCACCAGCGCGGGCACAACGTCCGGATGCAGCGCGACAAGCTGGCGCAGCGCGCGGCTGCGCTGCGCGCCCACACAGAGCCTGAGCGAGTCTGTGGGCGGCAAGAGCGTGAGGAGCAGAGTCAGAGACGATGCGCTGCTCTCCTCCTCCTCCTCTGCATCCACGTTGCGCCGTAACAGCTCGCTCAGCTGGCGCGCCAGGAAGCGCGTGGCGCAGTGGCGCGGGCGTGCGTGGGCGGCGGCGGAGAGGAAGAGGCGTCTTTGATGAGCGTCTGCTGTCGCGCGGCGTGACGCTGCTTCCAGCACCATGCCGGCCACGCGGGCAGCGGCTAAGGACCTCGCCTCGCTGCAGTAGCCGGCGGCGACCAGCTCGGCCACGACGGGGACGAACAGGGCCTCCTGAGAGCTCACAGACAGCAGCTCGTCGGCCAGTCCAGCCAAGCAGGCGTCTGCTCGCTGCAGGTCCTCCACAGACTGCGTGCAGTGTGCGTCCAGCGAGGGCAGGTACTCCTCTCGGAAAAGCAGCGCGTCCGCCGCCGACAGTCGCCACGCCGTGAGGAGGGGCAGCGGCGACGCGTGGCTCGCGTCCAGCGCAGCCCGCGCGAACGCGGCGCGGCAGAAACAGCGCGCGCGACGGTGACGCGTCACCAGCTGCAGCAGCTCTGGCGCGCCAGCCTCGTGCGAGGCACGTCCGAGCAGCTCACCCACCACAGCGGCCGCATCTGCTGCAGACGCGGCTGCCAACGCGGCTGAAACTCGCTCACTCAGCGACGCCAGCGCCATGTGTGCAACGGGACTGGAGGAGCAGAGGCATACGACGCCCCAACGCGATTGGCGAGGGGGCGGGCGGCACCGTGGCGGGACCGTTCGACCGTACGACGAGGACCATACGCTGCGCTCTTCTGGGCTCCTCTACCCTCTGTGTGGCTGCGTATATCCGCTCCTCCAGCGTCGACTCAGACAGCGAGTGCTGCCTCGTGCTACAGCCTCGTGCATGGAGCCGCCCCTGCCAGAGGGCTGGGTGGCGGCCAAAACGGCCGTCAGCGCAAAGGCGCTGCGCCACGCGTCCGAGTTGATGCTGACCCAGTTCCCGGCGGACGTGCGACACAAGCACACGCTCATCATGCGCATGTTGCTTGCTTTGCTCACTGCGCTCACTCGCTCTGTGCTCTGCTCTGCGCAGTTCGAACTGTCGCGGCTCGCCGGCGTGCGCCTAGAGTTGCGCGCCGCGCCTGACGCCTCCGGCGAGGTGGCCTCAGCTTGGCTGCCGGGCGGCGGCCACATCACCTTCTTGCAAGAGGACGACTCACTGGCAGCGCAGCTCTGCGCCGTGGCGGCGCCCAGCAAGGGAGGTGCGTGCGTGACGTGACGTGGCATGCGTTGAGGCGCGTGCACTGACTGACGGAGCACGGCAGTGTCACGAGTGTCGCGACGCCTCACGGCTGTGGTGCACGAAGGCGCGGCACCGGGCGACGAGGCTGCTGAGGAGGCGGCAGAGCACGCAGAAGCGCCATCAGCGAAGGCAGCCTCCGCTGCGAAGCGAAAGAAAGCGGCGCGGGACTCGGCTGGACCTGCTGATGCTGCAGACCCTGCGCCAGCCATTCGGAAGAAGAAACGCAAGAGCGCCAACGCGGGAAAGTGATGAGACTCCAGCCTTCGTGGTGTCAGAAGACCTCCGTCCTCTAGGCTCCGTGCTCCGAGTTTGTTGCTGTCTCGTACCTCCGCTTCCTCCCTTCCCTCTTCCCTCTGTCTCCCGCCTGAGCGGCCCACGCCTCGCGATGCCTGGCGTGTCCCTCTGCACTGTGCGTCTGCGTGCGCAGCCGCGGCTGCACGCCTCCAGTCGCTCTCGGTGCGCACAGCGGCGGTGCGTCGCCGTTGCCGCCGCCTCCAACACGGTGGACGAGCTGCTGGCCGCCATCAAGGGCAGCGACAGCGGCGCCAGTGCGTCTGTGGAGACGCGTCAGCGTGTGCTGGACCTGGCGACCACGATGGAGGCTGCTTTCGCGGAGAAGAGTGCGGACCCGCGCACCTCCCCGCTCCTGGTGGGGGACTACCGGGTGAGCTATACCAGCAGCCCTCAAGCTGCTGGCGGGCGCTTCCGAAGCGATCTTGGGCGGGCGCTGTTCAGCACGCACGCGCTGTACCAGAACGTGAAAGACGGCGTGGTGAGCAACCGTGTGGAGTTTCGTCTCTTCCGCACCGTGCCGGGCTCAATCTCCCTCCGAGGGCCGCTCAAGGCTGTGGAGCCGCTACGCGTGACGCCTCGGGACGCGGTGGTGGCAGGCGAGGGCCGCCTGGCGACGCTGGGCGCGGGCAGCCGCACCTTCGGGGGCGCAGTGGAGGTGTCCTTTGAGGCTCCCGTGCTGGAGATTGCGGGCGCGAGCGTGACGCTGGGGGGGGCGAGCACCGTGCGTTTAGCCACAACCTACCTGGACGAGCGTATCCGTGTTGGCCGCGGCGGCTTCGGGTCGCTGTTTATCTTCGAGCGCATGGCGCAAGGGGCGCAAGCCGCAGCCGCGCTGCCCTGCTCGCCGCGGCTCAAGGCTGCAGGCTGGGTGCTCGCTCGACTGGCGCTGCTGCTGTTCACCACGCTCTCGGCGCTGACGGACGCCGCGCGTCTGGCCACTCGAGCCGCACGAACTCCCTCCATCGCAATCGCCTCGGCGCTCGCCCTGGCCGCGCAGTTTTACTCAACTGGCGCGCTGACGGCGCACACGCCTCACGTGCTGCCCGCCGCCGCTGGTGCGGTGCACGCACTGGCCCTGAGCATCTGGCTGGGCGCCACAATTTGGGTCACCTTTGGTCAAGGAGATGTTCTTTACAAGCTGCTGCCGCGCCACACGTTTGCCATGCTGCGCGCCGCGCTGCGCCCCCGCTTCCTGGCCGTCTCGCTGGCGCTGGCGGCGCTGAGCCTGGCCTCCCTGGCAGCCATGCCCGCCGCCGTGGGCGACTGTAGTCTGCGCCTGCTTCGTCTGGCGCTGGCAGCCACAGCCGCAAACACGCTGTGGGCCGAGCCCAGCGGCACGCGCCTGGGCGCCTTCCGCGACAAGTTTGAGGCGGATGCGGGCATCGGCGGCGAAGTGGGCACGCCGCCGGCACCAGAGAAGCTCACACCTACACTGCTGCGCCTCAACGCGCGCATCGCGCGATTCAGGGCCGCCTCTGCGGCGCTGACGCTCGTCGCCGTCGCTGCCGCCGGGACGCACACGGCGATGCTGGGCGCGCGGCTGGCGATGCTGGGCGCGTGAGAGCCGGGGGGGCTTCCAGCACGCACCTCTATGCTAACGCCTGTTGTTTCACACGCGTGTCTGATACTGATACTCTAGTCTGTGTTTGTTCGTGCGCTGGAGGGCGCTCCGTCGCCGTCCCTCCGACCCTCCTCACGCCAGTGTAGTGGCACTGTGCGACTGTGGTGGCACGGTGCGGTGGCACTCACTCTCAGACTCTCTCCTCACTGTTGGCTCCATCCATCGCGCGTGTGCTCCTTCCACTCGGACGCGTGCTCACTCGTATCTGTGGATGGCCACCACGGTGAAGCGAGAGCGGGGGCGGGGGCGCCCGCGGGACTGCTCCTGCTCCCCCTCACCTCCCCCTGCAGGCCGGGGGGTGTCACTGCACGCCGAGCCGGCCGAGTCCGAAGAGGAGGAGCTGCCCGCACTGGTGGGCGCGCTGATGGCCTCTCCGGGAGCCACGTTGGTGCAGGTCGAGGGAAGGGCCACAGTCGGCGCTGCCGAGCCCCTGACGAACGACCGCACCACAAGGCGTGCGCGTCAGCGCCATGCGCGCGCAGCTCAGGCGCAGCGGAGGACGCGCACCGTCGGCGCTGCCAGAGCGGCATCGACTCACGAGAGCAGCGACGACGAGGAGGCCTCTGGGGCGCAGGCGCGCCCCGCTCCTCGCAGCGCGAGCGCCCGCCGTCGTCTGCGGCGCGGGCGGATGCGATGCGTCAGGCGCGCGTCGATGCCACGGTGCGGCCCAGGGACAGACTGCTCGATGCCCCAACCACCTGCCGGCGATGCAACTTGCAGCAACGCACCGTGCTCACCGCCCATGTGCGCGGAGCAGCCGCCCATGTCAAAGGCGCACGAGAGCAGCTAAGCGCGCTGCTTTTGTGGTGGTTGGGGGTTCTTGGAGACCCTTTGACTCTCTGATATGTCTAGGCACCGGTCACCCATGAAGCCTAACCACCTTGACGTGGGTATGGTGATCGCATTGGGTGCACTTTTTGGGCTGTGCGATGGTTTGAGGGGCCAACGACGAGCAAGCGGTGAGTGGTGAGGGAGCGAGACATCGCATCCGTCGTCCGTCCGTCTCTGTCGTCTTCTGTCTGTCTGTCTTCCGTCACTAAAGAACGACTCTGAATTGCACAACTCAGCGTAAGGCTACGCAACGCGCGCCCGCAATCATGAACCAGCAGCAGAGGAGAACGAAGCCGACCAGAGCACATGCTTGGTCACTCGGTCTGGCTGCTATGTGAATCCGTGAAATGCATCATTGCCACATTCCGTTCCCCCGCCTCCTCCGTGCCGCCCATGCCGCCATGCGCTGTGTGCGCCTGAGCCTGCGTGCGCGTCCGCTGCGCGTCCCAGCATCCCGGCGCAGCCTGGGTGTGTGCTGCGCGTGCCGCCGCGTGGATGTGCTGGGCGCCGGCTTCGCGGGCGTGGCAGTGACGTGGCACCTGCTTTCAGAGGCTGCTGCGCGTGGCGAGGCGGTGCACGTGCGAGTCTATGACGTGGCGGGCGTTGGCGGAGGCGCCTCAGGCGTCAGCACCGGGCTGCTGAACCCGCTCGCCTCCAGGGCGGACACCGAGAAGCTGCTCTGGCGGGGCGTGGAGGGGTGCGCCGCCACGGCCAGGCTGGTGGCTGTCGCAGAAGAGGCGTTGGGCCGACGTTGCGCCAGCAGTGCCGGCTCCCTGCACCTGCTCACCAAGCCCCCTCGCAAGCAGGAGAGGCGAGACGGAGGGACGAAAGGCCCAGCCCCGGCACAGCCCTCGCGGCTCCAGAAACTCACAGCCGCGCAGGCGGCAGAGCTGTTGCCAGGCTTTGTGCCGCCTGCGGACGTCCTGGGCGTCGCCCTGTACCCAGCCGGCCTGGTGGTGGACGCGCCGGCGTACCTGAGCGGCCTCTGGGCCGCCTGCGAGGCTCTGGCGGCGCGCGGCGCGGCGAGAGGCACGCGGCTGGAGCTGCTGCGTGAGCGAGTGCCCTCCCTCTCCTCCCTCTTCGCCGGCGGCGCCGGTGACGTGGTGGTGGCCGCCGGCGCGGCGGTGCTCACGCTGCCTGAGCTGACGCACCTGCCGCTCACAACCTGTGGCGGGACGACGCTCAGATTCACCCCTTGTGACTCCGCCGAGAATGACGCGCTGCCGGCAAACGCCCCTGCGCTCCTCGTCCCCGGCGCAACCTACATTGCGCCCACAGGCGACGGCGGTGTGGTGTTGGGCGGGACCAAGGCGCGTCTGCGCCCGCACCTCTCCATCCCAAATCAAGCGAGAGGCCCTGTTTGCGCGTCTCACGCCCCAGCCGCAGGAGTTCAACGTGCCACCAGAGTCCTCCTTTAACGCACGCAGGATGCCCGCTTCCGACGCGTCCGCGCAGCTTGCTGTGGCGAAGCTGCTCCCCGCAGCCGCTGCTGTGCTGCCGTGCCTCTCCTCATCCTACTCGCTGCGTCACGCCAGCTGGGGGGTGCGCGCACTGTCGCTGCGCACGCCCATGGGCGCGCTGCCGCTGCTCGGGCGGGTGCCGGGGAGGCCTCACGCGTGGGCGCTGGTGGGTCTGGGCGCGAGAGGCTTGGTCTACCATGCGCTCCTTGCGGAAGCGCTGGCCAGGAGCATCCTGGACGGGGATGACAGCGCGCTGCCGCGAGAGTGCGCGCTTCCGGGACACGATGCGAAAGGTTTAAGTTTATAAGTTCAGTCTAAGCTGTCGGCTCCACAGGCTGCTGCTGGCGGAGCTGCTGGGCGCGCGAGGGGGAGGCTGCATCCATCTCCGCCAGAGCTGCATTCTTGTGCACGGCGGCTGCAACGAGCGACTGCGGCAGCTGGCTCTGGCTCGCCGCGCTGCGCTTGCCCAGCGCGTAGCCCACCAGTCCGGCTGCGACGGTGAATACGACGAATGCGATGACGAAGGCGATTCCGACGGAGCGCCACGACGTCAGCTGCGTCTCCACGCTGTCGCACACAGAGGTCGGCCCCGTGAAGCTGTCTGTCAGTAGCCGCTGCGCCACCAGGTTGTTGGTGGAGCTCACGTTCAAGGACGAGGAGGAGGACGAGGAGGAGGCCAACAGATGGCGGCGACCCGCGGCGGTCTGGTTCGCCTTCAGGTTGACGGTGAGCGCGCCAGAGATGAGCGCGGCGTTGAACGCAGACTCGGTGGAGCGCACGGCCGTCTTAGCCACCGGTGCCGACACGGTGAAGGTTGTAATCACGTTCAGGCTGCTCAGGTCCATGAGCACGCACGCGGAGCACCACACGGTCCAGTTGCGACCCAAGTCATCCTTGCAGGTGCTATCGAAGAAGTCTGGGTAGTTAGGGCAACGCAACTGGTTTGTCAAAATTGACTCAACAGCTGCCGGGCGGATCACCACAGGCGGGGTGAAGGCATCCACGCCCGTCGCATTCGTGTTTGGGGCAGGGTCTGCGGTGGTGATGTAGGAGCTGGTCACCGCGCCGATGGCGTTGTTGATGCTCGTGGCGGCGCTGTTCAGCGCAGAGGCGCCTTGGCTGATGAGTTTGTTGAAGTCCGCCTGGACTTCCGCCGCGCTAGTATAGCCACCAACCAACACGCTGATGGCCACGGCGGTGCCGTTGCCGGTGGGGTCAGTCACACCTTCGATAAGAATATCTTCATACGATGGCGCAACGTCGCTCGCCAGGCCGGATAGCAGGGCCGTCTGCAGGCCGTCAGCCTTGAAAATCTCCAGCGCGTCATCCAAACCCGAAACGATGTTGCTCAGCGTGACTGTGAAGCTGAGGCCGTAGGCGGAGGGAGTGACCGTGAGATGCCTCGCGCTCACTCCAGGGATGGAGGCGGCCACAGCTGCGCCCAGTGATTGGGCAGTCGCGGCGGCACTCTGCAGGATGTGGCGCCGCCCGGCAGAGGCGGCGGCGCTGGTGGCGACAGAAACGAACATGGTTGCGTTGGCACTCCCGCCCAGCTTCAGCGTGCCGTAGCAGGCATACATGCTGGTGCAGCGCAGCGCATCGTCAGCCGCCTTGTCGCTGTAGGGCGTGTAGCGGATGCGGCGAATGTAGATGCTCGTGTCCGGCGAGTTGAGCGGCAGGTTGACGCCCTTGTTCGTCCGCAGGATCTGGCGAACGCTCATTGGTCGCCACGGGCTGTAGGTGATGTTGCGATAGACCACCTTGTCCACCATCCAAACGACCGTGGTAGGCGCCCACACGATCTTGTACGTGTGCATCGACTGAGCAAATGCAGTGCCGTAGGTCACCTGCGGCGTCGGCACGCCGTTGATCAAGTTCACCTTTGAATTGACGTTGACGCTGGGGCCGATGCCGGCCTCCGCAATGTTCAGCGCGTCCATCAGCGTCGCCGTTGGGTTGCTGACGTTGGCGGTGAATACGGCTGTCGGGGCCGAGTGAGAGCATGCCAGGCGTGTGCGCGCGCTCATACGCACTGGCGTGGAACTCCAGCTGCCCGTTGACGTTGTTAATCATGCCGATATCGATCTCGTTCCAGGCCTTGTCCTCATCGCCGTACACGATGTAAGTTGCAGTGAAATAGACTGAGCGAGAAAGAAAGGGAGCACAGGTAAGTGACGAGGCGTGCATGCAATGCGTAGCGCACTCACATCCGCCTCCAGCAGGAGGCATGTCGAAGGCGGCCTCCAGCTCAAGGACTCCATATTGGATGCATCCCGCGGACACCAGATGCGCGCCCGTCCAGTTCGTGCAGAGGGTCCGCTTCTTATTGCAGCAGCTTCCAGGATCCGCCTGGCACTGCCTCTGGCTCAGCTTAAGCACGCCGCCAGAGCCGCCGCCAAAAGCTGCGGGGAAGGTCTGATTAAGCAACACGTTCGCGCCCGTCATCATGGTGCAGGTGGTCGGCCCAGCAGGCGGCAAGCCCAAGCAATGCTCCTGACCGTCCAGCTCGGCAGGAAGCCAGCGCGTGGTGTTGAGCGTCGGACCCGAAAACGTCTCCTCGAAGGAGTCCTCGATGAACTGGCAGTTGCCGTTGGAATCCAGCAGCAGTGCCTGGCTGTTCAGCGTGCCAGCCTTCATGGCGCTGTAGTAGTTTGTGACCACGTAGTTGGGGTCGCAGGTGGAGTATGCTGGGGAGAGGGTGCTCACCGTGCTGCACGGCACGCCTGGCGCTGGCAGCGACTTGAGCGCGCTTGCGACAGACAGCAGAGCTGCCACAGCGACGAATATACGCACAGGGGCGTTCATGTGGAGGAAGTGTAGGAAAGTGGAAGTGGGCATCAGTCTCCCTGAGTTTGCGTATCCCAGCTTTTCCACCACCCACTACCACGAGCCACCTGCGGGGCGAGCGCGCTCCGGCCGCGTCAGACGTGCGCTCACTGGCGGGCTCGCGGCCGCGGGCGTGGGAAAAGTTCGAGCGCAATGCTGGAGGCTGTACCGACACGTCCCATTGCGAGAACGCAAGGTCTCTTCTCGCCTCGCACAGCGGGGTCGCGCTGGCACACCTGTCACGCAACGCCCTGCTGCGCGGCACCACACGCGCTTCCCGATGGGGGCTCCGCGGCTTTTCGGCCGACCTGCCTTCCGAGATCCGAGTCACCTGGTCACACCCCACTGCTGGGTCACGACCTTAGCCCATTGTCCCTTCCCGGACCGGAAGCGAGGCACGGTGAGTGATGCGCTGTGGATGAACGACGTCACCACGTGTTGTTAGACACGTTGTCAACGCACGCAACGAACGGGCTTCGAGGCGGCCACTCAGCCCGCAGCCGTCCGCCCTCTCTCACTCCGCCTTGCGTCCTTTCATGGCGGCGACAGAGGCAACCGCGGCGGCTGCGACAACGGGGAAGCTGGCCCCTTTGTCCGGGCGCTGCGGGCTCACCCCCAACTGTGCCGCCAGCTGCCTCACGTCTGCCCGTCGCTGCTCCGCAGCCGCCGCGTCCTGGCGCTTCAGACGGCGAGCCTCCGCGTCCATGCGCGCCTGCAGCACCTCCGCCTGCAGAAGCATGTGCGCCAGCTCCGGGCTGGCGCTGGACGGCGGCGGCGGTGGGGGGGGGAGCACCGGCTCCTCAGCTGCTGCCGCGAGGGGTGCGTCCAGGGCCACATCCTCTATCCGCTGCCGCGCCTCCCTGGCCAGCCTGCGCACCGTCTCCGACGCGGCGCCCACGGCCTGAGCAGCCAGCTCCGGCAGGAACGGAGCGTAGGCGAGCGCAGCTTTCACCAGATACGAAGCGTCCTGCGTCTCCCGCTCCGCCCGCGCAGAGCCGGCGGCCGCACGCGCGCGCTCAGCAGAGGCGGTCGCCGCTGAGGCCTGCTCCGCGGCCTGCACGCGCGCAGCCTCCAGGGCGGCCAGGCGGGCCACCTCCGCGTTCATGGTGGCCTGCAGCACCTGCGCCTCGGCCACGAGGGCGGCCAGGGACTGGTCGGCGAGCGAGGGCGAGGAGGCGACGTTGAGCGGTGGGGCTGCGCGCTGAGGGGGCGCCGGACGGAAAGCGTCCGCAGCTGCCAGCGCCGCCGCCGCCAGCGCCTTGCCGGGCCAGCCAAAGTCCAGGCCCTTTCCCCCGCGCGGCTTGGGAAGGCTCGCGGTGTGCGCTTTGCGCACCCGGGCAAGGTACCCCTCCTCGCCCTCCGGAAAGAGGGAGCCCCGCTTGCGCAGGAGGGACACCCACAGAGAGGCCACCAGCGCACAGCCCACCAGCAGCGCCTCCACGCGCACTTCGTGGTACTGCGCCCGCTGGAAAGGGTCCGGATGCAGCGGCAGAGCCTCCTGCGCCGCAGCGTCGAAGCGGGCGCGCTCCACAGAGCTGCGCGGAGGGGCGGGAGGGGCTGCGTGAGCAGCGACAGTGCAGCTGGGAGCAAGGAGGCCACGCCATGGTGGTGGGGAACGCTGCCGGGTGCGTGGGCGGTTGGAGGGAGGCAGACCTCCCCGGCGTTTCGCAGGCGCACGAGCGCCACAGGCGCACGTCACGCGGCGCTCACAGCGCGTGCCCGGCGCGCAAAGGCACGGCGTCCAGGAGGAGGAGAAAGCGCACCTTCGTTGGGTCTTCGCTGGCGTCTTTGCCCCCTGCGAAACCGCCTTTTTGGCGCTCAGAGGCGTGCCCACCGGCGGCGGCGTCAGCGGCTGCTGTTGCGAGCGGGCGGCAGCCTGGACCTGGGTAGCACGCCGAAACCGCTGCAGACGCGCCGCGGGGAGCGGCAAGGCCAGTCGAGAGCGCAGCAGCATTCCGTGCCCTAGCCGCGTCACGAGCTCACGGCTTCACGTTGCCACGCCACGCGGAGGGCAAATTCTGTGCATCTGGAGGTGTCGAACAGGCGAACAGCAGCCGACGAAAAGCTGTCGAACGCCGCGGGCCACCACGCACCTCGCCACGTGGGCCGCCGTCGCCGTGATAGGCGTGACGGCAGAAAAGATTTCCAGCAAAGAGGGGGGTATTTCTGGCAACCCTCCCCGCTCCGCCTCCCCTGCGCCGCGTCTCCCGCGGCGCGGCGCGGCGCGTAGCCCTGGGCCACAGGCAGCTGCGGGAGGAAAAGCGCAGCAGTCAGAGCTGAGGCGGGCCTCCCAGGCGTCTCCCGCCCGTAGCCCTCGCGCGCGCCTCGGCCTGGCGGCCAGCCGCGGCACCGATTCACTCCGATATGATCGCCGCCGGTGAGCCTGAGGTGACAGCCAGCGTCGCGGACGGCGCGGCGGTGGAGGTGATCAACCT
>Ga0049083_10000156_pt1 | contig 20931 bp, 17 predicted proteins | sample GreLakmeMI27MSRF_FD_66719 | JGI IMG/M metagenome (GOLD analysis project Ga0049083, IMG submission 66719) | Freshwater lentic microbial communities from great Laurentian Lakes, MI, USA - Great Lakes metaG MI27MSRF | ecosystem: Environmental > Aquatic > Freshwater > Lake | place: Great Lakes...
CGTGCGCAAGCCATCTGCAAAGGCGAAAGCGGCGTCAGGCGTGGTCGCACCACAGCCGGAGGCTGCGGCGGCGAGTGCAGGTGAGGAGGATGAGGAAGAGGATAAGGACAAGAGCGGCGCTCCTCGCACCGCGCAGGCCTCCGCTGGTCTGGGCGCGGCCGAACGCGAGCTGCAGCGCATGCTGGCGCGCAAGCGTCGGGAGGCTGCTGCTGCGGACAGGGCGTCTTCTGGCGGGGGCGGCGGGGCGCGCGGGTCCGGCCCGAGCGCGCGGGAGCGCGAAGCTGCCGCTGCGGCCGCCGCCGACGCCGCCAAGGAGCACGAGGCGCGTGAGCGCATCGCGGCCATGCTGCGAGACGCGCTGGAGGTTGCCGTGGGCGAGCTGGCGGCCGAGGGGGCGGACCCTGTGCCCTCCGGCGCTGTGGCGCAGGCGGCGCAGGCCGTGGAGGCGGCCTGCTACGCAGCCTTCCAGGGGCTCAGCAAGGAGTACAAGACGCGCATGCGCAGCCTGCAGTTCAACCTGAAGGACCCGTCCAACCCGGGACTCCGCGCGCGCGTGCTCCTCTCCGAGCTCCAGCCGCACCAGCTGGTGCTCCTCACCCCAGACCAGCTCGCGTCCAAGCAGCTGTCCGAGTGGCGGCACCGCAAGGCCGCCGAGGCTGTGCGCGCCGTCACCGTCGCCGCGGACCTCGACACCGACAAGCTGGGCAGGCGGCTGCGCAAGACGCACAAGGGCGAGGAGGTTGTGGACCTGGGCGGCTCGGAGGCTGACGCCGTCACGCCAGAGCCCCCCCCCGCGCCGCCGCTGGCCCCTGACGCAGCGCACCCCCGCGGCGTGTTCATCGAGGGCCTCCCCACGCCCAGCGCGGAGCGCGATGCGGGGCTCTCTCCCCAGGGTGGCGATGGCGGCGATGGTGCCCTGGAGAGCTTCGAGTCGTTTGCGGTGCGGCAGCAGCGCCTGGAGGAGGACAGCCCCGCGTTGGCGCCTGTGGCGGGTGGTGGCGCCGCCAAGCGCACGCGTATGGTGATGCCCACCGGCGCAGTGCATCTGGTGGCTCTGCCCTCCACCCTGCCGCCCGCGCCGCCTGCCCAGCAGCCGCAGCCGCAGCCCTCCGCCCCGGCCGCGCCCCCGCCCACCAAGCCCGCCCGCGCGCCCAAGCCGCCGGCGGAGGCGCCGCCGCCTGAGGGGCCCGACTGGCACGGCACGCTGCTGAACGGCACCCCCCCCGCGAGCCTGCGGGTGCACGCGGTGCCCGTTGGGGGCGAGATGGCGCCCCTGGGGGGTGGCTTCCTGCCCACCACGCTGGCCGTGAAGGGGCGCACCTCGCTGGAGGAGGTTGAGAAGTACGTGTTGGGCCACCTGCAGCGCGGCAAGAGCAGCACGCGCTCCCTCACCCTGGCGGTGGCCAGCCCGCCCCCCGGATGCGACCAGGAGGCGGCGCAGCAGCTGTGCTCTCTGTGCGACGCGTACGAGGCGCGCGGGCGCGCGGGGCTGGCACACCCCCCGCACGGCGTGGAGGTCTACCTGCTGCCCCCAACCTGCGCTCTGGCACGGCGCGTGCTCGCCTCCGAGGGCCTGCCACCGCTGCAGAGGGGATGCATGCTGCTGGTGGTGGTGCACAAGAAGGGCCTGGGCGCCGCTGAGCCCAAACGCCTCCAGTCGCCCTCAGAGGTCCCGCCTGCGGAGGATGCGGGGCTGCTGCTGCCCTCGCCCCGCCCCGCCACGGTGCAGACCGCACCGCCCGGGCCGCCGCCGCACGCGCCGCCGCCGGACATCCAGGCGCCCCTGCAGGCCCTGGCGGACATGCTGATGGGTCAGGCGAGCTCCCATGGCGTGCTGGGCGCGCTCAGCGCGTCCCTGGGTGGCGGCATGGCGCCGCAACAGCAAATGTCTCTGCTTCCGTCTCCGCTGTTGCAGTCGCTTTTGGCCTCCTCGAGCGCGGCTCAGCCGTCGTACGGGATGCCATCCGGGCCGGGGTACGCCCTGCCCCGGCGACCGGAGGAGGACCTCCCTGAGTTTGATTACCTTGGGGGACGTTTGCGGCCGCCCACGATGCAGCACCCCCCCCTGAGCCAGTTCATCCAGCCGCCCAGGCCGCCTTTGGGCCTCCCCCCGCCACGCCCGCCGCCGGGGCCGCCGCCGGGCAGCGCGCCGCCGCCCAGCTGGGCGGCGTCGGCCCCTCCCGTTTCAGGCGCCCCGCCTGCGGGCGGCTGGGCGCCGCCGCCGCCACCGCCGCCGCCGCTTTCCTTTGGCGGCCCGCCTAGAGGGTTGCTTCAGCCTCTCCCAAACCCGATGCTGCCTCCGCCTCGCCCGCCGCCGGGCCCGCCGCCCGCGGCGCAGCCGTGGATGCAGGTCGGCATTCCGCCGCCCATGCCGCCTGCAGGGCCGCCGCCGGGCGCGCTGCGTTGGGACCCGCGGCGAGGCCCGCCGCCGCAGTAGAGACTTCAGCCCAGGAACAAGCAGACACGACACAAGTGAAAGGAATACGGCAGTGCATGCAACAGCGTTGTTGGAATCTTCCGATTTGTGCCATCGCAATTTCTCGCCCTTCGGATGCTCTGCTGTCGCGCACCGCCTGCGCTTGTTCTGCATTTGCGCCGCAGCCGCGTCCAGGCGTCACGTTTGTCACAGGCACGCGGGTGGAGCAGTGCCGCATTCTCGCCTGGTCCAGCCTTGACGCCCTCTCCAGGTCTGCATGGCGCAGTCAAGTGGTGTGGTGAAGACCTACAAGCTCGACGCTAGCTCAGAGGGTTGCACAGGTAGGAGGCACCCACTCACGCCACGTCACTCATGCCTTGCTCACGCAACACTCTGCTCTCCAGGCCTCTTCTACCGCAAGCGCAACGCGCCCGGCAGCTTCTCGACCGACGGCGACAAGAACTGGCCGCGCAACGGCTGGACGTTCAAGGCGCGAGCGAGCACTTGTGTTGAGTGGTGTCCACTGGACTGACGCCGCACTGCAGGGCGTGGAGGCTGAGCCCGGCTGGGTGCAGGTGGTGGACGCGCCCGACAAGTGGCTCCCCGTCAGCGGCCACGGGCACACGTACCTCTGGGAGCAGAAGTGAAGCGCCAGCAGTGGCCAAGTCTGCAGCTCGCAGGGGCCGGTAGGCCCGCACACTGGTGACTGTACTCTCACAGAGTGTTACACCGATGGTAATTTGTTGCTTGTGGGCGCTGCCTTGACTCTCCGCTCCCATAATGTTGCTAAAACAGGTGTCTGGCTTCTGAGTCACTGGCTATCTCACGTGTCGCGAACGCGTCCAGTGAGGCTTATGTTACTATGGAAACGCAGCTTCCTTCCAGCTGCGCCTCGGCTGCGCGCGCCTCCGCCTCCGCAGCCTCTGTCCTTGGGGGTGTCTCACGCAGTGCGGTGCGCACAGCCTCCACAATGTCCTCGATTCCCGCCATTGCGCCCAGCCCCACATCTCCACACACCAGCCTGGCCGTCACACGTCAGCTGCGCGAAGAACGCAAGCGCCTCCGTGCACGCACCGCTTGCTGACTGGAGGCACCACGCGCACGCCCAGCGCTCTGAGCACCTCCAGATGCTGTGTATCGCGTGCCACGTCAGCGCGGTGCCGGCATCTGCTCTGCTTGGCCCACTTGACGCGCCTTTGCAGTGAAGGGATGATCCCACATGGCCGTGTTCATCGCAGGAGCTACCAGCAGCGGCCTGGTGAAGTCCCACGCGCGCGCCACACAACTCACCAGGTTGTCTGCCAGTCCGTGCGCCAGCTTGGCCAGACTATTGGCGCTGAGGGGCGCCACCAGGTAGACGTCTGCCCAGCGGCGTAGCAGGATGTGGACCACCGGGTCGCCCCGCCCGCGCCAGGAGGACCACTCGCCGCCGTCCGTGTGCAGCGGCGCGCCCTCCACGCACTTCTGCGGCTCCACCCCGCCCTCTGCAGCCCCGTTCTCTCCGCCATCCCCGCAGCGCAGGAAGTGCAGAGCAGCCTCGCTGGCAACCACGCGCACGTCCGCGAAGCTTGCGAGCGAAGCCACCAGTTGACGGGCCTTGATGCTGGCCACGCTGCCCGTGAGGCCCAGCAGGATGCGGGGCCTCCAGGTGTCCTGCGCCTGCAGCATCTCAGCCGGCGCTGGCCCGGCGCTGTGCCAGGCGCTCTCGCTCGCGGGCAGCCTTGTCGAAGTTTGCGCGGCGCTTGACTTGTTTCTGTTGGCGAGGGCGACACAGATGAGGAGCGAGCTTGGTGAGCTCCTTGGCTGTAGGCGCCTCACCTCCGCTTTGAAACAGGCGTCCAAGTCCCACTTGGCTTGGTTACAGGCGCCTGCCGCGCGCGTGAGGGCCAGGCGAGGCTGCGCTCAGCGTTTGGGCGCGCAGCCGCGCACCCCAGAACTTGCGCAGCGGGTTGTCCGCGTGGCAGGCCGTCAAGAGCGCAATCACCTCCACGCACTGCGGGTGCTTGGCTGGAGTCAGGGGCGGGTGCATAAGCTGCTTAGGGGGACGCAAAGTGCCCTCACAGCGTTCGAGCGTTGCCCTATCGGTCGTACGAGAGCCACGGGCCGCAGGTTGACGCGCCCTACCGTGAGCCGTGTAATGTCGGAGAGCGAGGTGAAGTTCCGTCCGCCCAGCTGGTCTGCCCCGCCGCGCGCTCGCGCCTGGCTGGAAGTTCGCCGCACCGGCGATGACTCCGCCCCGCCACTCTCCACCGTGCCCCTGGACGCGCCACACACAACCTTCGGACGCGGCGGCGGCGACGTGCGTGTGGACGACAGGCGCGCAGAGCGACTGCGCAGAGCGTCAACGCGCTCGTTCTCTGCTCACGCGACGCCCCGCAGCGCTGCGTCCCGCTTGCATGCTGCGCTGGTGCACCACCAGGACGGCAAGTGGTATCTGATCGACCTGGGCGCCAGTAACGGCACGCTGGTGGACGGCTTTGCTGTGCAAAAGCATCGCCCGTTGCGCTTGCGTCCCGGCTTCGGCATTCGCTTCGGAGGAGACAAGGCGCAGCTGGTGTACACGCTGCACACAGAGGAGGGGTGCGTGACATGGCATGGCTTGACGGAGAGCGAGGACTCGCGCTGAGATGCTTTCCTACGCACAGCGTGCTGGGCAGCGCCAAGCGCCCCTCCGACTCTGCTGCGCCCGGCTCCTCCAAGCGCGCCAGGGAGGTTGATGCCAGCGGCGAGACCGTGCGCGCGTCTCACCTGCTCGTGAAGCACCGCGACAGTCGGCGCCCGTCGTCCGCCAAAGAGCCCAACGTCACACGCAGCAAGCAGGAGGCGCTGCAGATGCTTGCAGCCTTCCAGCAGCGCCTGCTCTCCGGCGAGGTTGCTTTCGCGGAGCTGGCGGCGCGGGAGAGCCACTGCAGTAGCGCTTCGCGCGGGGGAGACCTGGGCATCTTTGGACGAGGTAAGATGCAGAAGCCCTTCGAGGAAGCCGCCTTCGCGCTCCAGGTGGGCCACATGAGCGGCCCTGTAGACACCGACTCGGGCGTGCACCTCATCCTGCGCACAGAGTGACCGACAACTCCAGTTCGTAACACAACACACAAGCACACAAGCACACAAGCACACATCATAGCAGCGCCTGCAGCTGCAGTGGCACGCGTCCTACGGCTGCGTCCAGTCGCGGCTTGACGGCCCTCAAGTTGGAGAACAGCAGCTCTCTGGCGCCGGGCTGCACGAGCGCTGCGCGCACGCTGGGCAGGTAGCCCCGCAGCTTGTCCGTCTCCGCCGCACGCAGCACAGCCTCGAGCACAGCCTCGTCTGGCAGCGCGGGGTCGGCGCCGTGAGCGTGCACCAGGCTTGCCGCGGCTGCGTTCCCTACGCCCAACACACGCTTCACTCCGTCGCGAGGACGACCCGTGAAGGCGGCGAAAGCTGCGTAACGCTCCGGCGCAAAACCGCGCTTTGAGTGGAAGGCATGCCACGTCACCGCTGTGAGCACGTTTGGCCACTCCGCGCACGGATGGCCAGCAACACGCAGCCAGTCTACCCTGGCGCCCGGCTGCGCGCCCTTGCGCAGCGTAATGCAGGCGTCCGCGTCGCCGGTGGCTACCAGCACGCGCAGGTCCGCGCATCGGGATGACTCGGCCAGCTCGTGCGACAGTGCAGCCAGCACATCGTCGCCTTGTGCGCCCGCGGGCGCGAGCACGCATGGTATGTGCAACGCCTGCAGCGCCGCGGCCAGCGGGGCCGGGTTGCCACGTGCCGCACGGGGCGAGCGAGCAGCGCGGCGAGCGTCCACGCTCCCTGGCGCGAACGTCTTGCGCTCGCCGTTGTCGAACGCGCACACAGTGAGCCCGGGCTGCAGCGCAGTCACCAGGCGCGCGATGGTGGAGCTGAGCAGCACGGGCGAGCCGTTGCACCCCGTGGCAAAGTAAGTGCCGTCCAGCAGCAGCACGCCTGGTGTTCGAGCGCCTTCGGGCACGCGCGAGAAGTCCAGCGCCGTGCGCCCGCGGCGCGGCACGCCCAAGCGCAGAGAGGAGACGGCGCCAGACATGCGGGCGGTCACATGCCGATGGTGCTGTCCTCGCGCTGCTAGCCTGCGTAGACGTGTGGGAAGGCACCGGATAGCGTAGTTTAGAAGGGCGCGAGTCGTTGTGTCGTACAACGTATATTCCGGATAGCAGCAGTGATGGGTGATGGCAGATGCCCACCGTGTGCGTGACAAAACGCTGAAACAACGCACGGACCACTCCGTGAGTTGAGTCACTCACGTCACCGTCGCCTCCTGCATATCACGCGCGGCTGTGATACGTGCCTCGCTCGCTGCAGCTGCACAGTGCAGGGGCACTGCCGCCCTTGCCCGCTCAGTCACCTGTCTCTGCCGGATTCGTTGGCTGCTCGCCTGCTGCGGCTCTCAGCTCCTGCAAGCTCCGTATCGGCGCTCCAGGCACGCAGCCCGAGCGTCCTGCGCGCTCGCGAGGCGTGCAGTGGGCGCGAGGCGTACCGGCTGCCTGGTTTCCGAGCAGTGATCTCCGTCTCGCCCCGCCCGCTGACGCCTGGTGCCCGCCCGCCGTCTCGCAGGCCCCCCGGTGCGATGCGAGGCTCAGATGGGACTCCGTCGGGCAGCCAGGTATGTGAGGCGTCTGAGCGAGCTCTCGGAAGTTGGCCTCTGCCCTCCCTTCTTTTCCCAGAGCGCGCCCGGGTGGTGTCGCCGCTCACGCTCCAAGCTCCAAGGGTGGCGCGGCGAGCGGGCTGGGGCGCGTCGCTGCACTGTTTTTTGCGTGGCGTGGTGGCGCATGCGCGGGCGCGCCAGCAACCTGTCTCCTCGCCCTTTCCTCACCACCACCACCACCCCCGCACCCCAGAAACGCAAGCACGTGGACGACGCCTTCAACCGCTGGGTGGCCGCGGGCGCGGGCGCCGGCGGCGGAGACGCAGCGACGCCTTCGGGCGAGGGGGTGCGTGCGCAGCATAGTATAGCACACCCCCTCTCTGCCTGCCTGTCCTCTCTGCCCCACCCGCGGCGCTCCGCCGCGCGGCCTTGCGCCGCGCTGAGAGGTTGCGCGCGGCCCAGCCTGGCGTTGTGGTATGCGTCCGCTGGCGCGCTGACGCCCGCCCGCCCTCTCTCCTCTGTGTCCAGCCCCCCTCCGGCTCCGCGCGCAAGACCAGCCGCCGCAGCCGCGGCACGCCCAGCACCCCGAGGGGACTGGCCCTGGTTAGCTTTGCGGCGCCGCTCGCCGCCTCCGGACTGCCCGGCGGCGACGCGGCTGACCACGTCACGCCAGCCTCACGTGGAGGCCGCGCAGACCGCGGCGAAGCGCGCGCCACGCCCGGATCCGGCTCCTGCCGCTACGACAGCAGCCTGGGCCTTCTCACCAAAAAGTTCATCCACCTGGTGGAGACCGCTTCGGAGGGACTCCTGGACCTCAACGAGGCGGCTGAGAAGCTGGCTGTCCAAAAGCGACGCATCTACGACATCACAAACGTGCTGGAGGGCATCGGCCTCATCGAAAAGCGCAACAAGAACCACATCGCCTGGCGTGGACCCGCAGGCGTGCTGGCTGTCTCATCCGCATCAGCAGGCACTGCCAGCGCCGCCGGTGCCGCGGACGTGTCCGCCCTCACAGCCGACATCGCCGCCCTGCGCGCTGAGGACGCTGCCGTGGATGCGCACGTGGTGAAGATGCGCGCCGCCATCGCGCGGCTTCTGGCGGCGCCGGAGCACGCGGACGACGCGTGGATGTCGTACGAAGACGTGCGCAAGGCGCCGGCACTTCAGCAGGACATGCTCATCGCCGTTCGCGCGCCCCAGGGCACCGTGCTTGAAGTGCCATCCCCGGATGAGGGGCATTTGGAATATCCTTCCAGGCGGTACGAGATCTTCCTGAAAAGCAGCGCGGGACCCATTCAGGTGTTCCTGGTGGAAGATACCCTAGTGAGGGGGGAAGGGGGGGGGGCTGCGGGGCCTGCGGGGCCCCCGGGCAAGATGTGCCTCACCAAGGTTGAAAAGGCGGTCATGAAGGGCCAAGAGCCGCCGGCTGTACCCGCGCCTGCGCTGCCACCCCCAGCAGCGCCGCAGCAGCAGACGCTGGTGCAGAGCCCCTTCACCATGCGATCTCCGCTGGGCATGCGCCGCGCGGGGGGGCTGCCCTCGCCGCTGGGCTCGCCGGCTGCGTTCCTGAAGCTGGGTCCCCTGGAGGGGGAGCCGGACTTTTGGTTCACGGACGCGCAGGAGGGCGCATACCTGCCCCTGGCTGACATATTCACCGGCCACGGGGTGCTGGCCGCGCTGCCCTCGCACGGCGGCGCGGCCGCGGGGGGCGCGGGCGGTGCTGGGGGCAGCTTTGGCGCCGAAGCAGCCGCGTTTTTCGCAAACCCGTGGGCGGCCGCAAAGTGAGGCGCGCAGAGACGCACCACGCACGTGCGCAATGCAACTCAGAAACAGGCTTTACACAGCAGGCGCCGGCGCGGCGATGCCAAACTCGGCACAGTGCGCCACCAGCTTCACCTTGGACAGGGCGCCTGTGCGACACCCAATGCCGCGTGAGCTGCAACGTCCCGAGGTGACAACGCACGCACGCACGCAGGCGCAGGCGCAGGCGCAGGCGCAGGCGCACGCGCCTTCCCGCTTGGAGCCCTCCACCGCTGCGCCTTCTCGGAAGAGCATCACCGTAGGAAGACCATACACGCCGTACTTCTCAACCAGCGCCGGGTTGGGGTCCGTCTCAATCTTGACGATCTTGAGACGGCCACCGTACTCCTGCGTGCGTCGTTTGAGCGGGCGCGCCAGCCTGCAAAAAGCAAGAGGGGGCGCGCCTTCTCCAGTTGCGTGACGACGACGGACATGAGCTTGCACGGTCCGCACCAGGGCGCCCAGAAGTCCAGGAGCACCGGAACGGAAGACTGCGGGGGCGTGAGAGCAAGGCGGGGGGGAGGCACGAAAGGAGTGGCTGCGCATGCTCCCGCTCTGGGCCGCGCGCCCGGAGCGCGGCGCGTGAGCGTGCGGGCGAGCTGGACGCGCCTGCAGCACTTCCTGGTCGAAGGTTGCCTCGCTGACGTCCAGCACTGCGCGCGGGGGGGCGACAGCGCGCCCGCTCCGTCCCGGCGCCACGCGCCCGCGCCGCGACACCGTCAGCACCGCTGCGCCACACAACAAGGCGCTGCGGCGGCACGGCAAAGCCGCGCGGCACACTGCGTGCCCAGAAGAGCTGGAGCTGCTCCCGACACACAAGGAGGCGGGCCCACGACGGCACAACCCTGACACGGCCTGCATTGCGAGAGCGTACACAGGCGCGGCGCTTCTGCACGCGGGCAGTAGTACGGTGAAGGCGGAGGGAGCACGGCTGCGCTGTTGGACGTCGAGTCGTCGACATGTCGGTCGTGCAACGTGCGTTGTCGTCCGACGACCTTGCTTGCGAGACTTGAGACGTAAGCCCTCTCCTACGGCACTGTGGGTACTCATGTTGCTCACAGCGCCCGCGTGCGCGCCTGCGGCTGCCACGCGTCTGCGCGGCGGTTGTCTTCGCGAGCGCGGCGCCGCGCAGCGTCCTCGCGCCGGCGCTTCTGAGGACCCGCAGCCTGAGGGTCTCTCCGCCAGCGACCTGGCTGGGCTGAGCGCGCGCGTGGCCGCGCTGCGCGACAGCGTGGCGTCGGAGGACCAGCGCTGCGCCGCAAACTGGCGGCGAGGGCGTGCGCAGCACAGCACGCTGACGCTGCTGCCTGACTGGGCGCGACGCCTGGCGCTGTCGCCCTGCGGCGCCTCCGTCGCGGTGGGCACCTACAGCGGCGCGGTGCACGTCATCGACGCCAGCAGCGGGCGGCTCGAGCTCACGCTCTCGGGCCTTGTCGGGGAAGTCACTGCGCTCGCCTTTGACGGACGACGCGTCGCAGCCGGCTCCAGCGCCGGCGGGGTGGCCAGCTGGGACGCTTGCTCCGGCACCGGCGGCGTGTTGGGCTCGCAAAAGGGCGCCGTACACGCTGTGCAGCTCGCAGGCGACCACGGCGTGCTCGCAGGCGGCGCCTCGGGCGAACTGTGCACCTTCGGCGGCCGCAGAGTCACACGACTGCGGGTTAGCAGCGCAGTGAGCAGCTTACAGCGCGCCGGGTACTACACCGCGGCCGGGCTGGCGGATGGCCGCGTTGTGGTCTGGGCAGGCAGCCTCGCTTCCGAGGAAGGTGAACAGGATGAGCCGCCCAGACAGATCCTCTCTTTCCAAGCGCACGCCGCGCCCGTGCTCTGCCTGCAGCTGTTGGGCACAGCCGCGGACGAGCAACGCGCCGAGCTGCTGGTCACAGCGGGCGGTGACGGCGCGGTGAAAACCTGGGACTTGGCCGCGGGAGAACAGCTGCTGAGCATCGACAGCGCGCACCGAGCGGCTGTGACCTGTCTGCAGGCTGACCATGCCAAGATCGTCACCGGCGGCAAGGATGGCTGCGTGCGCGTGTGGTGCGCCTCTACAGGCACGCTGCGCTTCTCGCTGGCGCCGTTCACGAGCTACCTGGACGGGCTGGCGTTCAAAGACCACGCGCTGCTCACCACCGGCTGCAACAACGCGGTCAGCATGCACGACTTCAGAGCCGCTTCAACGGAGGAGGCGTAGGTGGGCGAGCTGGGAGCGAGTGGGAGCAAGTGCTTGCTGCTGCCTCTCCTTGCGGTTGCTGTGACAGCATGTACAAGCGGTGTTTACAAAAGCCACGCGTGTGCCTCGCTGCTCACTTGGCGGGCTTGTTGGCCGTCAGGTAGTTGGCCAGGAACTCAAAGGGGTCCTCCGGACGCGCCTTGACCAGCGCGCGCAGGCCCTGCAAGGCGGCGGAGCGCGCGTCAGGGCGTCGTTTTGGCGTTGACTGGCAGCGGCGCCGCCCCGAGCGAGCGCCACCCGCGGCCCCTGCGCGCCTGTCGCAGCGTGGGCACCACAGTGGCGTCCAGGTACTGGCGCACGGGCACCGGCTTGGCCTCCTTGGAGGCTGTGGTTGGGGTCGGGGTTGGGGCGACAACAGCAGGGGCGGCCGCGGGCGTGGGCGTGGACGGCGGCGCCACCTCGTCGACGGGCGCGGCGGGCGCAGCCTCCGACACGCGGGGCGAGGGCGCGGCGGGCGCGGGCTCGGCCGCGGGAGCAGGCTGCGCCTCCTCTTCGGGGGCGGCGCTCTCCTCAGCCTCCGCAGCCTCGACCGTAGGCTCTGCAACGCGCACGCGCGCGTGAGGTGCCGCGGGCGGGACGGGGCGTTGTTGCGCGCGCGCGCGGGCGCGCAGGCTGCTCGCAGCCTCGGTCAACGCGCAGTCAACGGCGGAAACGCACCTTCAGCGACCTCAGCCTCAGGCTCTTCCACCGCAGCCTCCACCGCAGCCTCCACCGCCGCGGGCTCCTCCGCCTCCGCAGCCGCAGGCGCCTCGACAGCCTCGACAGACTCGACAGACTCGACAGGCTCCACCGCCGCCTCCGCCGCAACCGCGGGCTCCTCAACGGCAGCCTCGGCTTCTGCGACGGCCACGGGCGCCTCGGGCACGGCCTCGGCCTCGGAAGACATGAATCACTGGTGGCTGGTGAAAAACAGGGAACACAAGGGGCTATTGGTTTGACCGAAATGACAGTCGGTCTTCGGTCGTCGTACGAGGAGACCGCCGTCCAGTTATTAGTCTGTACACGTGAACGTTATCGTGTGCGCAGGCATGGGCGCGCGGGGAGCACGCGCGCGGCCCGACGCGGCGGCGGCCGACAGCGAGCCTGCTGCGGCTGCGAAGAAGCGCCGCGTTGCCGGTCCGCCATGCGCCTTCTTGGCGCAGTGGCTGTGGAAGCGCGAGGCCAAGAGCGACAAGGAGAGGTTCGACACCCCCTATTGTTACCCCTTTGAGCCGGCCGGCGAGGAGCCCTCTACGTTGGTACTGGAGCAGAGACGTTTCAGCGCCGAGGGCTTTGCAAGCACAGTTTGGGACTCCGCCATCGTGCTCAGCAAGTTCCTGGAGCTGCGCGGGCGGGGCGCGCTAACTGGTAAACAGTGTCTGGAGCTCGGCAGCGGCTGCGGACTGCTCTCAACCGTGCTTGCCCGCCTGGGCGCGACTGTCACGTCTACCGACCTCGAGTGCAACTTGCCGCTGCTGAGGGAGAACCTGCGTGCAAACTGCGACCAGGACGTGCGAGTGGAGCCGTTGATGTGGGCGGCGGAAACTGCGCGTTCTGTGCGAGGCGACCGAGTTTTCGATTTGGTGCTGGCCAGTGACGTCATGTACCTGGAGGAAGCCGTGCCTGCACTGGTGGGGACGCTGCTAGCGCTGTGCTCTATGGATACAGAGGTACTCATCGCGCACGGGCGTAACAGGCCCGCCGAAAAAGCCTTCTTGACAGCGGTGCAACGCGCGGGCTTTTCCTGCCATGAGGTCCTGGTGGAGCAGTTGCACCCGGTGTACAATTGCCTCGACGTGAGCGTGCTCCAGCTACGACTGCGCAGCGAGTCATGAGTCATGTACATAGCGTCTCATCGCTTCTCATTAGCGTCTTCTCTCAGTGCGCGCTCTGACGCGTGAACAGCGCCACAATGTCCAGCACTCGGAACTGGCCGCGGAACGCTGCACTGGTGGCTGCGTCCACAGCCGCAGACGCTACCAGGTCCACGGAGACCGGCGCGTTGGCGCGCAACGGACCCCACAGGTTGCGCATCAGCGCCGAGGCGGGCCCCAGCACCGCCCACAAAGGCACGGGCGTGTTTCCCACGTAACGGGTGCCGTAGATGGCGCCCGGCTTAAGAACCGCTGCGCCAAATGAGCCGTCAACCAGCTCCTTGGCCGCAGCTTCGGCGACCAGCTTGCCTGCGCGATAGCCCTCCGGCGTGAGCCAGCGCGGCATCGCCGCGTTGATGAGCACCAGCTGCGGCACGCCAGCAGCCTTGGCTGTACGCGCTGCCACCGCGTTAGTTTCGCCGTTCATCTTCATCTGGTACGCCCGGTCCTGGAAGGGCAGCGGCGGCGAGCCGATGGAGACCACCAGCGCCTCTGCACCTCGCAAGTGTTCACGGTAGGTGTCTGGCTGCAGCGCGTCTGCCCTCTCCCAGCGCACGCGCGACGCCCACGCGTGCGGCGCAGTGCAGCGCCCGCTTCTGCTCAAGCAGAGCACCTCGAGGCCTCGCCTGAGCGCCTCCTCAGCCACTGCACTACCGACGAAGCCGTTTCCGCCCAGGATGACCAGCCGGCGTGAGGCCATCGGCCACACTGACAAGAAGCTCACAGGCTGTGCAGTAGTGCCAGCAAAGGCCGTGACACAGGCTTGCTTATGGAGCGAGCTTTGAATGACGTGGCAAGCTCGCGTACTTTCAACCAATTTATCCTCTAGTCCAGCGACAGCGCCTTGATGGCCATTGCCTGCGACCCCGCCAGCGTCGCGTTGCCGCCGATGAACCCACCAACGTGCACAAAGATGCAGCCCTCCACGCCCGAAGCTTCGCTCAGCTGCGCGTCGCGCAGGCCCAGCCACGGCTTAGGCAGGCTCTTCCGGTTGTCGAATGAGCCGGGCGCCACGCTGATGGCCTGCACGCGCCAGTTTTTCTTCTCATCCTCGTAGAGGCAGAAGAGCGGCTTGGGGTCCAGCCCCTGCTCAGCCTCCAGCTCGTACAGGTGCTCCTTCCAGGGCGCGTAGCACGGCAGCTGGATGATCAGCCCGCTGGGGTGCACATTGAAGCGGCTGGCCAGCGCCTGCGCAACCGGCTCGCGGCCGGGCAGCCAGGTTGTGCCGTAGTACTGCAGCGCTTCCAGGAACTCCCCCCCGGCCAGCTCCATCGCCTTTGCAAACTGAGCGTTGCTGTAGGCTGGCGTAGCGTCTTCGTTCCACTTTGGGTTGAGTTTGCCCACGCGCGAAGAAAGGTCCGTACGAGACTGGTAGCGAGGCGGCGCGCTGCTCTCGTACTGGTTCACGCCGTTGTCCACGCCGTCAACAGCCTCCATGAACGCCTTGTAGAGCTTCAGGTACACCGTGTCAACCACGGGGTCGCTCTCCGGCTTGCCAAGCTCGGTGGCCACCAGCTCACGCCCAAAGTGCTTGTACACCAACCCCGCGCTGCTGAGCCGCGTGACGTGGCCGTGGCCGAAGACGTCGCTGAACTCCTTTTGGTGGTGGTCGTACCGGTGCGTGGCTGGAAGGCGAGACAGCGCATGAGACGCAGAAGGAAGTGCGAGCCGTCGGCATGACGTACCAGGATCGTACACACCGCCCACGTCAATCACCGCGTCCAGCTCGGAGAGCACCTCGGGCACGCGGCTGCGCACCACTTGCGCGTCCTTGAAGGCCTGGAGAGCAGCGGGTGAGCGGACAGGTGCATGCGTGCGCCACAACGCAAGCGCACACACCGCGGTGCGTCGCAGCATAAAGCAGCCCAGCGCCTCGTCGCAGTGAAAAGTGCCGTCGTGGGTGCCGATCTTCACCATAGCGCTTGCTGCGCTGCGCTTCAGGCTCATGCACGTTCGCGCTGGGCTGCGGATCTGCTGGGCTAACCTGGCGGTGCGCAAGAGCATGGACCGGGCACGCGGGCACAGAGTGCCCCTTCTCCCGCTCCTCATCAAAGACTGCATGGACGTACCGTACGTCGTCTTGCATCTTTGGTCACGACACTGCCCTCCCATGCTCGCCTCCCGTGTGGTGACACCAGCGCGTGCAGTGTGCAGAGCAGCGCCGAGAAGGTGTCCTGCCTGCGTGCCGTGTGCAAGCAGAGGCGGTGGTCGCGTTTCACTTCGCCTGAGCCCTGCGCTGAGCCGTCCCTTCAGCGGGGACGCCTCCCGGCTTCGCGCCCGCGCCGCGCCGGCCATGAAGTCGTCCGCGGTGATTGTTTATGGGCTGGGCTTTGCGGCTGTAGCAGCCGCCGCGGCAACGTTCACTGCCTCTACGCTGCTTCTCTCGCTCTTGGCGGCACTGACGGCGTGGCTAGACTCGCACCGGAGCGCGGCCGCGCCGGAGGTGATCGTGGGCGCCTCGGAGGTGACGCGCAGGAGGCTGGAAGCTTCCCCCGCGTTGCTTGAGAGATACCGGGCATTTCCTGGCCTCAGGAACCCCCACTTTGCAACCATCTTCCCCTCCTTCCTCCGCGCCGCACCGCAAAGCGTGGCTTACCGGCGGGAGTGCGTGCGCATGGCGGACGGCGGGCACGTGACTCTCGACTGGCCGCTGGAGCGCAGTGAGGCTCTGCCCGAGGATGCGCCGCTGTTGCTGCTGCTGTCGGGTATCGCGGGCGGCAGCGCGGACTCGTACGTGCAGCACATGGTAGTGGATGCGCGCAGGGCGGGCTACCGCGCGGTGGCGTTTAACAGCAGAGGTTGTGCGGGTGGACCCATCACAGTGCCGCAATTCTACAGTGCCTCCTGGACGGGCGATCTGCGCGAGGTGGTGCCGCTGCTGCGCGCTCGGCATCCCTCCGCGCCCTTCTTTGCGTGCGGGTGGTCGCTGGGTGCAAACATCCTGGTGAACTTCTTAGGCGAAGAGGGGGCAAAGGGACACCCACCCATCTTACAGGGCGCCGTTAGCCTCTGTAACCCCTTTGACTTGGTCACCTGCGACGCGGCTTTGGAGAGTACATTCATGGGCCGCATCTACTCTCGCTCGATGGGTGCGGGCCTCCGCCGGGTGTTCGCACCGCATGCAGCTCTGTTCGCCGAGCACCCCAGCGTGGACGCATCAGGCACCGCCGCCGCGCAGTCTGTTCGACAGTTCGACGAGTGCATGACCCGCCGCACGTTTGGGTTTGACAGTGTGGACGCGTATTATCGAGCGTCGGGCTCCAGATACCGCCTGAGCCACGTCAACACCCCTTTGCTTTGTGTGCAAGCCGCGGATGACCCCATCGCGGTGGATCAGGCTGTGCCGCGTGAAGAAATCGCAAACAACCCTCACGCGGCTTTGATTGTTACCCCGAGTGGGGGACACCTGGGGTGGATAGCAGCTGAAGGAGACCCCTTTGGATCACCCTGGCCGTACCGAGGCGCGCTGCAGTGGCTGGATGCGCGCGTGGTTGAGCTGCGAGCGGACGCAGGGACGGGCCTCAAGAGCATGGCTGTCTCCTCGTAGAGGAGAGGGGAAGCTTGACTCGGTGCTTGACGGCTTGGTCACTGCATCGCCTCCACGGCCTTCGCGTTTGCGACGTGCCCTTTGAGGCTTTCGGCGTTGAAGCATGCGCGGTGATCGTCCGAGCGGTTGGTGACTTCGACGCCATCCACGTGACTTCACGCCATCCACGTGAATGCTTCCTCCTGGAAGCCTCAACGGGTTCCTCACCTGATGGGATGATGACGACGGCTTTGACTGTTTGTTCGTTGTGTTTTTTTATCACAAGATGCTCACATAACGTTCCCTTCGCTCAGCTCGTGCGCGTGCAGCCCGCCTGACGCTGCAGCTGCGTCAGTGTGCCATGCCCGTCAGTCCGGCGCTGGAGCTCAGTGGGAACGCGCAAACGCCACACTCGCCTCTCTCGCCGCCTGTGCGCACGCAGGTGCCTCCCGGCTCGCCGCAGGCCATGGCGGCCGCGGACGACGCGTTGTCTCGTCGGCAGCTGTTCGAGTCTGGTGCGTCCCCACGCCTGCCCGCACGCGCTCCTTCCAGAGCCCGTGCCAGCGCTCGCCACCTCTCGCGTGCACCCGTGCCCGCCTAGCCCCGGCTCGCCCGCGCGGCCGGGGTGTCAGCGGAGGGCGCAGGAGAGCCGCCTGCAGCCCTAACATCTCATCTCCCTGCGGCCTTCTCAATCCTCGCTCACCAAACCTGCTCGCTCTGCCGCAGCCGTGCCCGGCTCGCCGCAGCCTCACGTGGGCGTGCGCGAGCCCTTCCTCATCGGGGTCTGCGGCGGCACCGCGTCGGGGAAGACAACCGTGTGCGACCGCATCATGCACCAGTTGCAAGAGCGCCGGGTGGTGCTCATCTCTCAGGACTCGTTCTACCGGGGCCTGAGTGCAGAGGAATCGCAGAACGTGTCAGAGTACAACTTCGACCACCCAAACGCGATGGACCAAGAGGCTATCATGCAGTGCCTGGTGGACTTGAAGGCGCGCATGGCGGTGGAGGTGCCCATCTATGACTTCAAGACGCACAGGTGCGCATTTGAGCGCAAGTGGGAGTGTTGCGTTGACTGCAGGTGAACTCAATGGTCTGAGTTGTCAAATCCCTTGTCAGTCGAGCGGCAAAGACGCAGAAGGTGTTCCCAGCGGACGTCATCATCTTCGAGGGCATCTTGGTGCGCACCGCGCGCATCCACGCGCCCGGCCCTGCTGAGGCGCCCCACTTTTTCAGACGCTCGCCATGGAAGACGTGCGCGGCCTGCTGAACATGAAGATCTTCGTGGACACGGATGACGACGTGCGCCTGGCGCGCCGCATCAAGCGCGACACCTGCGACCGCGGGCGAGACGTGCACGGCGTCATTGAGCAGTACACAAAGTTCGTGAAGCCAATGTTCGACGCGTACGTCTCGCCCAGCAAGAAGTTTGCTGACGTCATCATCCCCTGGGCGGGCGGCGAAAACGGGGTTGCCATCGACCTGATCGTGCAGCACATCCGCACCAAGATAGGCCAGAACGACCTGCGCCGCCAGTTCAGCAACCTGCGCCTGCTGCCCAGCAACTACCAGATCCGCGGCATGCACACCATCATCCGCAACCGGGAGACTGGGCGCTCCGACTTTGTCTTCTACAGCGACCGGCTGATCCGCCTCATCGTCGAGTACGGCCTCGGCTTCCTCCCCTTCTCCGACTGCTCGGTGCAGACCCCCACGGGCGCGGAGTACCAGGGCGTGGCGTTCAGCAACCGCCTTTGCGGCGTCTCCATCATCCGCAGCGGCGAGAGCATGGAGAATGCTCTGCGTGCCTGCTGCAAGGGCGTCAAGATCGGCAAGATCCTCATCCAGCGCGAGCGCGACACGGGGCCCTGCCGCATCATGTACGAAAAACTGCCGCTGGACATTTCGCGGCGCTATGTGTTGCTGCTGGACCCCATCCTAGCCAGTGGTAGCAGCGCGCTGGCCGCCATCGACTTGCTGCTCAGCAAGGGTGTCTCTGAAGAGCGCATCATCTTCCTGACGCTCATCGCGGCGCCGCAAGGCATCAAGGCTGTGTGCGAGGCTTTCCCCAAGCTCACGGTGGTGACCAGCGAGTTCGACGCCGCAATCTCGGCCCAGCACAAAGTGCTCCCGGGCGTCGGTGAGTTCGGGGACCGCTACTTTGGCACCGACGGGGTGAGCAGCGACCGGGAGGGCGAGACGCCAGGCGCCAGGGCGCAGACGCCAGGGGACAGCGCAGCCACCAACGCGGCCAAGGCGCGCCTCATTGCCAGGGCGGCCAGCGGGGATGGGCTGCATTTGGAGCCGCAGCTGGCGTCGCTTCACGTGCGCACGGCCTCTACATAGAGCTGGTCGCCACCCTGCCTGCCGTAGCGGGGTCGAGGGATGTGAAGTTTTGATTGATGGCCAGCACCGGTCCCCCCAGTGGCCGCGACGCGGACGCGGCGGTGCTGGCCATCAATCAAAACTTCACATCCCTCGACCCCGCTACGGGGCCCTACACCCCCCCATGGCCAGCACCGGTCTACGTGTGTAGACTTTAGCCGGCGAAAACGAAGCGTTTACTCATCAGTTGGTCGGACGTGGGCTACTATTACACAAACGCCCAGATAGACGCAGCTCTAGCGAGGAGGTGCAAACTAGAAGCGTTTACTCATCAGTCAGTTCGTTCCACAATGTGATGGTATAGGCGGGTTTCGTCACCGCGCGCAAAGGCGGAGCGCATGCTCACGCCTCATCGGGCGCCCCGCCGCTGACAGTGCGCAGAGGCACCAGGTCCCCTCCCTCAACCTCCGCCCCGCCCCCGGCGGCTTTCTGGCGCTCCGCAATTTCCGCGATCGTCTCCGTGTACGCCTGCTGCAGCTTGAGGCGCAGACGGAACAGCCCGCCGCCCAGGCAGCCGCCGATGAGCTGGCCGAACACGTAGGGCGCAAACCAAGGCCATCCGCAACCAAACACGATTGCGGGACCCAAGAAGCGGGCCGGGTTCAGGCAGCCGCCGGTGAAGGGGCCGCTGGCCTGGGCACACGCAAACAGGCTCATGCCGATGGCCAGCGGCGCGATGGACACGAAGTGTCCGGATGCCGCGTCATCCACGGCTGTTGCGAAGACGACAGAGACGAGCACGAAGGTTGTGATGAGCTCCCAGAAGAAGATCTGCCCGCCGCCGATGCCAAAGTTGGGCCCGAAGCACCCAGGGTTGCTCAGGATGACGTTTCCCAGAGTCAGGTACTTGCTCATCGCCGCACCCAGCACGCCGCCCAAGATCTGCACGAAACACTCCAGCACGCACCGCACGGGCGCTGCCGCAGCGCGCGGCTGTCAGTGCGGCGCCTGGTTGCACTCGCAGGGCGCGCGCACAGATGGAGCCGGATACGAGGAGGCCCACCGAAACCGCGGGGTTGAGCTTGCCACCGGAGACTTTGGCAGTCATGTAAATCAGCACCTGCGACGCTGCGTGAGCCCTCTTTTCTCTTCTAGCGGCGCACGTGCAGCACGCACCGCCAGCGTCAGTCCGTTGCCCAGCGCCGGCCAGCTGCGCGGGCGCGTGGCGCGTCAGGCGGGTGGCAAACAACTGCCGACAGGAGGCGCACAAACGCACCCGTCGCGGCCGGTGCCGTTGGGGTCAGCGACGCCGCCCAGCAGCGCGAAGATCATGGTGCCCACCAGCTCCGTGAACATCTCAACCTGCGAGCAGAGGCGGAGAGAGCGAGAACGTACCGCCCCCTCAGGGTTGCTTTGCGCTCGCGCTGCGCCGCGCGCGCACGCAAGCAGCTCCCGGCGTGCAGCTCACGCACCGTGTCGCGCATGCGAGACAGGAAGATATAGCGCACATCGCGGAGGCCGGAGCCCACGATGGGGAGGTTCTCCGCCCACACGCTGTAAGGGGCGGCGCACCGCTCAGCGCCCGCACGCGCCACGTTCGCAGCGCTGGGCGCGTGTGGTGGCACCCACGCACCGGAAAGTGAGCTGTCCGGCCTGGACGCCGGACTTTGAGCGTTTGGTAGCTTGGCTGAGCATGGAAGGCGCCATGGCCGCACAGCACACGGGAACAGTGCGGGCAGCCCGGAAGCGCAGGTGCGCCTACCGGAGGGCGCACAGTTTCTAGGTTGTCGTACAACGTTTAAAGCAGCGCGAGACGGTGTCACTGTGCCCTTAGGGGGGTGCGTCGTCGGTCGGGGCGGGGGCGGACCGGGGGAGCGCTAGCAGCCTGCGGGTCCTGGGTCGCGTACACACTCCCTGCCTCCGCCTCCTCTATACTGCGCTCCCCAACCGCCACGCGTGCCTGCCACAGCGCACGCTGCGCACCGTGCCAGGCGGCGCTGCAGGGGTGGCCCTCACAGCTCTGGTGTTTCACCCGCCGGGGGCCAGTTGTAGCTGCGAGGCGTCGCCGCGATGCTCGTCCTCGCTATTGGCGACCTCCACATCCCGCTGCGCAAAGCTGACTTGCCGCCAAAGTTCAAGGCGTGTCCGCTACTTGCGCTGAGCGCTGTGAACCACCCTGCTCAC
>Ga0049083_10000157_pt1 | contig 20913 bp, 15 predicted proteins | sample GreLakmeMI27MSRF_FD_66719 | JGI IMG/M metagenome (GOLD analysis project Ga0049083, IMG submission 66719) | Freshwater lentic microbial communities from great Laurentian Lakes, MI, USA - Great Lakes metaG MI27MSRF | ecosystem: Environmental > Aquatic > Freshwater > Lake | place: Great Lakes...
ATCTGCTGCGGCCCCGAGAAGGCGAAGCAATAGCAGCCGCGCTCCTGCACCTTGGCCGCGCGCATGCACTCCAGCGCCAGCGCCTTGGCCACGCCCTCGCGCGCGCCGCGCATGCTGCCGCTGCTGTCCAGGCAGAGGAGGATGGGCCCCCGCTCAGCGGTTGGCCGCACCTCCCGGATCCAGGGCGCCACGTCGGACGCCGGCAGCACCGCCCATCCGTCGCGCGCGTACGACAGCAGCGCGCGCTCTGCCCGGCGCGCGTGGAAGAGGAGGCGCGCCACTCGGCGGCGCCGGCCAGCCGCGTAGAGGGACGCCTCAGCGGGGAGCATCATGGCGATGTCTCCCCCGCGCGTCAGCGACCGCGTCTCCGCAGCCTCCAGCGGGTCGCGCAGCAGTCCGTCTCGCGCCTTTGCGTCGAAGCGCTGCGTGGGCGAGAGGCGGAGCGGGCCCCAGCCGGCGCCCCTGCCCAGTCTGCGCACCAGGTCGCGCAGCTCTCTGCAGTCCTCCAGCGTGCGCCGGTACTTCTCCATGGCGGCCCATCCCTTGCGGCTCCAGGACGGGTCTGCCAGGGCGAAGGCGCCGCGCGAGCCGCCCACCACGCCCGTGTCGAGGCCGTTGAAGGCTGCGCCGGCGCGGCGCAGCGACGCGCAGGCTGGCGCCCACTCCAGCCGCAGCGCCTCGCACACTTCGTCGGCCAGCTCGGCGGCGCGGGGGTCGCCCGCCCAGGCGGAGGCTGAGGGGAGCGCGGGGCCAGCGCTGAGCAGCGCGCCGCCCGCAGCCTCCAGCGCGCGCTCAGCCTCCAGCCGCGCTGCGGTGGCGGCGGCGTTCTGCTGCGCCTGCCAGGCCAGGTACTCGGGCGTCTTCTTGAAGTCCAGCGCAGGCTCGCTGCCGTCAGCCGCCGGGGCCTGCGCCTCACCCTCGCCCTCACCCTCCTCGGCGGGGCCCAGCAGCTGCGCGCGACGCTTCTGCGCGTACGACACGCACGCGTTGCACACGGCCTGGGCGAGCGTGAGGCGCAGCGCCGGGTAGCCCGTGCAGAAAGGGGCCACCCCGAGAGCGGCTAGCGTCGTCACCATCCGGCTCAGCAGCGGCTCCAGGGGCAGCGACGCGGGGCCAGCCTCCGCGAAGGACTCCGCCGTGGGCAGGCCGCCCCTCTCCAGCGCGCCCAGCCACACCACCGCGCCCGCAGCAGCCGCGCGGCCGTCTGGCAGCTCAACCGCCAGCGCCTCGCCCGCAGCAGTGCCCGCGCTGGCGAAGCGCACGTCGCTCAGACGCAGCAGCGCAGGCAGCAGCGCGGTGGGCAGCCCTCCGAAGTCGCCCAGAGCGTGGCTCAGCGAGGCGCCGCTCGGAGCAGACTCCGCCACTGCGGCACATCGCGGCAAACACCGCGCGCGCACGCCTGGCGCTCGGGCCAACGCACGGCGCGGGGCATGCACACGCTGCAGGGCGCAGCACTGCATCGCCGAGCCAGCGGAGGCAGGGCTAAGTCAACTCGCTGTCTCGCTCGTCACGGCGGCGGGCTGATGAGCGACGCTGACTCGCTGTCTGGCGCTAACACCAAAGACGCCCAGTTGCCCCCAAATATGCACACCTTGCTTCCTCCGCGGGCTTCGCGTCCAGCGCGCCCGGATGCTGCACGCGCCGGCAGCGCAGTCGCTGTGCGCGTCGCAGCGCTGGTCACGTGCGCGTGCTGGAGCCCCCTCGCTCCCCCCTCGGAGGCGTGCGTCCCGCCCCGCGGTCCGCGCCGCCGCGTGGGGCACGGATCGCGTGGAGTTCGAGTCGGTGCCTGAGGCTGTGCGCGAGCGCAGCCTGCGCGCGGTGGAAAGCCTGGGTGGCCGCGTCACCGCCGGCGACGTCGCCGCCCGCGCGGGGCTGAAGCTCACCGAGGCTGAGCCGGCGCTGCGTGCGCTGGCCACGGACACGGGCGCCACGCTGAAGGTGAGCGCCCAAGGGGACCTGCTGTACGTGTACCCGACTGCCGTGCGTGCGCAGCTCGCCGCAAAGTCCTGGCGCCTGCGCTACGCGCCCGCGCTGGCCAAGGCGCGCGACGCGGGGCTGTTCGCGGTGCGCGTGGCCTTCGGCGCCACGCTGCTGGCCAGCCTGGCGGTGGTCTACACAGCAATCACGCTGCTGCTGTCCGGCCGGGGAGAGGACCGGGACCGCGGCGGACGGGGTCGCGGCGGCGGCGGCGTGCAGCTGCACTTTGGCCCCAGCCTTTTGGACTTTTACTTCTGGGATCCTTTTGCTGTGCAGCGCCGTCGGGAGGCGCGCCTTCGCGGCCAGGCTGACGAGATGGGCTTCCTGGAGAGCGTCTTCTCGTTCGTCTTCGGCGACGGAGACCCCAACGAGCTGCTGGAGGAGCGCCGCTGGGCGGCCGTGGGGCAGCTGGTGCAGCGCCTGGGCGGGGTGGTCACCGCGGAGCAGCTGGCGCCGCTGCTTGAACCCCCGCCCGGCGCGCGAGGCGGCCCCGCCGCAGACGAGTCGTTCGTTCTGCCCGCGCTGCAGCGCTTGGACGGAACGCCGGAGGTGACTGCGCAGGGCCAGATCCTGTACCGCTTCCCGCAGCTCAGCCTCACTGCAAGCAGGCCCGGCCGGGCGCAGGCACAGCAGCCCGCGCTGCTGAGCGAGGCGCGCTGGGCCTTCAGCGGCGCGCCGCCAGACAAGCTGGCGCTGGCAGCGCTGCTGGGCGCGGCCAACGCGGGCGGCGTGGCGTGGCTCAGCGCGCTGCTGCGCAGCCCGGCCGTGATGCAGGGCGCCAGCGCGGAGACGCTGCGCGCGCTGGGCCAGCTGCTGCCCGGCCTGCAGCTCTACGCGGCGCTCTTCTTCCTGGTCCCAGCCGGGCGCGCCCTGCTGCTTGCGCGGCGCAACGCGGGCGTGGAGGCGCGCAACAACGCGCGCCGGGAGGCTGCGCGGGCGCTGCAGCAGCCGCAGCCGCAGCTGCAGGCCAAGCTGCAGGCTGCTGCGCAGCGCGCACAGAGCCGCGTGTTCGACGAGCAAAAGGCCGTCTTTTCCTCGGATCAGGATGCGCCGGACGCGGACGAGGGCGCTGACTTTGAGCGACGACTCAAGGAGCGAGCCGCGGCCAAGAAGAAGCGCGCAGATGGAGACGTGCGGTGACGGTGAATGAACGCGCATGAGCCACATCTATACAGCATTCTGTTGCGTTTGAAACCGGACCGTCAGTTCGACCGCGATGAAAGGGAGCGAGAGAGCGAAGAGAGAAGGGAGCGACTTTTCTTGGTATTGGTTGGGCCACGGGGGCCCTCCGCCTCTCCTATCCAGTGCGCTGCGGCAACAGCCCCGTCGCTAGACAGGATGGCGCCGCAGAAGCAGGCATTAAGCTACGTGAATTCACCCGGCGGCAGAACGAAGATGATTGACGGCACGCTTTGTCCGGAGCCCTCCACGCTGCGCGAGGACCGCAGCGACCTGGTGGGCGGCGACGTGTATCGAGCTTCCACCTACTCGTCGTCCGAGCTGGGCGCGCAGCGCCTCGCCAAGCAGGCGGCATTGGGCCAAGCCGGCGACACGTCAGCCTCTGTGCCCCCGCCGCGCGCAAAGCCCAAGCCCAAGCCGGCGCCAGCCTACTCTCTGCCGCCCAAAATGCGCGCAAAAGTGAAGACTGAGCTCTGCGTTTTCTGGACGCGCCCGGGCGGCTGCCAGCGCGGCGCGCGATGCGCTTTCGCTCACAGAGAGCATGAGCTGCGCCGCACGCATGAGGCGGCTGCGAAGCATGCCGCCTCCGCGAGCGTCAAGCTCCAGCCCCCGTCCGTTTCAGCGGAGCGCCCCATTCCAGTGGTGGCCCCACAGGAGTGCAACTGGGAGGAGCCCATTGCAAACGAGGCGGATGCCGCGGAGAGCAGCATGTCCGCCCTGCTGCTCGAGGCGCAGCCCCTCCCCAGCCTGGACGTCCTCAGCTTGTTCGCAACCTCCAGCGAGGCTTCGCCGGACTCTGTGCTCCGCCCAGCCACCTTTGCGGACCTGCCCTGGGCTACCCGCGTCGAGGCGCCGCTGTGCGAGGAGAGCCCGGAGGCGGAGGCCGGCTGGCAGCCCTTCGGCTACGCTGAGGATGTGGGGTTAGCGCCACTGCCGGTCCCCATGCCGCTGCCCCCCAGCTACCGGCTGCCGGAGGTCTTCTGGCGCGCGCTGGCGACGGAGAGCGTGCCCTGGTAGTAAACCAACTGCCCTCACGCCCCGTCCTCCGGCAGCGGCTCCGCGCCCGCCCATGCTGCGAAGAGCGCCGCCCCCAGGACGTAGTGCGCGGCCGTGACTCCGAAGACGAGCGCCCATGATCCGCTGGCGTCCAGCAGCGCGCCCGTGACGGGCACGCTGGCCAGCCCGGCCAGCGTGGCGGCCGTGTTGCCAGCCCCGAACACTGCGCCCGCGTGGCGCGGCGCGATGTCCAGGTGGTTGGCGCTCACGCCGCCCAGGCTCAGCGCGCTGCCCGCCAGCCCCAGGTCGATCAGCGCCGCGCCCAGCGAGGGCGAGCCGGCGGCCAGGGGCGACGCGGCGGCCAGCAGCGCGGCGGCGGGCAGCAGCATGCCCGCCAGCTGCAGGCGCTTGCGCACCTGCAGGCGCGGCGCTCCGCCCGCGATGAGCCGGTCTGCCAGGAACCCCGCCGCCACGCCCACGCCAGCCTGCAGCAGGTAGGGCGCGAAGGTGAGCTGGGGGAGGTCGCTGAGCGGCACGCCGTACTGGTCGGAGTAGAAGGTTGGCAGCCAAGAAATGAGGCCGTACAGGCCCCAGCTGCCGCAGTACTGCGCGCCGCAGATGGCCAGCACCTCGCGGCGGCGCAGCAGTGGCGCCAGCTCACGCGCGGCGGCGGCGGCGGCTGCACGCAACCCGAGGCGGCTGCGGGGCGCCGGCAACGCGGGCGCCGCCACGCGCAGCGGCAGCCAGCAGGGCAGCCAGAGGAGCGCCAGCGCGCCGAAGCACTCGAAGCTAGCGGACCAGCCGCGGGCTTGGATGAGCGGCGGCACCAGAAGGAAGGCGAGCGCTGCTCCCAGGTAGGAGGCGCCCGTCACGAGCGCCACCGCAGTGGACTGGCGGGCCTTGGGCACGGTGCGCGAGATGAGGCTGTGCACGGCTGGAAAGGCGACGCCTTCGCCGAGGCCCAGCGCCACGCGCGCCAGGAGCAGCGGGGCGGCGCCCGAGTGAGCTGCTGCGGGCGTGGCGAACGTGGCCAGAGACCAGAAGCCCAGCCCCGCAGCCAGCACCGGCTTTCCGCCCAGCGCGTCCGCCAGCTGCCCGCCCACAAGCTGCGTGCACGCGTAGCCCAGGAAGAAGCTGGCCAGCACGACGCCCTCAAACGTTTTGCTCCACGCAAACTCGGGCGCCATGCTCAGCACAGCCACGCTCATGTTGCTCCGGTCAGCGTAGGACAGCGCGATGCCCAGAGCGCAGAGGCCAACAACCACCGGCCAGGGAGAAAGAGACTCGGGGCCGCCTTCGCCCTCCAAGGAAACTGGCAGTGCGGGGCTGGGAGGCGGGGCGGCGCCGCGCGTGGCGAGCATGGGAGCAGGAGACTTGAGTCTCAGCGGGGAGATGGCATCTCTGCGGAGAGCAGCGCTGACCAGCACCAAGGGGTGGTTGCTGCGGCGCTGCTGCACTCTCAACGGCGGAGTGCGGATGTAGCGAGTCGCGGCAGGCGCGCAGAGCATAGGAACTCCCCCGGAGAGCTACCTTGGGAAGATGCAGCGAAACTGCGAAACAGTTCGAACAACAAGTAGAACATTACAACGCCTCGCGCTCTCCTTCGCCTAACGCGTGCCTATGTGAGGTGAGGTGAGGTGGCAGGCCAGCTGCCTGCAGCGGTGCAGCCCATGGAGCGGGACTCCAGGCTGGTCGTCGCCGCCCTGCTCGGAGCAGCCGCAGCCACGGCCTCCTGCGCCACGCTGTTCGCGCTGCACCGTCGCCGGCAAAGCCACGCGGCGCCTGTGTGTGCACGTGCGTCGCCTCTGAGTGCATCTGCACACCAGCTCTCAATGCGCCCTCCACAAGTTGGCGACGGCGTGCTTGCCGCCATTGGCAACACGCCACTCGTGCGCATCGCCAGCCTGTCGCGCGCCACCGGCTGCGAGGCGCGTGCGCGGCTAGCGTTCCCTCCCCCCGACTCGCTCACCCTTCTCACGGCAGATTTACGGCAAGGCTGAGTTCAGCAACCCAGGCGGGAGCGTGAAGGACCGCGTGGCTGCGCGCATCCTGCAGGAGGCGCTGGCCAGCGGGCGGCTGCGCCCGGGCGGCCTTGTGACGGAGGGCACCGCCGGCTCCACGGGCATCTCCCTGGCCTTGGTGGCGCCCTGCTTCGGCGTGCGCTGCCACGTGGTGATGCCCGACGACGCGGCGGAGGAGAAGGCGGCCACCATCCGCGCCCTGGGCGCCACGGTGGAGCGCGTGCGCCCGGTGGGCATCACACACCCACAGCACTTTGTCAACGTCGCGCGCCGCGTGGCGCAGGCGGAGCTGGACGCGCACGGCCCCGGCGCCGCGCTGTTTGCGGACCAGTTCGAGAACACTGCCAACTTTCGGGCGCACTGTGAGACGACTGGCCCCGAAATCTGGGCGCAGACGGGCGGCCGGGTTGACGCCTTCGTCGCCGCCGCGGGCACTGGCGGCACGCTGGCGGGCGTGGCTGCGTGCTTGCGCGAGCGGCAGCCCCGCGTGCGCCTGTTCCTCATCGACCCACCCGGCAGCGGTCTGTTCAACAAGGTGACTCGCGGCGTCATGTACTGCGCTGCCGAGGCGGAGGGCACGCGGCTGCGGCACCCGCAGGACACGGTGACGGAGGGCATCGGCATCAACCGGCTGACGGCAAACTTTGCGCTCGCTCCGCCTCTGGACGGCGCCTTCAGAGGCTCGGACCGCGAGGCGGTGGCCATGTCGCGCCACCTGCGCGCCATGGACGGCCTCTTCGTGGGCTCGTCTGCGGCGATGAACGCAGTGGGCGCGCTGAGGGTGGCGCAGCAGCTGGGGCCGGGGCACACAATCGTCTGCATCCTGTGCGACGGCGGCGCGAGGCACCTGAGCAAGTTTTGGAGCGACGAATTCATCGAACAGGCGGGGCTGACGGTTGTGGCTGGACGAGAGCTTGACAGTCTGTTGACAACAAGCAGCGTCGGATGACATAGGTGCAGTCGCGGCAGCGCAGAGGGCCGCGGCACTTAGTAGGCGCCAGCCTCCGCCGCCATGCGCTCCTGGAAGGCGCGCGCACGCGCCTCGTCCTGTGCGCGCATCTTGCTCGCCTCCGCCACCATGGCGTCGATCTCGGCACCGGAGAGGCGTCCCTTGTCGTGCTCAATCTCCACGTTGGCAGCTGCGCCAGTCACCTTGTCGGTGGCTGAGACGTTGAGCAGGCCGTTGGTGTTGACCTCGAAGGTGACGAGCACCTTGGCCTCGCCGCGGCGCGCGCGCTCCACGCCGCTGATCTGGAACTCGCCCAGCAGGTGGTTGCCGTCGGTGTGGCCGCGCTCCCCCTCGAAGATGCGCACGTCGATCTCCGTCTGCCAGTCCTCCACGGTGGTGAACTCGCTGCTCTTCTTGCAGGGCACGGCGGTGTTGCGGGGCACCACCTTTGCGAACTGGCGGCCCTCGCACTCCACGCCCAGCGACAGCGGGATGACGTCCACCAGCAGCAGCGAGCTGGTGGCTGCATCGCGCACGCCCGCCAGGATGGCGCCCTGCACGGCGGCGCCGTAGGCGACGGCCTCGTCGGGGTGCACCGACTTGTTGAGCGCCTTGCCGTTGAAGAACTCTGACAGGATGGCCTGCACGCGCGGCACGCGGGTGCTGCCCCCAACCAGCACGATCTCGTGCACAGCCTCCTTGCCCAGCTTGGCGTCCGCCAGGCAGCGCTTGACGCTCTCCATGCAGCGCTGGAAGGTGGTCTCCAGCAGCTTGTCAAAGCGCGCGCGCGTCAGCTCCACGCTCAGCTCCGTGTCGCCGATGGCCAGCTCGATCGTGGCGCTGAGCGAGCTGCTGAGCTGCCGCTTGGCGCGCTCGCAGGCTGTGCGCAGGCGGCGCTGGGCCTTGTCGTTGCCCGCAAAGATGTCCGTGCTGCGCTTCTTGCGCTCCTCGCCAATCACCCAGTCGGACAGCACGCTGTCGAAGTCCTCACCGCCCAAGTGGGTGTCGCCGCTGGTGGCGAGCACCTCGAAGACGCCGCCCTCGATCTTGAGCAGCGACACGTCGAAGGTGCCGCCGCCCAGGTCGAACACCAGGATGGTCTGGCTCATGCCAGCCAGGCCGCCGCTCTTCTTGTCCAGCCCGTAGGCGAGCGCGGCGGCGGTGGGCTCGTTGATGATGCGTAGCACGTCCAGGCCCGCGATGGTGCCCGCGTCCTTGGTCAGGCGACGCTGCGCGTCGTTGAAGTAGGCGGGCACCGTCACCACAGCCTTGGTGATGGGGCAGCCCAGCGCAGCCTCGGCGGTGGTCTTCATCTTCTCCAGCACCATGGCGCTGATCTGCTCCGGCGCAAATGACTTCATCTCGCCGGCGGCCACCTCAACCTGGATGAGCGGCTTGCCGCCCGCGCCCTCAACCACGGGGAAGGGGAAGCGCTTGATCTCGTCGTCGCACTCGCTGAACTGGCGACCGATGATGCGCTTGACGTTGAAGAGGGAGTTCTTGGGGTTGACGGCCGCCTGGCGCATGGCGGGGTCGCCCACCAGGCGGGTACCGTCCTGCTCGAAGGAGACCCAGGAGGGGGTGGTGCGCTCACCCTCACTGTTGGTGAGCACCTCAGCCTCGCCGTTGCGCCACACAGCCACGCAGCTGTAGGTGGTGCCCAGGTCGATGCCGATGACGTACTTGTCGCCGCCCAGGCCGGGGATGGCGCCGCTGGCTGCGTCAGCCTGGGCCTTGAGCACAGCCTGCTCAACCTCGCGCTTCTTGGCGTTCTTGGCCTGCGCAGACAGAAGGGAAGGGGGTCAGGAATGGACGGACAGGGGGGCGCAGCTGGGGGGCTGCTGCGGCGGGGCGCGTCTCGGCTTGTTTGCTGTGTGCGGTCACTCGCGCACGTTGCGGCGTGCGCTCACATCTTGGTGGTAATCCTGCTGTCTGTCGTCCCCGACACACCCGCGCGCGCAGCAGCCGCACGCGCAGGACGGGCGGGGCCGGGGCGCACCTCGGCCAGCCCGTCAGCGATCTGGGTGTTGCTCGGGTCAACCACCAGGCCGGCGGTGTACGCCTTGACGGCACCAGCCAGGTCGCCAGCCTTGAACTTGGCGAGGCCCAGGCGGGAGTAGCCCTTGGCCCACTTCGGGGACATGGACACGCAGCGGTCCGCATCCTGCGGTGGCCAGGGCGCCTCAGCAAGGCCAGGCGAGGTGCGGGGTGGCCAGGCGGCGCGGGCGCGAGCGCAGCGGCGGCCTCGCAGCGGCGGGGCGCAGCGCAGGAGGACCAGCCGTCACGAGGGCTTGGCCTGGTAGCGCTCTGGGCCGCACCTCGATGGCGCGCCCGTACTGGTTCAGCGACGCGTAGCACGCGCTGAGGGGAGGCGCGGATCGGGCGCGCGTGAGAGGCCTGGATCGGGCGCAGGCGGGGCGCGCTCGGCCCGTGATCTGGCGCAAGCGCGCGCCCGCAATCCGCCTGCCCGCGCGCACCTGCGGTTGCTGAAGAACACGTGGTCGCTCGGGTCCGCGGCAATGGCGGCCGTGAAGTGCGCCACCGCGGCGGTGAAGTCGCCGGCGGAGAAGGAAGCATTTCCAGCCACCTTGGCCTGCGCAGCCTTCTCCTTGTTCTCCGGGCTCACCGCCGGCTGATCAGCACGGACCCGCGTCAGTGACTGCACACAGCGGCGAGGACGGGCGCGTGCGGCCAGCCAGGTACGCTCGGAGCGCGGGAGGGAGCGGGTAGCGAAAGCGGCGGCTCAGCCGCCCTCCACTCTCTCCACGCAAACCCACACCCCGGGCCGCCCAGACTGCGCGCGCCCCCAAGCCACAGTGCACATCTGGGGCACTGGGCGGCCGCGCAGCCGCGCAGGCGACGGCCCCAGCTCATCCGCTTGCGCGCGCGCGTGTGGCGCACAGCAGTCTCACGCACCGTCGCCGCCACCTTGCCTCCCTTGCCCTTGGGTGCCATGACTGACTGCTGCTGTAAGATTGGCCTGGCGGGGCAGGCGGAAAAGGCCTTGCTGTGGCACCCCCCCCCCGCGCGTACAACGACCGTACGTACGAAGAAGGCCCTGCTGAACGTTAGGGAAACTGAACGATAGGCGGAGCCTGCTGCGCATGCGCTGAGTATGTTTGTGTATCACCCGTCCTCGGGGCGGTCGTCTGCGGGCGGCTGCTGAGCGCCCCCCCGCCCTCCCCGCCCGCCCCGCGGCGCACCCCATGTGCTGGTGCTGTTTCCGCCGTGCCCTCCGCCGCGCAGGGGCGACTTGGGGCGCAGCTCCTCGATCTCCGGCGTGGAGCCCAGGAGCCAGGGGGCGCCCGGCTGCGGGTTGCCGTTAGGCGCCACCCACTCCTGCGCGTGCCCGAACTGCTCCGCATACGCCCGCGCCTCGAAGTTGCTGCTGCTCAGCGCGCTGCCCAGCGTGAGCCAGCCCGGCCGGATGTTGTGGTCACACCCAAAGAGCTCCACCCGGCGACGCCCCTGCGCAAAGTGCTCGATCAGGTGGTACAGCTCCTCCGGCTTGGCGCTGCCCCCGAACGGCGGCTCCTCCGCTACGATCACGTCCGTGTCCACGTTGGCGTGCAGCAGGTGGCCGTCGCTGCTGCGCCGCACAGAGCCGCGCATGCCCATGAGGCAGTGCTCCTTGCAGGGCACCAGCACAGTGTCCTCGCCGTCCACCACGCCCGAGCCCAGGCCGCCCTTCAGGTTGGTCTTCAGCCAGCAAATGTCCTCCACCCTGCGGAAGCCCCACTTGGCCAGGCAGCTGCGCCCGTGGTTCACCCCCTCCAGCGAGCCGCACCAGAGGAAGAGGAAGCATGGCGTGTCGGCCAGGTCCTCAACCTTGAGGGCGCAGATCTCCTCCCACGTCCACGACTCGCAGCTGGCGTCTCCGCCCAACGCCGCGGCTCTGCGCGCGTACTCGTCCCAGGGGGGGTCCACCAGGATGACGTCGAACTGCGAGCCCAGGCTGGCCAGCGGGAAGGTGCGCAGGTCGCAGCGCAGGTAGGCTGGTGGCGTTGCGCGCTCGCGCACCACAGCCTCCTGCAGGGGCGCAGTCAGCGCGCGCTCGCCCGCACGCGCAGTGGTGCGCGGGGGCGCGCCTTGCGCTCCAGCAGCTCGCGCTTGGCTGGGAACTCTTCGAAGCGCTCCGCCAGGCCCGTGTCTCGGATGAAGTTCTGGGGCCGCTCGCCCGTGTCTACGAAGTGCTGGCAGTAGTCGTTGGCGGGCAGGTCGGGCGCGGGGGGCGGAGGCGCGTCGAAGGGCGGAGGAGGACCAAAGGGGGGGCCGCGGCCATAGGGCGGCGGCGGAGCACCCCAGGGAGGACCACCGCGCGGCGGGCCCGACCAGCCGGCACCGCCCCGCCCGCCGGCCCAGCCACCGCCGCCTCCGCCACGCTGCGCCTGGCGTCAGAGAGGGCGCTGGACGCAGCTCACCAGCTGCGCAGCACGCACCTCGTACTCCTCGCCGCCTCGCCGCCGCTTGCCGTACTGCCGCTCCTCCTCGTCCATGGCGCGCGAGGACAACAGACCGGCGAGGGGCAGCACACTCCGGTTTCGAACAACCGTACAACCCGTGCCGATGTCGTCGTACGCGAACAACTATCAACGCACGGAGGCAAAGGCTGTCGCGCTATCGACTTTCCTCGCATGCTGACACCGTGCTGTCTCAGTAGTTGTCATCGTCCATGCGCTCGATTGGCGGCAAGGAGCGCACGTCCTCGCCTGCTCGTCCGGCGACAACCCCAAACACTGTTGCGCCCGCCACCAGCCTGGCCGGCGCGCCCGTTGCCATCTCCACATCCGGCGCCGCCTCGCCTCTGCGCGCGTGAAGGCGCGCGTGAGAGGCTCCCAGAACAGGCGCCGGCGCAGCGCACGCACCGCGACTGCCCGTCCGCCAGCTCGCGCAGCACCTCCGGCGTCACCAGGTAGTGGCGCTGCGTCTGCAGCAGCGCCTTGAGGCGCTGCTTGTCCGGCGCCGCGATCTCGCGCTTGTAGCGCTGCACAAAGGCAAGCAGCGAGTGGTGCCATACCACCGGCAGCGCGCGCGTGTCCTCCTGGAAGCGCAGGAAGTGCTCCACCAGCGCGTCCAGCACGCGGTACGGCAGCGCGTACTTCTTGTCCAGCAGCACGCGAATGAAGAAGCTGCGGGGCCACACGCCGTCAGAGCGCCGCCGGGGCACCTGTGCCGCGCAGCCACGCGCCTGTTGGTGCCCGAGTACTCCATCTCCACGATCTTCAGCAGCGCGGCGGCGGAGTGCAGCATGGGGATTGAGGTTCTCTGGAGGACGCTGGACATGATGACCGCCTCTCTCAGCGTGCAGTTGCCAGCCTGGCAGAGCGGCAGCAGGAGGCCCTTGAAGAAGGCTGCCGGCTTGTAGGTGGCCTTCTTGAGCGCGCAGAAGAGCGTGAAGTGCAGGCGCCGGTTCTGCTGCACGTCGGCGCGCACGCGGGGTAGCAGCACCAGGTTAAAGAAGCGCTGCGCCATCTTAGCATTCAGGTTGCTCGCAAACAGCCGCGTGGCCGCCATGGTGGCGTGCGGCGTCCACGCCTCGGGCTGCGTGAGGTAAAGCACCTCTTCCCAGTTGGCCAGGGCGGGGATGATCTTGAACGCTTTGGGCACCTTGCCGGACTTGTAGCGAGACAGCAGCGCGCCCACGCCGCGGTACACCTCAACCACGGCGGGCTCCATGTCGCCGGGCACGCAGCCGGCGCCGTCCTGGCCGTCCTGGTGGTCGCCACCCAGGGGGGCCCCGCTGGCACGCAGCCGCTCCAGGATCAAGTCGCCCAGCGTGCGGCTCTGCGCCGCCGGGGCGTGCATGAAGGCAGCCAGCGCCTTCTCGTCTTCCTCGGCCACTTCCTGTGTGCGGGTGAGCGAGGGACGAGGGCAGTGGGGGGAGCCGCCGCCTTCGCACCACGTCTTTCTCGTATGCGCCCTCGTCCTCGGACTCGCCAGCAGCCTCCTGCGTCGCGCACGGGGGCTCGTGAGGGCGTGGCTGGGCGCGGGCGCGCACGCGGGCGCGCCTCGTCGCTATCGTCAGCCGCCCGCACAGCCGCCAGCACACGCCGCCCCAGCGTCGGCCGCGCCGCTGGCCGGTCGCCGCCCCTGCGGTGCCACACACGCGTACGCGTCAGACGGGTGCCGCAGAGGCGTCTCGGTCACGCCGCCAGCAAGCGCAGCACTCCGCCGGTCCGGTGCTCAGTCGCTCCAACGCACCCTCCCACGCGCTCCTCCTCGTCCACCTCGTCGCGCTGCTGGCGCGCCTGCAGCAGAATCTTGTTGCTCAGCCCGCGGGTCAGCAGCTGGGCGGGCAGAGTGGGAGTCAGGCTCTGAGGACGGGAACAGCGCGCTGCCGCTCAGCCGCGCCTCGTCCTCATCCTGCGCCCGCCCGCGCTTCTGGCCTGCCCGGCTCCTGGAGGAGGGTGCCAGGCTGGCCGTCTCGATCTCCTCGCCTAGCCCGCTTGCATGGCGCTCCGGCCGCCGCGACTTCTCCTCCTTGCGCCGCTTGATGGCCTTGCGACTATCCATCTCGTGTGCCTGCGGTGATTGATGGACCAGACAGGGCAACGTGAGTGCGTTCGGACTATAGACTGCGCAGGCACCACGCAGTTTTCGTTTTTCGTCACGAGCTCAGAGCTCAGCTGCCCTCGCCTTTGCTGTTCATTGCAGCACCCGCAACAGGACAGATGGGGAAGCAGAGTAACGGAACCGGGAAGGCGCCCAAGGTTGAGGCGGCCAGCAAGCCTGTGGCCCCCGAGACGCCCGCGCCCCCGAAGGTGCGCTGCGCGTGCGCTGCGCCTGCGAGCCGCGGTGGCATGCTGAGCGGCAGCCGCGGTGCGAGACGGCAGCCGCGGCTGGGCTCAGGGCGGGCCAGGGATCGGCCGCAAACCCTGGACCTGAAGCCGCCACACACGGGCCCCTTCTCCCCAGGCGCAGGACAAGGACCTGGAGGCGTTCCTGGAGCGCGCGGAGGAGCTGAAGGAGGAGGGCAACAAGCTGTTGAAGGCTCGGGACACGAAGCGGGCGCTGGTGGCCTATGAGCAGGTGCGTACAGTCACCGATGGCGGCTGCGCACGCCCTCACTTCCCCCCCGTGCCGCCAGGCCCTCAAGCTCGTGCCCGAGGGCCACCCCGAGCGCCTGAACCTGCACAGCAACCGCGCGGCGGCTTACCTGGCGCTGAGGCAGTACGCGGACGTCGTCTCTGAGTGCTCCACCATCCTCCTGGCGCAGCCGGAGCACCCCAAGGCGCTGGCGCGCCGCGCCAAGGCGTACGAAGCCACGTTGCAGCACGCGAAGGCGCTGCGCGACCTGGACGCGCTGGCCGCCTCCAAGGGCGACGCGGGCGAGGACATGAGCGCCACCCACGTGCGTGCGCGCTCGCCACTGCAGCCGCACGCTCCGCGCTGAGGCGTGGCCGCAGGAGCGCGTGCGCGCGCTGGTTTCGGACCCGTCGCTGGCCAACAAGCCGCTTACGGCGACGCCGATGCTGCCCCCGCGCCCCGCGCCCGCCCAGGTGGTGACGCAGGCGCAGGCGCGGGCGCAGCAGCAGCAGCAGTTGCAGCAGCAGCAGTTGCAGCAGCAGCAGCGCATGGTGTGTGTCAAGGCGCTGCTGGGCACGGACCTGCGTGTGGTGCTGTACCCCGCAGATGAGGGGCTGGCTGGCCTGCGCCGCGCCGTGGCGCGCAAGTGGCCCGAGGAGGCTGTGCCGCTGGTGCTCAAGGCCGTCCCGCTGCCCGAGATGGATGAGGATGGGGAAGGCGGTGGCGGGGGTGACGCCCTGCTGAGCGACGAGGCGCTGACGGCTGCGCTGATCCCGTGGAACCGGACTGGGCGCATGCCGCGCGCGCTGCTGGTGCGGCCCGGCGAGAACGGCGAGCCGCCCTTTGACAGCGGTCTGCTGGACGAGTGGATCCTGGACTTTGCCAGCCTGGTGCGCGAGCACCTGGGCGTGGACGCGGAGGCGCACCTGGACCTGAACTCGCAGGGGGTGGAGGCTGTGGGCTGCGCCGGCGCGGACGGCATGTCCCCCGAGGCTGCGCAGCCGCTGTTTGCCACGGCTGCGCGGCGCTTCCAGGAGGCGGCCGCCTGCGCCCTCTTCAACTGGGGCAACGTGCACATGTGCCTGGCGCGCAAGCGCATGGATGCGCCCAAGGGCCCCAAGCTGGAGGCTGAGGAGGGGGCTGAGGCGCGCCCGCAGCCGCCCCCGCCCCCGCCCTCGCCCCAGACGGTGCAGGCGGTGGAGGCGCTGCTGGAGCTGGCGCAGCAGCGCTTCGCAAAGGCGCTGGAGGTGAACCCGGAGCTGCACGACGTGCGCATCGCCCTTGCCCAGCACCGGTCGGAGCGCGCGCGACTGCTGGCGCCGCTGCCCGAGCGCCAGGCGGACGCGGACGCGCTCTACGTGGATTCCTGCCAGCGCTTCGCGGAGGTGATGCTGCTGCTGCCGGAGGAGGCGCCCGTGCAAGCAGAGGCCGTTGCAGACGCGCCGCCGCCGCTGGAGGGGGACGCGCCCCCCCCGGAGCCCGAGCCCAGCATCAAGGCGCAGGTGCTGGTCATGTGGGGCAACGTGTTGTACGAGCACTCGCAGGCGCGCGTGCGCGCCAAGCGGGCGGACTGGCAGGCGCCGCTGGACGAAGCGGTGGAGAAGTTCAACGCTGCAGGCTGCTCCCAGGCCGACATCACCCAGGCGCTGGCGGTGCACGCCTCCAAGGCTTAGTGTGACGCCCGTTCTTTTTTAATGTGATGCTCTTCTTCTTCCAGCCACAGCACAGCGTGAACGGGCCACCCTCCAAACTTTTGCACATATCTTTTCTCTGTGGGTAGTTAAGTAATGTCTAGTCATGTGTCCGGACGGTGTCTCCGGCGTGGGATACGATTAACTATGACCTACGCCAATACGGGAAGGGTAACGAGCCTGGTCAAGGTTTCATGTCACCGTTCATATATACGAGTGTCCAAAGGAGGGGGGCTGACACGTGTAACCAAGGAACTATAAGGAAGTATAGGGAAAGAGAGAGGATAGGGGAGCAGAAGAGAGCGTGAGAGGAGGAAGGAGAAGAAGAGGATGAGAGAGTGGTAGTTAGCTCGTCATGCCGTAGTCGATGTCTTCGTAGGAGTAGTCGCTATCCGCAGCGTCTGCAGTGTCCAAAGCTTCGGCGGTAACCAGTTTTTGTACATCAGAAACTGCCCACTGCGTTTGCCCTCGCACTCCGCTTCTCGCCTGTCGTCATGGGGCGCGGCGGCGCGAGAGACGAGGACGACTACCCGGACGAGGCGCGTGTGTGGTGCTGTGAAACGCGAGGGCGCGAGGGCTGTCACTGAGACGCGCTGCGCTGCCCGCGCCTCAGGTTGAGGAGCGGCTTGTGAACGAGGAGTACAAGATATGGAAGAAGAACACGCCATTCCTATACGACCTGGTCATCACGCACGCGCTGGAGTGGCCGAGCCTCACAGTGCAGTGGCTGCCGGTGCGAGCTCGCAGCCTGCCGGAACCGCCCGGCCGCGCACCCACGCCTCCCGCCCGCGTACCAGGAGCGCACGGAGCACCCGAGCAAGGAGTACAGCACGCAAAAGCTGCTGCTAGGCACGCACACCTCTGACAATGAGCAGAACTACCTCATGATTGCGGAAGTCCAGGTCCGCGCCTGCCGCAGTGCTGTGCCGCGCGCAGCTTTTGAGGCGCGTCGCCGCGCGCAGCTGCCGTTAGAGGACACGGAGGTGGACGCGCGGCAGTACGACGACGAGCGTGCCGAGACGGGAGGCTTCGGCGCCGGCGCAGCGCGCGTGCAGGCGCGTGTCCGCCCGCACAGCCACGCGCTGCTCCAACAACCTGGCGCGGCGCATTCTGCTGGCCTCGCGCCGGCCGGCTGGCGGGTTCACAAGCCCTCAGTTCCGAAATGGCGGGACTGGAGCCTGGGCGCTATGCAGCCGCTCGCGGCGCCTCTCCGCCCGCGCGGGCGCGCTTGGCACAGTCGGCTGGGTTTGCTGGCCAGGCGTGCCGGTGGCTGGCAAGGCGGTCAGCGCTTTGCAGCGTTTCCCTGTCGTGCCCTGCAGGCGCCTGACGCGCTGCCCGCGCTTCCAGGCGACGCAGCTGATCAACCACGACGGCGAGGTGAACCGCGCGCGGTGCTGCCCACAAAATCCGTTCTGGCTGGCGACTAAGACTGTGAGGCACGCACTCTTGCGTGTGTGTTCCCCCACCTGCGCGCTGACGCGGCCCCAGCTCGGAGGTGTTCGTCTTCGACTACAGCAAGCACCCCAGCAAGCCGCCCGGCGGCTCCCGTGGTGGCTGCAACCCGGACCTGCGTCTTCGCGGGCACACGATGGAGGGGTATGGCATGTCCTGGAGCCCCTTCAACGGCGGCCACCTGTTGTCCGGCAGCGACGACGCGCAGATCTGTTTGTGGGACACCTTCCAGGCGAAGGGCAAGGTGCAGGAGGCTCTGCAGATCTACAAGGGGCACACAGGCGTGGTTGAGGACGTGGCGTGGCACGCGCAGCACCCGCACCTGTTCGGCAGCGTGGGCGACGACAAGGCGCTGCTGCTGTGGGACACGCGGCGGCCGCCCGCGGACGCGTGTAGCCACAAGGTTGAGGCGCACAGCGCAGAGGTGAACTGCCTGGCCTTCAACCCGTTCAACGAGTTCATCCTGGCCACCGGCAGCGCCGACAAGACGGTGGCCCTCTTCGACATTCGCAACCTGGGTGAGCGGCTGCACACCTTCGAGGCGCACACAGAGGAGGTGTTCCAGCTGTCCTGGTCGCCGCAGCACGAGACGGTGCTCGCCTCCTGCGGCGCCGACCGGCGACTTATGGTCTGGGACCTGGCCAAGATTGGCGAGGAGCAGAGCAAGGAGGACGCTGAGGACGGACCGCCAGAGCTGCTCTTCATCCACGGCGGACACACCTCCAAGGTGCGCCCCCCACGCGCGCCACACGCGCAGGGCCCGCAGCCGCTGCATGGCCCCAGCACAGCCTGACGCGCGCGTGGGGCAACCCCGCAGATCTCGGACTTTGCCTGGAACGCAAACGACAGCTGGGTGGTGGCCAGCGTGGCGGAAGACAACATCCTGCAGATCTGGCAGATGGCGGAGAACATCTACAGCGGCGACGCGGAGGATGCGGCGTCGTGAGTCCGGTTGGACGCGCGGTGCATGGCGCTATCTGCCACAACCTCAGGACGCTGCATCGTACACACGCACGCGCGCGTGTAGAGACAAAAGCGCGTTGCTCTCAGGGGTTGACGTGCGCTCGCGCTCACGATGTGTTGTCGTACGACGCGCGATTTCCGGGATTCCTCCGGGATTCCGGCACTTGCTGAGTACACCACGCCCTCCGGCTGCCGGCTGCTGCTGCAGTTCCTGTGTTGTGTCTGCTGTGCGCTTCTGCGACCTGAGCCTGCCCGCTGCTCGTCAAGAGACAAGAGCCGTTTTTGAGATGAGTGGAACGCGACTCTCCGGAGACTCTGGTCGGCTACGACCCATCTTGAGAAGCTCCAGCGCGCTGCCACTGGAGGTGTGGAGCCAGAGCAGCGACAGCGACGTGTCGGAAGGGAGCGTCGGGAGCGACCAGGAGGTGCGTCCTTTTTGATACCCCGGCCCCGCCCGGCGCGCCCCGGCCGGCCCTGGGCGCGCCCGGTGGCAGGGCTGCGCACGGTGGGCTCAGGCTGCCGGATGGGAGCGGGGCGGTCCGAGCCCCGGCCCCGCCCAGTCCTACTGCAGCGACTGCGGGTCTGCGGTCTAGGAGCGCTTTCTGTGGTTGCACCTTCCTCCTCCCTCCCTCACCCGCCCGCTCCCTCGCTTCCTCCCCAGGCGCCCACCCCGAGCCTGCGGCGCAGCTCCGGTTCCTGTATAGACTTCGGCACAGCCAGCGGGTTGCCTCGCCTGGCGCGCACCGTGAGCTGGTGCGACGACTCGGGCGCGCCACTGGAGCACGTGCGCACTGTGGACCGACGGAAAAAGCCCGCGGGTTTTTTCGCGCAAAGCTTCGCGGTGCTGAAGGACGAGCTCATGTGGTCCTTCACTCGGCCTGCTGTCGCGGAGGCGAACGGAGAGACGGCGGTGACGGAAGACCGCGCGCTGGCCTCTCTGGAAGTTGCGCGCCAGAACGCAGTCACGAACGTGCACCTCGTGCGCTCGCTCGCAGAAAACCTCCCGTGAGGCGTTCCTTTCTTCCTTAGCTCTCAGACAAATCGAACGTGTTGATGCTTCCCTGCGATGTCATGTTCCTGTGCTCGTTTCAGCGCACCTGCCTGCCTCGAGGCGGTACAAGGAAGTCGAAGCTCGACGCCCAAAAAGCAAAACTGAGTCGAGCCCTCGAAACTTGCGACCTTGGTCGGACGAAGCCCAGGATGCGAGACCCCTCCGCTAAACCCGTCCGCCGTATTAGCTCTGCGCCGCTGGCCACAACTGGGTTCACCCCTGGCGGTGCGGGCTGCGGGGACCATGGGCACTGACGAGGACAAGCGCGGAAAGGCGCTGGGGCCGCTGATTGCACAGGGCAAAAAGACCTGGAAGTCGCTGGCGCTGAGCAGCAAGGTTGCAGCCGGCTGCGTGTCCGCACTGCTGGTGCGTTGCCTCGCGCTGCCTCGAGCACCCACAACCTGAGCTGCGCTAGGCCACGACGCGGCGCTCGCCTGCCAACGCTTGCACGCCGCCACGCGCTGGTGCCGCGTTGCTCAGGCGGCTCGCTCGTTTGCTGCCATCAGACGTTGATGCTGCTCAAGCTGCTGGTCAGTGACCACGACAACCTGTTTGTCCTGGCCGAGATTGCGCACTTCTCAGGCATCGGCTTCCTGCTGTACAAGCTGATGCACGTTGAGAGCTGCGAGGGTGCGTCCTCAAACTCCCCCGCTACTAGGGTTCCCCCGCCGGGCCCCTCCTGCCCGCCCGCCCGAACGGTGGTGGCTCACGCGCCCGCTCGCACGCGTGTCTCACAGGCATCTCGCTGAAGAGCCAGGAGCTGACGGCAATCTTTCTGGGAATCCGGCTGTACTGCAGGCGCGGCGCACGGCGACCCCCCTGCAAAGCCTTGTCGCTGACGCACTGTGCGCAGCTTCATGATGGAGTATGATGTGCACACGCTGCTGGACCTGCTGACGCTGGTGGCTACGGGTTGGGTTCTGTTCCTGATGCGCACAAAGCTGTCGCGGAGCTACAACGCTCGGAGAGACAGCACGCGCGTGGAGCTCATCGTGCGTCCCTCCGTGGCGCCCGCTTTGTTGTCGCGCGCTGACTGCGCCCTTTGCAGCTGGGCGGGTGCACGCTGTTGGCGCTGGTAGCTCATCCGAGCACTAAGCACTGGCTGCTCAATCGCGTGCTGTGGGCGCTGTGCGTGTACCTGGAGGCCATCAGCGTGCTGCCGCAGCTGCGCATGCTGCAGAAGGAGCGCCTGGTGGAGCGATTCACTGCCAACTACGTCTTTGCGCTGGGCCTGGCGCGCTTCTTCTCCTGCGCCCACTGGATACTGCAGCTCTTCGACGACAACTCTTTCATCTTCACCGCGCTGGGCTCGGGGCTGTGGCCGGTCATGGTGCTGCTGTCGGAGCTGGTGCAGACGCTCATCCTGGCCAACTTCTGCTACCACTACATCAAATCCATCGCCGCCGGAGACGCGGTCATGCGCCTGCCCAGCATCGTGTGAGGGAGGGCAACCAGGGGTGGGGGGCACCAACACACACCGTTCGTTAGTTTGCAGATGCACGTATGGTCGAAAGCGCTCACGTCACCGCTTCTTGCGCAGCCCCTCGCCGAACTGGGCAGCCGCGAGCAGTCGCGCCGCGTCTGCGGGCGCGGGCCAGTCCTGCTTTT
>Ga0049083_10000158_pt1 | contig 20889 bp, 11 predicted proteins | sample GreLakmeMI27MSRF_FD_66719 | JGI IMG/M metagenome (GOLD analysis project Ga0049083, IMG submission 66719) | Freshwater lentic microbial communities from great Laurentian Lakes, MI, USA - Great Lakes metaG MI27MSRF | ecosystem: Environmental > Aquatic > Freshwater > Lake | place: Great Lakes...
CGCGAGGCGTCTCACACTCGGCGCTCACACCCCCCAGCTCGCGCGGAGTGGCGTGCAGGGGCGCGGCGCGCGCGGACAGCGTGGGTATGACTGCGCTGAGGCAGCTTCGACGGTGGAGAGCAGGAGCCGCAACAACCGGCGGCACAGCTCCGCGCGCGTGACGCATCCGCCTAAGCCTCGCGCCAGCGCTGCGCAGGAGCGCAGCAGGGTGGCGCTCCAGCAGGCTCGCCGGCTGCATCAGGTCAGGCACTGGCGGAAGCGGAAGTGCTATCTGAGCATGCTTCGCAGTCACTCAGGCAGGCAAGCAGGCCCGCAGCGCAACAACGCGTAGACGCGGCAACAATATAGCATAGGGCTGGATAGGGCGACTTGACGTCAGGATGAGTTGGATGACGTGGTAGTGACGTGGCATAGCATTCCGAGAATGTCATCAGCTGAGCACGGTGCTGACGTTCTGCACGTACTTCTCCGCCACCTTTCCCGCCGGGAACGGGAAGCGCAACGGCGAGGAGAGGTACGCGGCGACTCCAGGCAGCGCGCACACGCGGTCCCTGTGGGCCTTGAGGCGCGGCAGCTCACTCAGCCACGCGTCTCCGAAGAGCTCACTGTAGCCCGTCACGGCCTCGGCCAGCAGCGCGTCCGCGTACGTCATGCCTTGGCCAGCAGCAACCCACTGTCGCGACTCCGAGAGCAACGACTCGAAGATGGGCGCGTAGCGCTGCACAGCCGAGGCGCACGCTTGCGTGTTGCCGTTGAACGGCAGGCCAAGCAGCGCACTGCGGAAGTCGCTACACGCCTCGGCAAGCTGATCTGCTAGCGCCTGCTCTCGCTCGTCCGCGCCCGCAATGTTGCGCGTGCGTGCCACATGACGCAGTATGGCTTGGCTCTGCACCAGCCGCAAGCCGTCCAGCTCGAGCAGCGGCACCTGGCCGAAGATCAGCTTGCCCTGGCGCTTCAGCGCTGCAAACTCGGCAGACGTTGACAAGCACATGTTCACGAACGGCACCTCCGCGGCAGCAAGCACCCACCGCGACTGCTCCGCGCGCCCGCGGCCGTGAAAGTAGTACAGCCTTGCAGGCTCAGCTGCTGAGGCAGCTTGCATGGTGACTGCGGCACGTGTAGCACGACTGCGCACGGACGCCGCACACGACGCTGCAGTCGGCGCGCACGGCACGCGCATAGAGTGACTCAGCAGCAACGTAGCAACGCTATAGATATGCGGGGGTGTCGCGTTCTGACGTCCGCGTCCGACCGTCCACGTCATCAGCAGCAGCTACGTCATGCATGCACGCGCAGCGCTTACATAGAACTATTATTACACAGCTTGATGTGGCACACGCCGAGTGGCGTAGAGCCTGTCTCACAGTGCGTACTGGTTTTGCAGATACTCCAGGATCTCCGCGCTCTCAAACATGCTCTTTCCGGTGTTTGGGTCCTCCAGGTAGGGCGCCTGGAAGAGCCCCGTCTGTGCGAAGAGCTCCTGGCGCTTGGGGCTGCCCCGTGCCACAGACTTGAGCAGGTGCGGCACCTCCAACTCCGTGAGAGCCTCACGCACAAGCACGCAGAAGGGCGACGCCTCATAGGCCCACAGCGTCAGTGCACGTGTCTCCGCTGTCACTTTGCTGGGGCGGTATTTGCCACCTCGACCCGCGCGCGGCAACAGCCCCAGGCCGATCAGCAGCGGCGCCACTGGGCTCGACAGTCCGGAGGGCACCACCCCGTCTGCGTACGTCTCAGCCAGGTATTTCATGATGTCCACGCTTTCAAGCATCTCTTTGCCGGTGTTTGGGTCGCGCAGGAAGGGGAACTGCTTTTTGCCGCTCATGCTGGCAGCCTTGGGTCGCCAGGTCGGCCCGTCACGCGGACAGGGATATACCAGGGCGTCCAAGTCCCAGTAGGTGAGCGCCTCGCGCACGCGCTTACAGAAGGGGCACGCCTGAAACTCGTACAGCTCCAGAGGAAGCGCGGGGCGTGCCCAAGCACTGACACCGCTACTCTCCACTGTCATGCGGCCGCCCGCGCGCGCCACCGCGTAGCCGGTAGCGCCATCGTCCGGCAGCAACTTGACGGAGTAGCCGGCGGTCAAGGCGCCGCTGGTCCCGCGAAACAAAAAGCCTGCCGCGGCCGTAGCCGTGTCCAGCAGTTTGTCTGGGCGCACATAAAAGCGCCTCGGCTCAGGAGCCACCCAGTCGTCCTTCGCTGCTGCGCGCGGGACGGTGCGGGCTGCACTGCGGCGAGCGGAGACGCGCGACGGCACAATGCCTGCTGAGCGCAGCCTCGCTGGGCGCAGCGCCTGAAACACCGCCATCCGTGCGTCACGAGGAGCGAGGACGAGGAGGGTGGAGAAGGGGCCATCAAAAACGCCACCCCGCGCGCGCAGCGGCCAACGACGCTGTTTGGTGGCGCCCGCTCCTCTCGCTCCTCTCGCTGTGGTCGGTGCCAACTCGTGCCAACTCGCGCCAACTCGCTGAGCGCGTGCCAGGAGCCGCAACATGCCGGGGCGTGACGGCCTGCCCTGCGTCGCCCAGTGCGCCGTGCCTCAGCAGTTCCTGCTGCAGGGCGCCGCTGCGGCGCTGAGACGAGCCTCTGGCGCCTCCTGCGGCGCCGCGCCGGTGTGCGTCACTCGTCGCAGCTTCGCAGCCTGCTCGGCTGTGGAGGGTGAGCCTTCGCGTTGGGTTACCTTCGCTAAGGACGTAGCTGCCGGGACGGTGGCGGGAGTGGCTGTGGTTGCGGTTGGGCACCCCTTCGACACGCTCAAGGTGCTCCTGCAGACCCAGCCCTGCGACAAGCCGATCTACACGGGCGTGGTGGACGCCTTCAAGGTGCGGCGAGCGGCGCCACCTGCGGGGCTTGTCGGGCGCGCCACCTGTGCTCAGCACAGCCCCGCAGAAAACCGTCGCTTCCGAAGGACTCGGAGGCCTCTACAAAGGCGTGGCGGCACCCTTGGCGGGCCAGATGTTCTTCAGGCGCGACGCACAGGCTTGGCACAGCCCACTCTGCTGCTTCCGGCTTATCTTTGGCTTTGCTTCCGCAGAGCCGCGTTGTTCTTCTCCGTGGCGCGCACCAAGGAGTTCTTCAACGCGGGGCCGGAGAACCTGCTTGGATACGCGCTGGCGGGCTCTGCAGCTTGGGGCGTTGCCACTCTCGCTGAGAGCCCCATCGACCTCTACAAGTCACAGATGCAGAAGCAGCTCATCCAAGCGCGCCTGGTGCGCACATGCTCACAGGCGGACAGTCATACCGGCTGTGCTAACGCGGCCACAGACGCCGGGGCTGGCGCCCCGCTACAGCGGCATGTTGGACTGCGTGCGCAAGTCGGTGGCGTGCAACGGCGTGATAGGCGGGCCTCTGCAGGGCTTCTCTGCCACGCTGCTGCGCAACATCCCGGCGGCGGGGGTGTACTTTTACACGTTTGAGACGCTGAAGCTGCGGCTTCCCGAGCTCACGGGCGACCCGGCGCCGACCATGGCGCACCTGTTTGTGGCTGGCGGCAGCGCGGGCTTCTTATACTGGCTCTTCTTTTATCCTCTGGATGTGCTCAAATCCGCCATTCAAACAGACGCGCAGGCCAAGTCTCAGCGCGTCTATAAAGGCATCGCAGACGCCGCCCAGCAGCTCTACAAGGAGGGCGGCGTGGCCAGGTTCTACAAAGGCGTCACGCCATGCCTGCTGCGGGCCGTGCCGGCCAACGCGATCATGCTCATCACAAATGTGCGGTTTCTCGCTGGTGGCGCTCTTGGCGCACAAGCACTGACTCGCTCACTGTCCCCGCAGACGAAAGTGCGCGCGATGCTGGGCTGAGAGCGCTTGCTTGCACGCCTTGCGCATTGCGCGCGCGTGTTGTTGCTTCTGGTGGGTAGAGCTCTCTAGAGCTGAAGAGCACAACCCTCAGTTTAGTTCTTTAGTACTAGTTTACTCTAGGGACCTTAGAGCTTGAACTCACGCTCACACGTCTATCCCCGCAATCATGCATCGCCCCCCGTTTGGGCTACCAAAGTACGATACTCCTCCAACGCAAACGGGAGCGTCGCCCCTGCCCCTCCGATGCGCCTCACCGCAGCCTGCAAGTGCAACACATCGATGCCCAACGCCGCCAGCTGGGGCATGTTCAACCCCTCACGCAACGCCGTCTCCGCAAACGCAACCAGGCTGTCGTAGCGGTGTTGCTCGCGCTTGCGTGTCGCCTCGACAGCATTGTCGCGCATCTGCGCCTGCTCTTTCACGCCCTGCAGCAGCAGCTCGCGCTCAAACTCCAGGTACAGTGCCACGTCAGCAATGGCCAGAGTGCTGCTGTCCGGGACCACCTGCGGCGGGCCGGAGGCGATGAGCTTGCCCAGCTCTGTTTCGCGCTCCTCTGCGCGCGCAGCCACCATGTTAGTGATCTGGAAGTGGTTCTCGTTCATCTGCTGGAAGGCTGCGCGGTGGGAGTGAGGAGAAGGTGAGTTGCGGCTCAGAGGCGTGAGTCGGTTGGACGCACTGAACAGCAAGTCTTGGGCCTCCTGGTTCACGTTGCGCGGGTCCTGGGGCTCCATCTCGTAGATGCGACGCACGCGCTCCAGGATCTGTGCGCGGTCGTACACTCGGTCCACAAAGTAGCGGGCGCTGAGCCGCTCTAGCTCCGCCTCCTCCTCTGGGTCTGGCACAGCGTCAGCACGGGTGCGCTGCGCAGCCGGCGGCGCACGCACTGAGTGTGACCTCGCTGCGGAGAGTGTGGTAGTCCAGGGCGAGGAGGTCGAAGGTTGGCACGCCCCGAGATTCGCGCACCAGTGTCCCGACGTCCGTACCGCGCGGCAGCCACTGGAACTCCGCGCGCACGCCAGACAGCGCAGCAGCCTCCATCTCCTCCGGCTCCAACTCGTTGAGCTGGGAGCAGGGCGCGCGTGTGAGCGCTAGGGCATTGCGTCCCAGCACGGGCGGCGCTGAAGCGCACCCCCAGTGACACGTTCATCAGCTCCCGCTCAATGCTGGCGCTCTCGTCGTACGGCGGCGGCTCGGAGGAGTAAGTCAGCCCCTGGTAGGAGCGCTGCTCAGGGGACGGGGTGGCGGCCGCCGCCACCGCTCGTGGCCGCCTCACGCGGCCAGCCTGCGTTGCGGCGCCACGACGCATGCGCCGTGCGGCCGGACAGCAGACTGGAGGAGGAGGAGCTTGGGCGGACAACATGGTGCTGCAGTGCACGCACGGGGCTGGTCCTGCTTCTTCCCACTGTGGATAGCTCGCCAGGCGTCGAGGGCGTCTGCGTGCACGAGGAGTGCAAAACAGACGTGCGGAGGGGTAAAGGCTTTTCAATACGCCAATGCCACGTCACTTCGTCTCTTCTGGTGCGCCACTCACACCGAGTCGAGCACCAGGCTCCTGCGCGGCACTTCCGCCTCCCCGCTGCTGTGCGTCCCCGCCTCCTGTTCGGGCGTGGTGAGCTCCCGCTCGCCCGCGGCGTCGCTGAGCACCCGCGCAAGCAGCCTCTGAGGCACAGGCGAGCCACGGCGAGACGCCAGGGGGCTGTGCCCCTGTCGGGGGGTGCCCACGCCGCTGTCGCTGCCGCTCCGCTGGCCGTGCGAGCCAGACATGAGCGCCTTGGCAGCAGAGGCTGCTCTGGCGCCCCTGCTGGGGGTCGCTTGCTCCCCGTTTCTTGACACGGCTCGCAGGGCTGCGCTGGCCACATTGAGCGCCCCAGTGAGCATGGCGGCACCGCCCTGCGCGAGCCCGGGTTTCTCGTGCTCTCGCTTCACCAGCGTCGCAATGGCGGCCACCCACTCGCGGCCGCTGCGGCCATTGCCCCCCGGAGGGCACTCAAAGTGCAGCGAGGCTGGAAAGGGCTGCGCCGAGCCAGCGTCCGCGGCGTCCCTGTTGCTGGCTCGGATGACGATGGAGAAGGCTGCGCGCTCGTCTCGAGGCGTGGTGGCGGCGGCGAAGCCGGAGAGCCAGGAGCCACCGGAGCCAGGCGCGGCCGAGTCGAACAGCGCGGTGCCCAGCTCCACGCTCTCGATGAGCGCCACCGGCACAAAGTGGCTGCGCTCGCTGGCTGCGTCCGTCTTCTTGTCCTGTCCGGACGCCCAGCACAGGCGCTTGCGGCTGGAATTGAACCACAGCAGGCGGGCCTTGCTGCCCCGACAGCTGTGCATGAGGAAGCGCGCCCCCTCGACCAACGCACGCACGTCCTCAGCCTGCCGCGTCTGCTCAGCCAACGAGACGGCGCTCTCCAGCTCGCGCACTCGCCGCTGCGCAGCCTTCAGAGCCTCCCGCTGGTCCAACAGCCGCCGCTGGAGCTCCATCACCAGCTCGTGCTCGCTGCTGCCTCCGCGCTGGTGTGCGGCCGCCACCGGCCCGCCCCCGTCGTCGGCACTGGTTCGACGCAGCTTTCCCAGGTCGTCGATCAGCCCCAACCGACCGTCTAGAGAGCTGCCGGCGGACACGCTGCGCCGATGGCCCGGCGGCGCGGGCACGAGGGCCTCCAGGGTGAGGTGTGAGCCCCTGCGGCCGGGCGGCGGCAGTCCGACGTCTTCCCACGATGTGTTGCGCGAGTCGTGGCCCCCCGGCGCGCCGCCGGAGGAGCGCATGCTGCTTGCGTTGGCGCCCGCGTTGGCGTTGGCCGCCGAGACGGCCGCGTCCACCGCCCGCGCGCCGGCTGCGAAGAGTCGGTCAAAGCCGCTGCCGCTGCCTGCGGCGCCGCTGGGCGAGCGGAAGTGGCCGCCTCCTCCATGGGAGCTGTGGCTGCGCGTGTGGTGATGCCCCGGGTGGCCGTGGTGGGGGTGGCGCGTGGAGTGGTGCGCCGCAGCAGCCTCAGACGACGCCCCGTCGTCCAGGTCGAATTCCGCGTGCGCGGCGCTCTGCGCGGTTGCCACCATCGCTGACGCGATGCGCGCCGCCGCCTGCGCCATGCCGGGCAGGCCGCCGCCGCCGCCGCGGCCGCCGGAGGCGCCGCTGCCAGCCGCCAGCGTGCTCAGGAAGTCGGTGGCGGCGCTGCTCAGCGCCCCGGACGCGCCGCCAGACAGGTCAGCGCTGCGCCCGTGCTGGTGGCGGGGGATGATGGCTGCAGCCAGGTTGACCAAAGAGCTGCTGGTGGCCAGGCTGGCCAGTGCAGCCTTGGTCAAGCTTTCCGGAGGCGGCACCGCCCCACCGTGAGGCGCCCCCCCGTCCCTGGACCCGCCGTCGCGGGCGCCGTCGTCTTCGTCCGACCAGCCGTCGCGCGTAGGCGCCACAGGCACCCGTACCCGCGGCACAGCCACCAAAGGGTGCGCAGCCTCCCGTGCTCCCCCCTCGCCACCCGCCTCGCCGCCACAACGCGCCGCCGCCACCTCCGCCGCAAGCACCAGCGCGTAGCCCTCGTCGCCCGGCTTGAGCAGCGCCAGCTTGATGGACAACTTGCCCGCCCCGGGCGGCAGGCTCAGCTGGCGCGCGTGCATGGCGTCTCCCACGGAGATTGTCAGAGATCTGGCATCCACCTGGATTTGGGCGTCGCCCATGATGTGAGGCTCTCCGGGCGTGGCCCAGTTGATGAGCGTGAGCTGCAGGTCCGCGTGGTCTGCGCACTCCGCAGGCACAGGAAAGGTGAGCAGCGCCCCCCAGGCTGGGCTGTCCGCCATGGCAGCCACGTGCGTGCGCCGTACGACGCCCCCGTAGCGTAACTCGACGAAGGCGCTGGGCGGAAGCAGATCGTCCGCTGCGCTCAGCGCTTGAGCACCCACCACCGCCACCGCCAGCGTGCCGCCGGCGCCCCGCGCTTTGCCCAGCGTCTGCTTGCTGAACAGACGGCAGGCGTTCACGGACGCGCGCCCGGGCTCCACGAAGTGAGTGGCCAGCATCTTGGCAAGGCTGCTGTGCGCCCACGCCTCCACGCCGGGAACGTCTGTCAATGGCAGACCCAGCGCACTGACGCGCACGTCCATGGTAGGCGGGTCAACGAAGGAGGTTTCCAAACGAGAGATGCCCGGCGCCTCTGGGCAAAGTGCAAAGCCTACCAGCAGCCGGCCGCTCAGAGACAGGTCGTGCAGCGCCACAGGGAGGCGCAGGGAGGGTAGGAGTGGTACGGGACGCACGACGGTGTCGATCTGTGGAGGGGGTGAGGAGGGGCGAAGTGCCAGGTCTGAAATGGGGCGCACCAGTGCTTGGAATCCGCTGGTTTCAAGAGTCATCTCAAACTCCATCTGCAGGTACTGCGCCGCCGGGTCGAAGCGGGAGCGGCGCAGGCGCAACGTAGGGGGCGTGGTGCTGTGGCGAGAGGGCACAGAGTGAGGAGCGGAGCGGGCGCTGTAGCGCTGGGACGCACCCAAGTGTGAACTCGTGCACGTGTGCCGTTTCGATGAACTTGACGCGCCGCTTCTGCATGGACTGTGGAGGGCAGGCGGTGTGAGAGTGGCGCCGGCGAGGCTCAGCAACTGACGCGCCTTGTCAAGCGCCTCCTGCAAGTTCTCCGCCGCCAGCAGCGCGCACTGGGGCTCCAGCGCAACTTGCCAGCTGGCGCGGAGGAGTGTGTTGAGCCACTCGAGGCCGGTTACTTCCGCACTGCGTTTGGCGTCAGGACGTGAGCGCGAACGCTCTCGTGCGCGCCGTGCGCCGTGCCGCCGAGGCGCGCCCGTGCTGAGCGCAGCGCAGGTGAGCGTGCCGGCGAGAGGGCACACCTCTCGAAGCGTTCGTCTGCGCGGCGGTGGAAGGCGGCGCGTGCCTAGAGGAGCAGGAACGGCGTGGCACGTCAGCCTCTGCGCCGCGGCTGCCCTGCGCCGGACGTAGCAGGCACGCACCAGCGCGCGGCGCAGCGTGCCGGCAGCGCGCAGGCTGGTGACCTGGTGGGCGCACGCAGTGAGCAAACCGAGGCGGGAGTATAGGCACAGCCATATTGGGCCACACACACCTTCCAGCTCAGCCAAACCACCACCAGCAGCAGCGACAGCAGGCGCCAGTCAGGCGCGAGGGCGAGCGCCCACAGGCGCAGTGCGTTTAGCATGGCAACCTTCTCCATTTTGGCGCAACAACACTGTCAGTAAGGCGCCAGTCGCAAACACATGGTGCAAGCACAGGAAAGAAGAGAGAGCGGGCGGGGCGAGCAATCTTCATTCTTTCTGGCTTCAGCCTTCGTACGACAACGAATGCCAGGGCCTTTTTCGCTCCCGCTGCCGCTGTAGTAGCAGGTGCGCTACGCTGGTGCAGACAGGCTGCAGGCTGCAGACTTTGTTGAGGGAGCGAGTGGAGACCGGCCGCGCGACTGCGCGCAGCGGATCGAGCCGCCGACCCGTTTCGCTCGCCCGCAGCCGCTGCCGCCTCCTCCTGTCGCCCTGCGCTCGCGAGGCGCCCGCAGCGTCGCGCCGCGCGGCCGGCCGCATGACTGGGCCCTCTGCCGCCGCGGTGGTCGCTTTGCAGGAGCTAACCCTAGAACCTGCTCTCGCTGCCTCTCACGCGCTTCCCTTGCTCCTCCCGCTCCCAGGCCCGGCGGGGCTGTGGCGCCATGAAGCTGCTGTCAGCGACTCGGACGCTGAGCATCCCGGAGGGCGTGAAGGTTGAGATCAAGGGGCGGCGAGTGCGCGTCAAGGGACCTCGCGGCACACTCACCAAGGACTTCAAGCACCTGGACGTGGATGCTTACCTTGGCCAGAACGAGGAGGGCAAGCAGCAGCTCAAGGTTGACGTCTGGTTCGGCAAGCGTGCCACGCTCGCCGCCATCCGCACCCTGTGCTCGCACGTGCAGAACATGATCACCGGCGTCACCAAGGGCTTCCGCTACAAGGTCCGCCTGGTGTATGCTCACTTCCCCGTGAACGTGAACATCGAGGGCGGCGACAAGATCGTTGAGATCCGCAACTTCCTGGGCGAGAAGCGCGTTCGCAAGGTGACCATGCTGGAGGGTGTCAAGGTGACCCGCAACGCGCAGATCAAGGACGAGCTGGTCATCGAAGGCAACGACCTAGAGCTGGTGTCTCGCTCAGCGGCGCTGTGCTCGCAGGCGTGCCTGGTGAAGAACAAGGACATCCGCAAGTTCCTCGACGGATGCTACGTCTCGGGCAAGGAATCTATCACGGAGTAAGCCCTCGGTGTAAGCCTACACCTTCAGCACTCCGTTCGCTTCTGCACAGAATGGGCGCAAACGCAGTTTTGTCGTACAAAAGCGGGCGCGCACACCACGCGCGCAGCTTCCAACTGTTGGCGCCCTCGCATCCTGTGCCCGTGCGTGCGCCTTGCTGAGCCGGGCTGCACAGCGTAAAGCAGGCAAAACGCACTCGATGTGTGCCTGAACGCCGCAGCGCCAGGCTGACTCGCTCTCCAGTCCAGTCCAGTGCATGGCGCCCAGCTTTGTGGCGCGCAGTGCGCTGTACGGCGCAGCGTCGCAGGTTGCGGCCCTGCTGGCCCAGGAGGCGTGTGGCGAGCGTGGCACTGCGGCAGCAACGACCGCACAGCCGGAGCTGTGCCTCTCGCCGCAGCTGCTGTCTCGGGTGCGTGGGCGTCATGCGCGCGCGGCGGTGCGTGCGCAAGCGTGCGCTGAGCGCTCCGTTGGACGCAGGTTGCCGCGCTGAGCTTGAAGCAGCTCGCAGCCGAGCTGGCGCGCGTGCGGCGCCTCCTGCTGCGCCTTGCAGCCTCGGACGCGGTGCAGTGGCCGGAGCTGTGCGGTGCGTGCGCCTCGCAGAGGGAGCGCGTGCGCTCCCATCCTCTGACTGATGCCCCTGGTTCTGCATTCTGTCTCGTGTCCGCTCCCGCTCACGCCAGACGCCCTGTTGTGCCTGGTTTCCGCCTTCCCGGACCGCGGGCGGCGCAACACCGCCGCCTCCTTCGCGGTGGAGGTGCTGCACGAGGCTGCCCTGGAGGGAGAGAGGCGCCAGCGCGCGGCAGCCGGACGCCTGCCGCTCAGCACCCCAGCGTGCCCAGACGACCAGCCCCTCCTGCCGCGCCCCGCCCCGCAGCACGCCGCCTTCCTGCTGGACGCGGCGCGCCACCAAGGCGGCACAGGAGGGCGCTGCGAGCGCGCCGCAGGCTGCACGTCTGCACTCACTCGCCTCTCCCCGCACGGCCTGCCCTCGCTGGTGGAGGTGGCCGCGCCGCGCCTCGCAGCCGCCGCCCTGGCAGCGGGCGGGGAGGCTGCCGCGTGGGAGGAGGCGGGGCCGCTGGTGGGCTGCGCCTCTGGGTGGCGCCTGTCCCTGAGCTCCACAGCCGGCTCAGACAGCCCCGCAGCAGCCACCGCCCGCCTCATCCACGTCATTGCACACCAGCTCCTCCCATCGCTGCGCCACGGCGCGCAGCAACGACCCGCATGTGCTGCCGTGAGCGCCTTCGCCGGCGCCCTGCGCGTAGCCGCACTCGCCAGCCCTGACGCCTGGTTCGCCACGCCCGCCAACCGAGGCAGCAACGCGCATGCTGACGCCACGGGCGCCGCACTCTGCGCAGCCTACGGCCTGCTCAAAGCCTGGGCAAAGAAACCACACGGGCGACAGGCTGCCATGGGTGCAATGGTGGCCATCATGTCGGCCGCGCCGCCGCAGCTGTTTCGCTCCCCGCGCCGCGGCAAGCTGGTGGATCTTCTTTGCGAAGAGGTTGGAAGCCGCGAGGATGCTGTGCGGCTGGGAGGACTCCTGATGGTGGGCGAGCTGTTAAGGGCAACGCCGGTTCAGGCTGTGTCGGCGCTGGGCGGCACGCTGTGGCGCGACGAGGTTGCGCAGCTGCTGCAGTCGAGCGTCGGGGTAAGCCGAAAGGGGGGGAGCGCAGGAGGACCAGCCTGGTCAGCCCCGCCCCGGCTGCACCGCCAGGCGCTGGTGTCGCTGCTCTGCGCCGCGGCGCGCACGGACGCGGCGCTGGCGGTGGACACGCTGGAGGTGCTGGCGGGCTCGCCGGCGGTGGCGCTCCGCGCGGTTGGGCTGGGCGCGGCTGCGGCGCTGCTCAGCTCCAGCGCCGCCGCCGCCGCCGGCCTGGACGACGCCCAGCGCGCCAAGGCGGAAGCTGCGCTGTGGAGCCGCTGTGGGGCGCTGAGCGCCGCCCTGCGCGCCGCCCTGGCCCCGCCAACCTCCCAGGCAGATGACGCGGGCGAGGACGCAGCAGCAGCAGCCCTGGGATGCCTGCAGCTGTTGCTGCCTAAGCCTGCGGCGTCGCAGGGCAGCGCCCGGCTGGAGGCGAGCTCGGGCGCGGAGGATGCGGTGGCGCTGCTGTCCACGCTGGCGTGCGGCGGCAGCGCGGCGCTGGCGTCCGCCTCGCGCGCCGCCCTGCGCACCCACGCGCACAGGCTGCCCGCCCCGGCGCTGCTCAAGGCGCTGCGGGCCGCCGCGCGGTGCGCGTCCAGGCGGGCGCACGGGGGCGCCGCGCCGCCGCCGCTGCTGCCGGCGCCGCCGCCCCAGCGGCCGGACGCCGCGGGCGGGACCGCCTGGACGGACGCGCTGGCGCTGCTGGTCGCGCTGCTGGAGGAGTGCGCTCAGCGCGCCGGCGCCGGGGGTGCCGCCTTCGCGGGAACCCTGCCTGGGGGCGCCGCCTGGGGAGCATTGCGGGTGCGCTGCGAGGGCTGCGCGCTGCTGGCGCTGGCGCACCCTTGTCCCGCAGCGTGGCCCCTGGCGCGCGCGGTGGCGGCGGCGGCGGCGGCGGCGCCCCTGCGAGAGCTGGAGCACGGGCGAGGCGCACGGCCAACCGGAAGCCGCTCGGCGCCCAGCGCAGCGCATGCGCCGGGGAGCCCTGGTCATCCGTCCCGCCCAGCAGAGACAGGGAGGGCTTACCTGGCGGATGCGCTGGAGCTCCTCGCCCCCGCGCACGAAACAGGCTCGCCCAGCAGCGCGACGGAAGCCGCAGCCGCTGCGGGGCTGTCGCCGTCTTCGCCGCCTCCCTCGGCTGCGACGCTTGTGCCATGTGCGCCGGATCTGGCACAGCTCCTGCGCGCCCCGCCCACCGCAGCGCTCGCCTGGGCGTGGCGCAAGCTGGCGCGCTGTCGACCCTGGACACAGCCCCACGGCGCGCGCGGCACGGCGGAGCGTGTGCTGTGGACCTGCCAGCACCACTTTCTCCTCGCCGCACTGCGCATCGACGAGGTCCGCGCGCACAGCGCGGCTCATGACGTGGGGCCCCTGGTCATGGCCCACAGCTCGTCAGTGGACGCCGCCCTCTCCTCACTCAGCGGATCCCTGCGCGGCGGCTTCTCCGCTGCGGTGGCGGGCGAGCTGGCCAATGCGGAAGCATCCGCGTGGCTTCGCAAGGAGCGCATGTGCGTCGCTGCGGCACGAGAAGCACTTTGTGGCATCTGGGGCGCCATGGCGGCATCGGCGCCAGATGCGCGGGATGCGCTCTTGGCCGCATGCGCCACGCTGCACGCCTCTTGTCACGAGGTGTTCCTCGAAGAAGCTGACCGTCGCCCAGCCGACCGCACTCTGGCGCTGCGGCTGCTCGCTGCGCTCTGCGCGGATGCGCCGGGGGCGCCATCGCCGCCGCAGGCTGTGCGCGCAGCCTTGGATGCGGCCCTGGCATCTTGGGTGGATAGCGTCGGCGGCGGGGCGGCGCCGTCGACTGCAGTCGGTGACGCGGCGTCTTACGAGAACGCCTGCGGCGCGGCGGCGGCGGCGCGCTTGCGCCTGGCCGCCAGCGGCGGCCAGGCGCTGAGCAGCGAGGTGCGCGGCGGGCTGGTGACTGCGCTGCTGGCGTCGCGGGAGCTGTGCTGCGAGGCGCTCCACGGCCTGCTGCAGGCGGGACCCCTGGATGACGTGGCAGCCACCAGCGCGGCGCTGAGGCGCCTGGAGCGCGCGCTGCGCGAGCTGCCGCCCGACAGCGAGCAGGCTGGCCTGGCGGGTGACGCCGTCACGGCTGCGCTGACGCACGCCCACTGGGCCTGTCCCTTCGTGGCCGCCTCCTCCTTCGCGCCAGACGCGGCGGCGCCGCACATGTGGCGCGCCCTGGTGCGCAGCGTGTGCGCCCGACCGGGGGACTGGGCTGCCCACGCGGTGGTCGTGCAGGTGCCCTCCCCCTCCGGCGCAGCGACGGCAAGCTCGCCCGTGCCCGTCGGCGCGCTCGTCGCCGCGGCGCTGCTGCAGATGCCCCGCGCCAGCCGGGCGTGCCGCCAAGACGCGCTGGCACTCCTGGGAGCGCTCACGCGCGCCTTCCCTCCCACCGCCCCAGCCGACGCCGCGCCGCTCAGGCGGTTGCCTCCGCCCCTGGCCGCCATGCTCAACAGCGGCGCGGCATCCGCAGACGGGGCCACCGCCGCAGCCCAGTCCAGCGCCAGAGCGGTTGACGCGGTGCAGATCAGCCGGGCGCTGGCAGCCGCGTACCCGCACTGGGCACCCGCCGTCATGTCCGCCCTGGTGCCACTGGCGGCGGCCGCCTGCCCGCTGCCGCAGGTGCGGCCCTCCAGTGCCAGCACGGTGCCCGCGCCGCTGCTGCTTGCCCTCGCGGCGCCCTGGGCAGCCGCGCTGCCTCGCCTGCTGGCCCGCCTGGCGGGCCCCGGCGTGGCCGCCGCCACCGCCGCCGCCGCCGCCGCCGCCGCCGCCGGGCGCGCCCCGCCGCCGCTGCAGCGGGAGTTGACCCCCCGGTCGCTGCACCTGGAACGCTTCCTGGGCGACTCCGTGCAGCTCCTCTCCGGGCCGCCCGCCCGCACTGCCACGGACGGCCGCGGCGGCGGGCCCGCCGGCTGGCCCAGCCAGGCGAGCACCGCCGTGTGCGCCGTGTCTGGCGCGGTGCTGGCCCTCTCCGATCTGCTGCCCGTGCACGACGGCGCGCTGGCGCCCAGCTTGGCGCCCCTGTGGGGCGCCATGCTGGCCGGAGACTCGCCGGAGGCTGGCCTGGCGGCGTGCCAGGAGGCTGCGGCTGCGGTGGCCACCTTCCTGCTGGAGGCGCACGCGGACGGCGGCGAGGACGGCACCGCGGCGCGCATAGAGGGCGTCGTAGCGCTGCTGCTGGACGCCCCCCCGGCTGCGGCGCTGTGCGACGTGTGGTGCCAAGCGGTGCGCAGCCACGAGCACGACGCGACTGAGGGGGACAGCCCCGGAGGGGAAGGCAGCACCAGAGAGGGGCCGCCTGCCGGCGGCGGCGGCGGCGACACGGCCGCCGTGAGCCGCGCCCGCCTGGAGGTGCTGGAGCGCTCGGCGCTGCGGCTGTGCGCCGCGGCGGCTGCGCTTCCCAGGGGCGCGTCGCTGCTGGCCCCGCACGCGCCACGCCTGCTGCACGCCTCGCTGGCGCTGGATGCGCCCCAGCAGCACGCCAACCTGCCGTGGCTGCTGCTGCGGGCCGCGTCGGCGAGCAGCGCGCAGCTGGCGGCTCGCGCGGCCAGCCTGCTGCAGGCGCCCCAGCTGCGAGGCGGCTCCACGGGCTGGGCCGCCTCACCGCAGGCCGTGCCACTCCTCAGCGCGCTGGCGACCATCCTGGCAGCGTGGCGCCCGGGGCTGAGGAGGGCATGGCGGCGAGAGGCGCTCGGGTGGGTACAGAGGCGCCGGGGCGGACGACACGGCGCGCTCGTGTCGCTGCGCGTCGCCGCCGCGCTGTCGCGCCAGCAAGCAGCCCCGCAGGAGCTGCTGCGCCTGGTGAAGTGCATGGCGGCAGCGGGGGCGGCTGGCGACGCGGACATTGCAAGCGCCGCGCTGACTGCTCTCCCCTCGGCCGTGGGACACGCACAGGTGACGGAGGCGCACCACTTCGCTGCAGCTGCTGCTCTGGCTGCGATGGCGCTGCCGCTGGCTCGAACGTTGAGCGTTGCGCTGCCGTTGGCTGAGGCGCTGCTCTCGGACGTTGGCTTCCAGGAGCTCAGCCGCAGCGGCTCTCAAGGCGCCCAGACCACGCCCAGACACAGCGCCGCGCTGAGCAGCACGCTTGGGGGCCGCGCGGTGGCGCCGCCCCTGCTGGCAGGCTGCGGGGCGCTGTCACGCTTCTGGTTCTCTCTGCCGTCCGTGCCCTGCGACGCCGCGGCAGCCACCATGCTCCTCCGGGCGGCCAGCCTGCCGGGATGCACGCCGTGCGCGTTGCGCCTGCTGGACGCGCTGGCGGTGGCACAGGCGGACACGCTGCCCGCCGACAACTGCCTCCTGGTGCTGGCGCTCCTCTCGGCCGCCGTGGAAACGCAGGTGGATCCCGCCGGCCCGGCGCCCCGGGCGCGCCGCGCGGTGACGCTGCTGGACGCCTGCGGATTTGCGCTGGACGAGGTGGCGGAGGCTTTCAGAGCCCTCCTGGTCACGGGCACCCCAACGGGTCCCATGTGCGCACCCAGCGCAGTGGCCTTCTCGCAAGCGCTGTGCGCGGCGCTCACGCTGGCATGTCCTGCGCCCTCGCTGTGGTCCTTTGCCGCCCGGGCGGCGGGGCGACTGGCCAGTCACGGGCCGCGGGGCTGGCGCGCCGCGGCGCTGCGCCTGGCGGCGGCGCTGCTGCGCTCCAGGGCCAGAGCCTGGGCGCCGGATGTGCTTGCTGAGCTGGCGGGCACACTGCAGCGCGCTCCGGAAACTGAGGAGGCGCCGCAGTCGCCCCAATCCCCGTCAGACGAGGCGACGCAGTGCGTGGACGAGGAAGTAGCTTTGCTGTCAGCCCTCGTGGCATGCTGCGCCAGCGCATCAGCCGGAGATGCCGCCTCCGCTGCGCTCGCGCAGGCCATCACCGCCGCAGGCGGGCCCGCCATTACGCCTGGCGCCGCCGCCGCCGCCGCTTCGGTGGACGCATCGTGCGCTGCGTGCGATTCTGATGCGGTGCCTGGCGCCTCGGCGAGCGAGAGCGCCCAGCTTGGCAGCTACGTGGCTGCTTGGGTGCGCGAGTACGTCCTCCCGGGCTTGGCGGCGCTGCCTTGCCCCCCCGAGGGCGCCGACGGCGCCGACGACGGCGCCTTCTTCGTGGACGGCGGCGCAGAGGAGTGGGGAGGGGAGGGTGCAGCGCTGCGCGGAAGCAGCAGCGTGGGCGCGCTCCACCTGGTGGCGGCGGATGTGGGGCCGTCTCGAGGCTCGCCCGGCGGCGCGCAGGCGGCGCCGGCGCCCGGGAGCGACTGGCGGCTGTGGGCGGCGTGGCAGGGGGCCAGCGCGCACACGCCCACCCGGCCCAACCGTGCCAGTCGGGGCCAAAGCGGCGAGTGGGCGCTGCCGGAGGAAGGCGCGCCCTCTCAGGAGCTCTGGTGGGGCGGCGCCGCCAGCCGCCTCACGGCCGACTCCTCAGCCGACTGGGCCGGGCTGCCTCACTCGGCGTCGCACAGCTCATCCGCTGCCATGTTCACGGAGCTCCAGCTGCCGCAGCAACATGCATCCAAGCTGGACTACCCCGCTGAAGAGGACGAGGACGCGCTGTTCCAGAGACAGCGCTTCTTGGCGGGCAGGCGCCAGTGAACCACGCAGTCGAAAAAACAAGAAGAACGACTCTGAATTGCACAACTCAGCGTAAGGCTACGCAACGCGCGCCCGCAATCATGAACTAGTAGCAGAGGAGAACGAAAAAAACAAAAAGTGATCTTTGATCAAGAAGCACTCCTCTGGCGCCCTCCAGCAGCCTGCTGCGTCCTTGTTCTGCTATCGCATTCATGTAGCTCGCCTGATGGGGACCGCACACACCGCACACTCTGCCTTGGGTGTGAACGAGGCGGCCGCGGGCGCAGCCGCGGGCGTCACAGGCACGCTGCTTGGTTTCCCGCTGGACGTTCTGAAGGCGCGCATGCAGAGCGGCAGCAGCGGCGGGCTCGCCACAAACGCACGAGCCGTGCTGCGCTCAGGGACAGTTTACCGAGGCGTTACCGCTCCGTTGGTCTCCATGACGCTGCTCAACACTGTGTCCTTCGCCACCTACGCGCACACGCGACAGCTAGTGGGACTGCCGGCAGCAGCCCAGCACGTGCCCTCCCAGGCGAGCCCGCTCCTGACACCCGGCCCCCGGGAAGCCCAGCCCCCCTGGTGGCTCGTCACGGTGGCTGGCAGTCTTGTGGCGGTGCCTGTCACGCTGGTCAGCACGCCGTTCGAGCTGCTGAAGCTGCAGCAGCAACTGGCACCAGGGCGCTACAGTGGCTCCACAGCAGCGGCTGCCAGCATCGTGGCGCAGCACGGTGCCTCCGCGCTGCTGCGTGGCCTGAGCGTGAACTTTGTGCGCGAAGTGGTCTTCCTGGGCTGCTATTTCACGCTGTATGAGCGTGCAAAAGCCAGCCTCTCGATGAGAGGCATCGCAGAAGGCGTCGCTGTGCCTGTTGCTGGTGGCTCGGCGGGCGCGTGCGCCTGGCTGCTCTCCTTCCCGCTTGATACCTGCAAGACGATGGTGCAAGGCCGGGCGCTGGACGCACCACGAGTGACGGCGATGCAAGCTGGTCAGGCGCTCTGGCGCGCAAAGGGCTTCTCTGGCCTCTATAGCGGCGCCCTCCCTTCCGTGTTGCGGGCATTCCTGGTGAGCGGCACTCGCTTTAGCGTCTACGAGCTCACCGTGAGTACCTTGCGTCGTCTGGAGAGCGTTGAGGCAACTCACAGCACCGACTCTGCACAGCTAGTGTGATGGCATTTGATGTATCGCGCTGCGCCCTTGAGACCGTCCGTCGGCCGTCTCGAGTTGTGAGTTCTAACGTCTTCTAGAACGTTCTTCGCAGAGGTGCCAAAAATGGCGGCTCTTCCGTGCGATTCTTCGACGCTTCGAGCCTTCGAGCTTCGACCGCAGCCACTCTTGCTCTCCCCGGCAACACTATGGCGGAGGCAACGGAGACGTTCGCCTTCCAGGCACGCTCAGGCTGCTGCTGCGCTGCACGTGCATTGCTTCTGTGGCGTAACTGACGAGCGCGCTCTCCCCCCTGCGCCTCTCCTGCTGCGCAAAACCACAGGCGGAGATCAACCAGGTGTGTGGCGCGCGAAGCGCGTGCTTGCGGCTGGTCTGGGCTATGGCGTGTGCGCTTCCGACACGTCCATGTCTGGGCCCAGTCCTGTCCTGTGCCTTCGGCCGCCTCCTGACGCGTCCCTGCTGCTCGCAGCTGCTGTCGCTGATTATCAACACCTTCTACAGCAACAAGGTGCGTGCAGCTTGCTCGCTGCGTCGCGACGCGGACGCCGCCGGAGGCTCGCCCTATGCCGGCCGTCGCTTGGCGCGCCACGTAGCGTGCCTCCCGCCTCACGCCAAACCCGCCCGTGCGCGCCCGCCCGCCTTGTCTCCGCAGGAAATCTTCCTGCGCGAGCTCATCAGGTGCGTCTCGCAGCAGTCCTTCCTTCCGGAGGCATCTTCTCCCGCCTTCGACGCCCGCCAGCGCGCGCCGCGGCTCGCCGACACGCGCCGCTTGCGCTGCCACGGCTGCACACAACCAGCTGCGCCGGGCGGGCGCGACAGCAGCGCATCCGGCGTCCCGGCCTCACTTGGGCAGCACTGTTTCCTCTGCCTTCTGCAACCACCTGTGTCCAACTACCCTACGCCCTCTGACGCCTGGCGCCTCGCAGCAACGCGTCCGATGCGATTGACAAGATCCGCTTCGAGGGCCTGACGGACAAGAGCAAGCTGGAGAGCCAGCCCGAGCTGTTCATCCACATCATCCCCGACAAGACGAACAACACGCTGACGATCATCGACTCCGGCATCGGCATGACCAAGGCTGACCTGGTGAACAACCTGGGCACCATCGCGCGCTCCGGCACCAAGCAGTTCATGGAGGCCCTGACAGCTGGCGCCGACATTTCCATGATTGGCCAGTTCGGCGTGGGCTTCTACTCCGCCTACCTGGTTGCCGAGAAGGTGATTGTGTACAGCAAGGCGAACGACGACGTGCAGTACCGCTGGGAGAGCCAGGCTGGTGGCTCGTTCACGGTGACCAAGGACGAGACGGAGCCCCTGGGCCGCGGCACCAAGATCATCCTCATGCTCAAGGAGGACCAGCTGGAGTACCTGGAAGAGCGCCGCCTCAAGGACCTGGTCAAGAAGCACAGCGAGTTCATCAGCTACCCGATCAGCCTCTGGACCGAGAAGACCACCGAGAAGGAGGTTGAGGACGAGGAGGCTGAGGAGGCTGCCGCCGAGGAGGAGGAGGGCAAGATCAAGGAGATTGACGAGGAGGCTGACAAGGCTAAGAAGATGAAGAAGGTGAAGGAGGTGAGCCACGAGTGGGCGCTCATGAACAAGCAGAAGCCCATCTGGATGCGCAACCCGGAGGAGATCACCAAGGACGAGTACGGGGCGTTCTACAAGTCTCTGTCCAACGATTGGGAGGAGCAGCTCGCCGTCAAGCACTTCGCCGTGGAGGGCCAGCTGGAGTTCAAGTCCATCCTGTTCGTGCCCAAGCGTGCCCCCTTCGACATGTTCGACGGCAAGAAGAAGATGAACAACATCAAGCTGTACGTGCGCCGCGTCTTCATCATGGACAACTGCGAGGAGATCATCCCCGAGTTCCTCTCCTTCGTCAAGGGCATTGTGGACAGCGAGGACCTGCCGCTGAACATCAGCCGCGAGATGCTGCAGCAGAACAAGATCCTCAAGGTGATCCGCAAGAACATCGTCAAGAAGTGCCTGGAGATGTTCGCCGAGCTGGCTGAGAACAAGGACGACTACGCCAAGTTCTACGACGCCTTCGGCAAGTCGCTCAAGCTGGGCATCCACGAGGACGCGCAGAACCGCGCCAAGCTTGCGGACCTGCTGCGCTACCACTCCACCAAGAGCGGCGAGGAGATGACAAGCCTGAAGGACTACGTGACCCGCATGCGCGAGAGCCAGAAGGACATCTACTACATCACCGGCGAGAGCCGCAAGGCTGTGGAGAACAGCCCCTTCATCGAGAAGCTCAAGAAGAAGGGCATGGAGGTGCTCTTCATGACCGACCCCATCGACGAGTACGCCGTGCAGCAGCTCAAGGAGTACGACGGCCACAAGCTGGTGTGCGCCACCAAGGAGGGGCTCAAGCTGGAGGAGACCGAGGAGGAGAAGGCGTCCTCGGAGGAGCACAAGGCCGCCTTCGAGCCCCTCTGCCGCCTGATGAAGGACATCCTGGGCGACAAGGTTGAGAAGGTGCTCGTCTCGGACCGCATCGTGGATTCCCC
>Ga0049083_10000159_pt1 | contig 20801 bp, 19 predicted proteins | sample GreLakmeMI27MSRF_FD_66719 | JGI IMG/M metagenome (GOLD analysis project Ga0049083, IMG submission 66719) | Freshwater lentic microbial communities from great Laurentian Lakes, MI, USA - Great Lakes metaG MI27MSRF | ecosystem: Environmental > Aquatic > Freshwater > Lake | place: Great Lakes...
CGATAAGTTTGCGACGTTCATGCTCATAGATGACATCAAGTCCTGCAAGTTTATCGGCCCTGAATGACTCCATTTCGCTGCGCTCCTCCGTAGTGATAGGTCTGTAAGACTTCATCTTTATAGAACTTTCAAGCTCGCCCGCCTTGTTATATGTATTCAGAGAGCCGTCATCGCCAATACGATATTGGTCGGACTTTTTGTTTACAAATTTGTAGAATGCCTTAATCTGTGTGGCGGTCTTTGTATCATAGGGGACGGCGGCAGGAATTTTGGGCTTGGACTGTTCCTGAGGAGCAGCCGGTGCCTGAGGAGCAGCTGGTGCCTGAGGAGCAGCCATTTGAATAACCGTTGTCTCGTCTGCCACCTCTGCCATCTCTTCTATTTCTTATTAAGCAGGAGGTTCTTCACCAATGTATACGTAACGTGGCACTCCTTCAGACTCAAGTGCGTTCTGGTTTAGCACATAATAACCGGGCTTCAAATTTTTCTTGACCGTCGATATGGCCTGTGTCGGAACCTCTTCAGATGAGGTTTTATATCCAACGGTAAATTTCACAATACCGTAGCTCACAATCGCCCAGACAATACAAAAAAGCCAGACCGGAAACCAGGTGTGTTTCTCCGAGTTATAGAGACCAAATTCTTTCCAGCTTCCATCTTCATTGAACATTATTTTGGGTTTTAGAAACAGCATTACAACAACACCCACCATGTATAGTAGAGCACTGAAGAGAAGAACCCTCATCCTGTGATAACATCAGAGTTTTCTTCAGTTTTTCAAGATATAAAACTGCGTCCATCAATTCCTCCTGGGTATGCTGGACCCAGTCTAGGAGGCCGAGGTCGGTGCGATCAAGAGTGACGCCGTATTTCTTAATGCCGATTTCAGATCTTTGCTTGAATGAGGCGACGACCGAAGCGACTATACTGTCGCTCGGCACCACTGGTGTCAACACAGGTACCGCGGGACGGACCGACGCGACTATAGTGTCTGGGTTCACGTCTGATGCGGGGTTTGTATTCATCTACCTTCACTGGTTCCTCGGGCTTAGACTGGCACTTCAAGTGCTGTGTACAGAGGCGATCAGCAAAGATATCCTTCTGACTAGCCCTGCGACCACACGGCTTACCACTTTTCAGCGTTGCACCGCAGACATAGTAAATCATGTGGCCAACCCGAACCTTTCCTCTCATAAATTCTTTGGAGGCCTCTTCAAAGAATTCGTGAGTAAACATCTTACATCTCATGCGACGCCGGCATCTTCAATTTTATTCATCATCGCCCGCGGGCGCATTGTCATACCCCTCCCCTTCATCCGCGGCCGGCGCCCCCTCCATAAGACCCACCATCTCGCCGCGTTCTCTGCGCTCTCTCTCGTATTGGTCTTCATTGTGTTCACGAATGGCTTTAGAGCCGCCGACTGCCCAGTCTCCCAAGCCCAGACGTTTATTAAGAAGCTCGACAGCCTTTCTCTCGGGGCTCATACTGTCCAGCTTGCCGATCATGCGCATTTTCTCAACCTCGTCGCGGCGGGCAATCATTGCGCGAATTTCATCCGTTGTGAAGTTCAGACCCTCCACTCTGAATCGGCCAAGACAGATTGACAGAATCTGCATGGCGCCCTTCGGCTCCGTTGGTCCAGCCTCTATCTGCTCTCCACTGGGAACAAGATTAGGGTCAGCACACTCTGCCATTATTCCCATAATCATGGCCTGGAGAAGATAGGGAAGACCAATTGAGCCTCCTGGAACGAGCGGCGTGCGAATCTCCTTCTGGAGGAGAGGAAGACAGACAATCAGCTTCTTGCGCGCCGACTCAATCTTCGCGCGAGCTAGTCCCACGTAGCGCTTCTTTGCCTCGTCCAAATAAGAAAGGTGTGAATTCAAAAGGGTCTCAATATCTTCATCTGCAACGTCACCAAGTTTGTAGGATTTCTGGACTCTGAGTGAACTGATATTGAATTTTGTCTTGAGCCGCTGGAAAGGGACGAGAAAATAGGACTGTAAACTCTGGACCAAGTCGGCAGGAGGTTGTGAAACCAGTCGTTCAAGCGTCCGCCCCATCTCACCGCCAAGGCGCTCAATTAGGGTCTGTTTGAATCCTTCCGCCATATTGGAAAGCGGCCCATATGCAGTAGCAATATCCGTCTCCTCAGGCGCCTTGTCCTGAGAAAATGTCTGAACCGCCAGAATTGTATTGGAGACGGCCTCGGCCCAGCCATTGAAAGGCTGGGGCACCAAGTCGCGCAGCTTCTCTAAAAGATTAATGCCTGTAAGTGGCTGTATTGTCTTAACCGGTGAAACGGAATATCGCTCGTGCGACTCGTCGAGCAACTCCTGGAACCGCTTTCTGGATGTATCAATCTGCTGAGAATCAAGCGCAACGCGCCCCTCTTCTGGTGTGAGGATGTCAGAGCTCCGAGGAAACTGGAATCCACAGTGGGGGCAGAGGAAATCATATCCAGGCTCGTGGGGCAGGCCCTTTCTAGGCCCGTCAAAACACACCTGTAAGAAGACGCGGTAGAGAATGGAATCGGGTGCAACCACGTTCAACCGCTCTTGCTTGCGTGTATCATAATGAACAGCGAGATGGCTTCCCTTCGGTCCCTTCATCGTCTTGCTCTGGGAGAAGGCCGGAAGCCCAGCGCCCCTTTCGTCCCAGAAAGACGTCGGTGTCTGGAGAGGGTGGTAGCAACATGCCGCCTCGCTATAAGGAGAACCCGTCCCCAGGGTCGTCGTCTGTTTGGCAATTTCGTGAGCCAGCAGAATCCAGCCACGACCACGCTCCCTCGGTCCAGCGGCGTCTGCAACCACAACAGGCCCCTCCAACGAACCCGTCCGCTGCTCAGGCGTGAATCCAGCGGGGACGAGTTCACTCAGCACATCATCATCTTGCACGGCCTCCTTCTTCTTCTCTACATACTCGCGCCGCAGCGCCATATCCTGCTGGACGTCAGAGTTCTTCAGAGCGTTTCCACAAGTGGTCATAAGCAGTTTGGCGATTTCCGTCTGCCGCTTCGGTATACTCTTCTCACGCAGAAAGCCAGTCAAGTTCCAGGGAGGCACACTCTCCGTGATTCCAGAAATTGCACACGCCAGGTAGTCAACGCCAGTCGTATTCTCCTTCTCAGCCGATGGGAATCCAGTGAAGCCAGGTTTGATGCAGCCAGGTAGGCGGTAGCGGGTCGTGTAGCTGGGAATGCCAGTCTGAATCTCAACCAGTAGATACGCGGCAACGGAGGTCACCAACACCTTACTGCGAAGAACATCATAGTCTACTGTTCCAACGCCCTTCGCCTTCTGGGCTTTCTGGAACTTGGAATAGTCATCTCTAGAGGGCTGTTTGGAGAGGTCAACCTCCGTGCGCATGGCGATCTTTCTGTATCCCTCGTTGGTGATGACGACTCCCAGACGCCCAGCAATAAGTTTCGCAGCCTTGTAAGCATCGGTCTGGATCTCGGTCGCAAACGCAATGTCCTCTACTTTTGAGATGGGGACGCCGAGCGCCATATCAATCTGGTCCTGAGCAAGCGCATCCTTGTCTACGAGAACAGCGCGACCCGACATCGGCCGACCCTCGTCATCATATTCTAGACTCGTATCATAATCTATCTCTGAGATGGACTGGCCGCAGTTGCCGCAACAGAAACGGCCATGGAACTGGTCGCGACTGAACGCGAGAAGGAGCTCCTTGTGGAGCGTTTCCTTCTCTAAGGGCTTCAGATACTCCTGGAGAAGCAGGCGCTCGTGAACACAGATGGCCTGTTTGCTGCATATTTTGCAGTGAATCCAATTGTCCTTCTTCTCGCCTGCGAATCGTGTGAGAAACTCCAAGAGGGACTTCATGCGCAGTGTCTCGTCTTTGATTTTGCGAATCATTGTCAGCGACGTCACGTGGGCGCAGGGGTTGACAGACCGCACATCCACATCCGCATATTCTCTTATATTTGAGCGAGGAATCGTGGGTCTCTCAACAAGAAACCCCACCTTCTTTGCATTCTTCTCTACCAGGCGGGCCGACTCATACAGGCGACGCAGGAAGTCGCCCCGCGCCTTTTTGCGGATTTCGCCCTGTAGAGGAGCTGGCGCCCCTGAGAGCACCGCGAATGTGAAATCATACATATTTACAAAAAGATAGGCAAACATTGCAATGTCATTTTCGCGATAGCTGGGATATCTTGACTGGAACTCCAATATTGCCTTCTGGAAGGCTGGCTCGCCGAGGAGCTGATCCACCCGCTGCTTCACTACCTCTGGAAGAAGAAGAGGGTTATTCTGCAGCGTAATGGCCTCCACCTCCGCCTTGGACTTCTCGTTTATTGCTGCGATACTGGTTCTCACAAGGGCGCGATAATTATCGAGCTTCTCCACAACGACCAGCATTTGGTCAAGACTGAGCTCCCTCTCTGTAAGACCAAATGAGGCGAGCTTGTTGAGCACATCTCCCATCCCCCTGCTCTCCAGTGGCTGCCCCTGGAGCCAGTCCTCAATACTGATATTTCCAAGAGAGGCTCCTGTGACATTGAAAATTGCGCCGGCAGACGGGACCTCTGAGACAGGCTGCTTGTATAAAATCCACCTCATCCACATAGGCGCCATAAGCCCTCTACCCATATCTAGCGCAAGCTTTCCAGAGCGGGTAGTTCCTAAGTCCCTATCATATTTCATAGGAAAAAGCAAGTAGCTGTCAATTGAGAGATTCTCACCCGACTCCACCACACGCGGCGCCTCCTTCTCACGCAGGCGGCCCATGCGAGGCCCGGCCCCTCTCAGAAGACTCATGCGGACTTTCATAATCCAGTCGACACCAACAATGCTGGTCTTGTCCCCTCCTAGCTGGTCTAACTCAAGTCCATCTATGCTCTTCTTCTCGTCAAAATTGGGCACACTGCCGCGGAAAAACTCCGTATCGGCGGCGAGCGGCTTCACCGTTTGACCAGCTGGTAACCAGCTCTGGAGGTAGCGCGCAAGATAGCCCTCCCAGCTGAGAAACCAATTGGGGAGGGCGTTTCCAACAATGGGCTGGCCCGCCAGTCCTCCCAGCTGCGTGTTATAATATTCATTTGTTGCGCCGATAACATCCGACAAATACTCGACTGAGATAGATGGGCTGATACTTGTCACAGGGTCCGCCTCTTTCCCCATTATATGCTCGGTCGAGTGATCCAGATATATCACGCGTTTCACATTTGCAACAGGGCGAGAAAGGGGGACATTACCAGTCGTCAAGAGTTCATTGAGAGTTCCATAGAAGGTATTTCTTCTACCGACGGGCTCTCCAGAGCGACTATAGATAACGAGCTGATTTCTGAGAAGAATCATTTGCTCTACGAGCTTCCTGATTTCAGACTGTGTATGGGGATTCTTCTGTTTCTTGATGCTCAGGGCCGAGAGAAGATCCTGGAGCATGTCATTACGCTGAACAACATCGGGATAGAAACGCTGGGTGCCCTGGATTTCGCGAATCTCCATGATATCAGGGACCTCCAGCGTATCCAGAATTTCTAGGCCGGCTGCCTCCTCCTCTGAGACGGCTGGAGGTGGAGCCTCAGCCGCATCCTCTTCAGGAACCGCATGGGGCGGCTCGCGCACACGCATAATGATAAACTCCTCATCCTGAGGAACACCTTTGAAACCGAAAACAACCGTTTTCTCGGCCCCCGACGAATCCTCTAGCACAACGGCGTCATTCTCCTCGTCAATTGATTTGATTCGGTAAGTCACCCCCATCTCGCCGCTCTCCTTGATTGTTTCCGCGAGGTGGCCCACTTGGAAATCGTGCTGGACAACGAAGGTATCTGACACCCTCTTCTTGAGAACATAGGCGTTCGTAATTCCAAGGGCGGGGTCAAAATCCCCATCCACAACTTGGATAGTTTCAAGTCTGTGAAACGTGCCATCTGGTAGAATTTTTATGGTATCTTCATCAAGATAGTAAATTCGTCCACGAAGCCCGTCAAGTGGACCGGTTGCGGTTATATATATGCGATCGCCTAACTGAAAGCCAGGCTCTTCTTCTATTACAGGCGCTTCCTCTGTCATACTGACCCTACTCTACTCCAGTATTAAAATTGAAGATTCTACTCATACGTTATCCGCTAGTTCAAATGTCTTTCGAGATCTCTATCTTCAAGACACTCCGAGAGTCGTATCCTTCATGGGATGTTCTGAAGACCTATCTTACATCGGAGGAAGGTGGTAAGTTTACCGTCCGGGATTGCGAAAATACACCGTTTGCCATCATTCAGTATAAGAGGGGTGTCACTCTTCTAGGCGAGAATGGTCACTGGCTTCGGTCTGTTATGTGGAACAAGGAGACCAATCTTCCTGTCTGCGTTTCTCCCAGGAAGGCAAATACTGGAATGCCCCCTGTTGACACACCACTTCATCTTGAGGAGTTCTATGATGGTGTAATGGTGAACGTGTTTCGGATTCTTAGTGCTGACGGCACTATCAGCGAGGAGCACATTGCGACCCGCTCTCAGTATGGGGCGGGAGGCACATTCTATAGCCAGAAGACATTCAAGGAACTCTTCAGCGAGGTGGGTCGGCCGCCAGTCTGGCCAGTCAAGGATCTTCCTACCGAGGAGTTTCCCTCCACATTCATGAGTTACGTGCTCCAGCACCCTGAGCATCGCGTGGTTGCGAGCGTATCATCGCCGAAGGTTATTATGGTTGAGTGCGGAAAGGTTGCGGCGGACGGCAGGGTTGTCTACTCTGAGCCCTTCTACAAGTATGTGCCGCCCACGACATTCGCAAGCGAGAAGGAGATGAATGAGCACATTCGCACGGAGTCAATCCATCGCGGCTGGAGGTGGCAGGGACTCGTCTTCCGCGACACGGCCGGCAATCGCTGGCGCATTCGGAGTACTACATACACCTATCTGCGGAAGATGCGTGGCAATGAGGCGAAGCCGCTGGACCGCTTTCTGCGCCTACGCTCTACGAACAGTGTGACAGAATACCTGAAGCATTACGGAGAGGAGCGTCAGGTATTCTGGGACTTTGAGACCACACTGCGGCGGCGCACGAAGGAGATTTATGATTCATATGTCGCGGTTCACAAGTCGCATGAGAAAAAGCTGGCAGACCTGCATCAGCCTGACAAGACGGTTGTGTTCAAGCTGCACTCGCATTTCCTCACGAATCTGCGTCCCCAGAGCAAGAGTGTTCGGATGCAGGATGTGATTGACCTGGTGAACGCGCTGCCTCTCTGGGAGCAGGCACTTCTGTTCAAGCAGGTGCTTCCACCGCTAACGTCGTGACTTAATTTTAAGAAAGCCACGGCTTTCTTAAAATTAATGTCCAACGACTATTAGACGATAGGCTTAACGGTTAAGAAAGGGCTTTGCCCTTTCTTAAGTTTTAGCATCGTCGTTACCGGCATCACCTATTGACCAAGCGCAGCAGGAACAAACGGCTCCAGCGCAGCTCGCCAACTAGCGAACATATCAGCACACCCCTTCGCAGCGCGCGCCACCGCGGCCCTCGCCGTCACCTGCTGTCCATCACGCTCAACACCAACGCGCAGAAGCATCTCGTCGCGTAGAGGGTGTGGGACCTTGTAACCGACGAAGCTGATATCCGTCTCTACACCATCTCCCGCAACCATTGCATTCTGCTCAATCCACGTCTGGAAGAGGTTGCCGAGTGTGTGATCCTCCTGGCTGAATAGGAAGTCAAATCCCTGGAGCGACCCATCCGCCGGGACAACCTTGAGATTGTCAGGTAGGTCGCCCACATTAATCGTAGCATACCGCATACACCGCGCCTGAAGGACGACAAGAGCCCGCGCGACAATTGCCTCAGGGCTCAGAACACCCACACTCTCAATCGTGAAGTCGAAACTATAGGGCTCGCCATCCTTCTCTAGGAAACAGCGATTCGCCTCCATCGTCTCAAACTCCCGCTCCAGCTCTCCCTTGCGAGTAGGATTCGTCTCCAGGTCGGCGAGATTCACCTTTTTGCTTGAGGTCAGCCAGTTCGTGAAGACCTCCTTCTTCTTTGCCGCATCCAGATCGGGTGTATACTTATATGAGCACTGACTCACAGGGATATAGCGAGCATTCTGACGACCCGTGCCTACCGCCGCCATCATCTTACACTCCAGCACCTCCGGCGGCTGTGCGCCAACGCGCCCCTTAAGAACCGTAATGAGCGACGTATCACCGGTCAAGCGGTGGGGATGGAAGAACTGGCGAGACGGGACGATGACGGGCTCCTGGTCAGGACCCATCAGCTTCTTAACAATAATATCGTCAGCCGTGATATCCACCGAGTCGGTTGTATCATTCTTCACATTGATTTCAAACGTATACTCCTCCGGCTTCCAAAGAAGCGGCGCCTCTACGTGAATAGGCAAAAGACCGATACGGTGTGCCAGCATCTCATTGCTCATAGGCGTGCTGTTCTTCGTGATGACGACATCGGTGGTCTTTCCAGACGAATCCTGAATATCGGCGTTGAACCCGACTGTCTCAACCATTGTTAGCACCGCCCTCCGTAGAGTGTTGGCATAGGAGACATGAGTGGGTGCAAGAGTAAACTGGAGAACGGTCTCACCTGTCTTATTCAGATTCTTGAAGGGCGAGTCACGAGCAAGTCCTACTGCTGCAGGAGCAACAACACGAATCTTGGAACGAGCAACTTTGGAAGGGGCAGGAGCAGACATTTGGGCTTGGGTTTCCATCTGCATCAGAGCACTCAATTTTGCGGAGGAGTTGTAACGCTTTGCTTCTCAACAGATTTTAATGAGCCAGAGGCAGGCCACCAATATTTGTTTTTATAGCAACCGGTGCAAATGGTCCAAGGCTTTTCTTCAAGAGCTCGCGCAGACCCCGTGGAAAGGGGATTTCAGATTCGTCTGCGCCGATCCCTCTCCGACTCGCCCCCAGCTCCCAGATTGGCTGAAGACAGTTCCTACTCTTGTTATTGCTGGTGAGCCTGAGCCGAGAACGGGGAGTGATGTGATGAACTGGTTGTATGAGAAGAAGATGAAGGAGGCGGCGGCCACAACCTCAAAGAAGACTAACACGGCCGACGGAACTCCGGGAGGAGAGCCTGCTGGATGGAGCATGTTTGAAAATACAAGTTTCAATAAGTCATTCGGCTACAGTTTCAATGAGGCAGATACATCAACGGGTGGAGATGGTGGTACATTGATCCCTGGCACCTTCTCTTTCTTGAATGGAAACGCCTCACCAGGCGACAGGAACTCGCAGGAGTTTCCCGGTTCAACGAATCAGAACGCGCGAACGAAGTCCAAGAAGGAGGAGATGTTTGATAAACAAATGGAGAGCTACCAGCGCTCTAGAGAGGAGGGTATGCCCAAGGGGCCGGCTCGGCAATAAAATTGAGCCAAGGCGGTCCCTAACGTTTTAAAGATTAAGCGATAATATTTACTAGAGTATGTCGTTCCTGGGGGCTTTTAATACGCAACTTATCCGCTTCTTTGAGGGTCTTAGCGAGATATTCCCCGAAGAGCGTGATATTAAGGCATCTCTAGAGGCTATTCATGGCTTGAAGAAGATTAATCCGAAGATGATTCTTGAACTCTTCTTTGAGCATGTCTACAAGCCCATGTCCGAACCTATCAAGCGTGAGGATGAAGAGGTGGTGATTGCATATGCAAAGTCAGTGATTTCCGAGCAGTTCAACGAGATGTCAATTGCGCTTGTTATGTTTGATAAACATTGGCCCTCTCTCAGTGATACAAATAGAAGGAATATCTGGAATTATCTGAAAGTTCTGTGTGTTTTGTGTGAAAAGGCGAAGGACCTTTGAAACAGCGTAAAGAAATGCCCCACTCTCTTCCAGAAGCCAAATAGATGTCCGAGACCATCTTCAATAAGAAGTTCTCAGAATTCTGTGATGATCTGGCGGGAGCATGCCCCGAATACTCTACGGATATTCAGATTGCGAAAGAGCTGGAGCCAGATGAGCGTGTAAGAGCTTATCGCGCCGAGGTGCTGAGAAAGAGGACGCGTAGCCCGACGGTAAACCCTGGTCGCGTGCTTCCCAATGTCACGATTAAGGACCCCGTGTGGACGGCCCTGTCTGATAAAAGCAAGAAGGCTATTCTGGAATACCTCGCCCTTCTCGATGTATCCTGTGTAATGCTTGCGGTGGATCTGAGCGGCGGACAGAACGAGTCTTTTTCACAGGATTGGGTTGACGAGACGATGCGCGAGTGGCGCACAAAGATGGACCGCGTGGATTTCAAGACGATGGCCGACAAGTTCACGAAGATGTTCGGGACAGAGGGGGGTGCACTGCCGCCGCTGCCTGAGAAGTTCCTGAAGGGGAAGCTGGCGAAGCTGGCCGAGGATATGGTGCGCGAGTTCAAGCCTGAGGACTTCGGCATGTCAGCGGAGGATCTGGCCGCCTGCGAGAAGGACCCTACACGCGCATTTGAGATTTTGATGGCAGCATCGGGCGAGAACCCGCAGAACCTCCAGAAGGTGATGGGGCGCGTGGCGAAGAAGCTGCAGGCAAAGATTCAGAGTGGAGAGCTGAGACCGCAGGACCTGGCAGCCGAAGCCGAGGAGCTTATGAAGGATTTCCAGGAGAATCCGGCCTTCGTGGAGATGCTCAACAGTTTCCGCACAGCCTTTTCATTTGAGGAGCCCGAGGCTGCCAAGAAGTCTGGTCACGATGGCGAGGGACGTCTTGCACAGGCTCGCGCGAGACTTCGCAAGAAGCTGGAACAGCGAAAGAAGAAGTAATTTCATTCTTCCTGACAGAATGCCTATGCTCACTGCGCAGGATCTTACAAAAAGAAACCAGGCACGAATGGTATTTGCCTCTTATATAAAGAATAAGGAAGACTTTGCTAACGGCTCCATAGCTAGAACACTAAATCTTTTACCAAGTGATTTGACAGAAAAAAACATAGGAGCCGCATTTACATCCTATGCTGAGTATCAACTTTATCTTCTTCAACCTCCTGGATTTATTTTACAGATTCTAAGCGGAAATAAATCAGTCTCAGGAAGCACTGAGGGACTAACGCAAATAAGTTTTGCTGGAATAACGGATTCGCAGGCATCTATTTATGGATTAGATGATGCATTTGTGCCAATACCTATGAGTGGAATGGTTTTTAACTTTTTTGGCACAAATTACAGCAATTCTGTAACATGGAATACAAACAATGCACTCATATTTGGTTCTATATTTGATGCTTATATAGTAAGTGTATCAAATGTTACAGCTAACGCAATATTATTTGGTAACTATGATAGAATATGTACGAGTCTCTATTATTCAAATAGTATAACATCAGATTATTCAATTACCACACTTATTGTAACATTTACTGATTATTTTACTGATTCTGGTACTCCTACTTATAAATATCAAATACGTCTCATTAGAGAAAATACAGGAGCTTTGCGCCAGTTTGTAGAAGTATGTGTTGTATCAAGTCCGCCAAGCCCTGGATACTCTTCAAATCCCTTAGTCTCTTATCCTTCTGGCACCGGAGGAGGCGGCGCGCCCATCGATTCTAGTGGTTATTTTATTGATAGTACGAAGAATTCACCTTACAATATTACAAATGGAACAGTATCATGTTTAAATCCATGCGGGTCAACCTTTTCAACGGCGAGCCCTCCTGCTGGAAGCTCTTTTGTATTCTCGAGTGACTCAACTGGATCATCCTGGACATTTACCAATAATTCATCTGTCAATGTGTAACGTCGTGACTTTATATCTAAAAATTAAGAAAACTATAGTTTCCTTAATTTTGAGTTCATATGGTAGAGTAGTGGGCAATGTCAAAAGGATTATGCGACCCCTATATCTGGGAAGACATTCGTTCAGTTCCGAATGCCTTCACCGGTCTTCTTCCACCGGCCGACCCGTGTGTGAGCAACTTAGTGAATACGATTGTATCTGTGTATAGCGTGGCTATTCTTCTCGCTGGTGCACTCTTCTCTAGAGGTCTCACAGTTAGTTTGTATGTACTGGCCGCCGCCACAATTCTTCTTATCCCCTCCTTCATGGCATACGGCAAGGCATCTACACTTGTGAGCACGAAGGTCGCGGAGCCGTTCAGAGATGACGTGGTGCCTATTCAGAAACCCCGAGCGCTGACTGACACCACATACCCGACAGACAGAAATCCGTTCATGAACGTGCTTCTTGACGAGATTAAATACAATCCGACACGCCCTGCCGCCGCCGAGATTGGTGAGAAGAATATAAAGATTACGCTTGATGACTTCTTCCGCGTGGAGTTCACGAGCGATCCTACGGACGTGTTCGGGCGGACGCAGAGCCAGCGCCAGTTTATCACCATGCCGAGCACGACCATCCCGAATGACCAGCACTCTTACCAGAACTGGCTCTATAAAATCCCTGGCAAGACGTGTAAAGAGGGGGGTCGCGAGGCATGCCTTCCCGGAACAGATGGCGGACTGTTACCTTGGCTTAACTATCGTAAGTAAGCAGAGCCTGTGTCTGTAGGGCAGGCGTCTTTCCGCATTTAACCTTGCGTAGCGTCCGTTTCCTCTTCTCCTGGAGCACTGTCTTCGTGCAAATGGCGATTGCTACGCCTTCGCGCTGTGCCTTCTTTACTTTCAAAGTTCTACCGACTTTTTTTACGCATCGGCAAAACTTTTCAGCGAGCTTCATTTACTTCTGTGTAAGAAAAAAATAGACGGTAGTCAGAGATGTTCCAGGTGAACCGGTCAACCCATACCAAGGATGATAACTGCGGAATTGAACAATACTACAGACAGTCACTTACGGCTGGCAAGTATTACACAACGAATCTTGTCCCCGATGCTCGCGAGGTGAACCCGCTGGCCGTGAACAATCTGATTGTATACCCGCGCGAGGGCTTCGGCCTCAACAATGCCGCTATCGATGCCGACTCTGTTCTGCGCAACCAGCCCGAGTTCAAGAACAACCGGTGCAATATCCGCCCCCAGGCCCGTCCTTTCTTATCCGTCCCTTTCATGGGCGGCGGCCGCGGAAATCCCGACGTGGAGAGTCTGCTCATCCACGCCGAACAGGTGCGCCAGGGCAAGGAATGCGGCACGATCTCTGAGCAGCAGTATGACGGTGTGTTTACCCCGCTCATCCCCAGTGTGAAGGAGAATATCCAGAACCCGAAGAACCTCGTTACGGAGGTAGCATCCGCTGGATGGATTCGTGGTGGCCTCCCCAGCCGCTCTTACATCCGCGATGTGAACTGTTAACTCCTCTTTGACCAATTTTTATTGTTAAAAAGAAGGATAATAGTAGAAATGAGCTCATACCAAGAAGCATTTGAAAAGACCCCGCTAAAGACACCGACTGAGCGGACCGAGAATCCGCAGAGTTATGACCAGGCCGTCTATGCTTACCAGCACAAGAAGGAGGCTCGCCACATTCTCGGTCTCATCGGTGGCAACGAAGTATCCGGCATCAAGGGAAATCGCGTAGACCTGGAGTCTGACCTCCTCGGCATTACTCGCCCTACTACGCGCGGCAATGAACGTCTCCACCAGCCTCTCCGTATGAAACAGGCCACTCTGGAGCGCGTGAATGCGAAATACACTACGCCGCTGACAATCAACCTCCAACCTGATCACCTGCCTTCATACCAGATGTGGGCATACCCTGCCACTCTTGCTCCTGAGCCTTTCAAGCAGGAGACCTGCCAGAACCCTGAGAAGTTTTGAGCTAATAATAGAAGGAGCGATGGTCAACAAGAATAAATTAACCCGAAAGCGGAAGCGCATAGCAAGAGAGATTATTGCGCCCACTATACGTCGGCCTAATGCGACCTCTTCATCCTCTCACATATCTGTACCTTTTTGGGCATATAGTTTACGCAATAAAAAGAAAACACGGAAAAATAAGTGATATCACGGTAACGTCGTGACTTAATTATAAGAAAGCCATGGCTTTCTTATAATTAATGTCAAACGACCATTAGAGTGATAAATCTATAAAATAAAGGAGCTCAAGAGCTTCTTTATTTTATAGATATCACGGTAGATGAACGACGGGCAGCCTTCAGTAAAACAACAGGCTCTTACACGTTTACGGAACGACGATTTTCGTCATACCGATGACATGAGAATAACGGGATATTCTTTACAGTATTATGTTAATGCCCCGGGCATCAACTGCCCCGTCTCCTTCCCCGTTGACCCCACCATTCGTATCCAGAAGAGTGGCGCGAGCTGGAAGGAGGGGCAGTGGAAGACGGACGTGGAGTCGGATCTGAAGAACATCAACCGTCTTGGAACCCGTGTTCGTGGGAATACGGAATCCTACCAGCCCAAGACCAACGTGATGAATGCAATTCCTCTGCGCCCCGCCCCCGACGAGAGTTTCCCTCTTGGATTCAACCGTCTGACGAACCCGCCCTGCACACTGCGGGCCACTGGGTGGAATCGCTGGGAGGTTCTGCCCCACAATCCTCAGCTGACATATGAGACCCCGTTTGACTTCTTCATACCGTCGCGGGATCTGGACAAAGAGAAGTTCAGAACACACGGTGACTGCTTGGGTCTACCGAATGGATATTAGACCCAAAGGAGTTATTATATTAATTTTATGCGACTATTGTTCACATAAAATTAGTAGTTTACGTTAGTATGGAGATTGTAGCTCTAGCAGGACTTTTAGGATTAGGATATGCCGTCACCAAACTTGCAACACCCTCTGGAGTCGACGATACGCCTATTTCGTATAAGAAGGGGAATGCCTCTCTCCGCGAGGCGTTTGAGTCTGCGGTGCCAACTGGACCCCCTGGCAGACCTCTCACAATTATGGCAAAGGGCGGCTCTGCGAAGGGAGCTTCCCAGGAGCTTGACATGATGTATGCCACGCCTGGTGGAACCGTATATCCGAGTGAAATAAACCCCGGTCCCCAGGGAACTGCTTTCGGATATGCATCAAAGACATCAAAACAAGACTACGGTTCATCACCAGGCTTAAGAGCAGGCGAGTCTGCCACTTCGCAGGTTATGATGAATGTTGGCGGCGTTGAGGATAACCCTGTCTATGTTGATGGAAAGTTCGTCGTGAGCCCTCTTTCAGGCAATAAGATTGCCACGAACGACTTTACTCACAATAACATGGTGCCGTTCTTTGGTGGGCAGGTGCGTCAGAATGTGGATGCGGCCGCGAATACCAGCCGTCTTGATTCATTCACGGGCGCTGGAACAACCACGATTGCGAAGAAGGAGGTGGAGACAATGTTTAACACCCCTCAGACACCCTATGGCAATCCGTTTGGAATGGAGGACAATACGGATTTCGTGCAGAGTCGTATCAATACGCCGCGCAATCGTGCGGGTGAGAAGCCGTTCGAGCCCGTGCGTGTTGCACCCGCCGTCGGCGAGGGGTTCGGCAGCACAGGTAAGGGTGGATTCCAGCAGTTGGAGACGAACCAGTATATGATGAAGAACATAAAACGCACCGACGATCTGCGCACGGCCGACAAGCCGAAGCTGACGTATGATCGGCCGGTTGTTCCTGGTGTTAGCTTCGTCACGGCGGGTGCCAAGGACACAGGTGAGGTGCGCAAATACAAGCCTGACGCGTTCTTTATTGACGAGGCTGGTGAGCGCTTTGTGGGCGCCTTCGCACAGGATGCGCAGAAGGGTGAGGCGCGTCCCATCCAGATTATGAAGCACCAGGCCCGCCCTGAGACGTCCGTTGAGTATGTGGGCCCTGGCGCGGCACAGGGATTCGGCGATTCCTACGTGACTGGCTCTTACCGCGCCCCGATGGCGCAGCAGTATGGTGGCGCTGGATACCGTAACGCCGACGCGAGCAGCTACTACACAGGTGACGTGGATGCGCCCGAGGCTGACTATGGCCGCTCTTCCATTGAGATGCGACCGAATGAGCGCTCCGCGACAGGCGAGCGCACTATGGGTCTGAACTTAGTGCCGGCGGATACGGGCAATGTGACAGTGCACTATGATGATCCGAGCAGACCCACGCGTCGCGAGGAGACGAGCGGCAATATCCGCCAGACGGGCACACCTGTTGGCTATGCGGGTGGTGCGCCTGCCGTTACCGTGTGGGACCCCAATGATGTGGCGCGCACAACGGTCAAGGAGACGACGGTTCACTGGGGCTACTATGGAGGTGCGGCCCCGGCGGATGGGCCGACGAAGCTGAAGACATATGACCCTGATGATATTGCCAGACCGACGCAGAAGGCGCAGATTTCTGCCAAGTCTGAGCACTTCGGCCCCAGTATCTCTGTGAACAAGGACTTCACCAGCCATGACGCCGCCTACAATATGCGCTCGAACCCGAATAAGGAGCAGATCGCGAAGGGTCGCCGCCCCATTGCTGGAAACGGAAATGTCGCTGTCTTTACAGGCGAGAAGAATGGCGTGACCTACAAGAAGCTGGATGCTGACAGTGTGAATGACCGCGCGAACGCCGTCAACCGTGTCAACGGTATACCGACGGGCGTCGGTGATCTGGGCCAGGTGAAGTATCGCGTCCCTCTTGAGCTTGATATCAGCCTCCAGCGCAATACACTTGACATGATTGCCGCGGTTGAGAGCAACCCCCTCCAGCAGAGCTTGAAGAAGAATGCGGACCATGACGAGGCTCTTTATCAGGACATGCTGAGGGGTATGTAATTTCGGGCTTATCATTAGATGAAGAAACAGAGCCCCCAGTTTCTGATAGCCTCTGCTATTGTTGCATTTTTAACAATTATTGGGGTTGCTTTGTATAAATATGCAACGGATTCTCCTCACAGAATCTCTTCCGAGGAGGCGAAACGGCGTATTTCTGCAAAAGAGATTGATATTGTCTTAGATGTACGCACTGATGCAGAGCGTAAGACGCTAGGTATATATCCTGGTTCTCTTCATATCCAAAGTGCGGATCTTCCTGTCGAGGCTCCTAAACAGCTTCCAAATAAAAAGGCCCGCATTCTTGCATACTGCAACACAGGACACAGAGCTAGAATGGCAACTGATAAGCTTCATGAACTGGGATACAAGAATGCAGTGTATATCTCTGGGCAACACACGTCTCTTATTGGTAAATGAAGGTCTAAGGTTAATTTAATAGAAAGTTAAAGATGGCAACAAAAGCCCAGTCCCCCAAAGGCGCACTTCTCGTCTGTGGAGAACCTGGTTCAGGAAAAACGGAGTGGATTCGGTCGCATGCGAAACTTCACAAGGCGAAGTTGTTCCGCTGGAATACGCGCATTGACAGGTCACTGCGAGAGGGTCGCGAAGTGCTACACCAGCAAGTTCGTGCCAGAGATACAATGTATGTGTGGCTGGAGGGCGCAGATGATCTCACCCAAGAGGCGCAGGCATTTCTTCGCAGAATTCTGGAGACCGCATCTTCCAATATAACATGTGTTCTGGAGGTGCGCGAGCCCTGGAAGCTTTCACCGCCGATTCTAAGTCGCTGCACAATTGTGAATATGTCATCCAAGACGTCATTCAGAAAGAGCAGAAATATTGAGGAGGCTAAACGCCTTGGACTTATAAAACAGTCTACACCACCTGAGAATCCTACGTGGAGCGACATTCCAAAGATGCGCCAGGATGGTATTGATCCGTTTGAGATATTTGATCATTGTTTCAAAAAGTATGGATGGGAGAACAAGATTCTTCAGCGCTGTATTACAGCAATAGGGGGCGGCGCATCTCCTTGGGCACAGCTCGCTTACTTTTTACACGCTCAAACTGCGTGAAATTCCTCTTCAAATGAACCCATCTCAAAAAAGAGATGGAATCAACTGGTGAAAATGTTGGCGTGTATGCCGAGGCGAAGGGTGAGTATACTCGTCAGCTTTGCCAGTTTCTAGTTCCTGCCCTGCTGGGCTACTTTCTTCAGATGGTGGATGAGGCAAAGGAGAAGGATACGGATGCTAAGAAGCTTCTTTGGAACTTCCAGAATCTTCTGAAGGATGTGCCCGACTGGAATGTGGATAAGGTGCGCAGAGAGACAACCACCATCCAGACCCTTGCGAAGTGTGATTATCTGGAGGAGCTCCTGACTGCCGTCTTTATTGCACATACAAAGGTGCTTTCAGCGATTCGTCTCACTACAAAGAACAAGAAGTTGCAGATTTCTATTCCTAAGCTGGACCATTTTCTTCACCGAACTCTTGGCGATTGTGCCCGTCTTATCTGGTCAAATGTCTATCTATTTACCCCTACGGGCACACCTGTTGAGCGCCAGAAGAATCTCAATTTAGTCGAGGGATTATTAGGCGAGGGTATTCTTCAGTCTATTCGCACAATGCTTCCTGTAAAGAGCATTCTACGGGAGTATCTCCACGATGATGGTGAGGAGGAAGAGGAGAGTGAGCCTGTTATCCCTGTAGCAACACCTGCTCCGGCACCCGTTCCCGTTCCCGTCACAGATCTCAGCGCGAATACTGTTGTTCCTGCCCCTGTTCCTGTTCCTGTTCCTGAACCTGTACCTGTAGAGGTGCCTGCACCGACTCCTGTTCCTGTAGAGGTCCCTGTTCCTGCACCAGCTCCTGCAGAGGTCCCTGCACCGGCTCCTGTTCCTGTAGAGGTCCCTGTAGAGGCCCCTGTCCCTGCCCAAGCTCCTGCCCCGGTTCAGACTATCGTGGTCGATACGGAACCCAGCGTCCGCTTTACAAATATAGATAGTGTATTTCATCACAGTGATCCCGAGCAAAATATAATGAGCGAGGTCAATACAATTGAGAATGATTATGATGAGGACACTCTCCAGTTTGTAGATGCGCCGCCGACTGGGCTGGATGGAGACTATGAAGAGTTAAGTTAAGCGGGAAAGAACCTCCTGTTTTTTTCCTTAAGAGCCTCAGAACATGTCCTCCACTATGCTTGCCGCGGGTATCGCAATCGGAGGCGTAACAATCGCAGGTCTCGGTGCAGCCAGCACCTTTTATATGGAGAATAAGAAACCCAGTATAAAATCAATAATGCGTGACTTTATAATCGGTTCTGTGCTCGTCCTTATGCTTATCCAGCTTCTCCCTGACTCTATTCAGCAAATCGCATCCTTTCTCCCGTCCCTCTCAAGCGTAGCGACGATGGTGGGCGGTGCTGCCGACACAGTTGCCGCCGCATCGAATGATATGGAGATTCAGGTGGGGGTTCCAGGGTTCTGATGATTTCCCACTTTCTTATTCCAGACTAGGCCAACCGAAGATAATCCATCTAGCAATACTGTTGTTGGATTCCATTCACTATTCCAATTAAATTCACTTGCCCTATAATCATAAGGATATGTATGATGATAATTATGCCATCCTTCACCAACTGCTATTAAACTAGTTAGTGCACTTTGTCTTGAAGAGATTTTAGGATTATACGGAGTGGTTCCCCACATGTGTGCTACACTATTGACACACCATGTTGAATGAAGAAGAAGGATCCATCTAAGAACTCCAAAATAGAAATATCCTATCCATGCCGAATTCCACATATATTTTCCATAGAGTGTTGGAAGAATAAAACAGAAAAGATGAGATAATATAAAGTTGTTTCTGTGTTGAAACATAACAATTAAATCATTTTCTATATCATTCATAATAATTGTTCGTGAAGCCTCGCGAAATTTATCGGTTTTTCTGTAAAAAAGCCAGCCAATATGGGAATACCAAAAACCGTATTTTATGGAATGAGGATCTAAGTCTGTATCCGTATGTTTGTGATGCATTCTATGGTCTCTTGTCCATTGATAAATAGAACCCTGGTGTGCAGCTGAATTTGCCAGCATGAAGAGTAGACGTACAGGCCACGCAGCCTCATACGACTTATGTGACCAAAGACGATGTGCTCCAGCCGTTATTCCCAACATACCAACCATTTGTATTGATAGAATTAGCTCAAGCATTAGTCTATAAGAGAAAATGGATGGAAGATGGTAAAGAGTATATAGTGCCAGAGCATGATGCGATGTTAGGTAAATGATATTTGTATAATGAAGTTGTGATTTCATCTATACTATAAATATTTAATAGTATGATAACTTTAAACAAGCCCCTCCGTGCTATCTTCCCGCGGTCTCATACGACTTCTCTGAACTGCGCAGGCAATACTAATAATTCCGCAACCACAACACATAAAAATACCAACAGCTGTAGCGACTGCTAATCCAATATCAACCGCTACCTCTGTATACGACATCTATACTAATACGCAATCCCCCTTTAGATAAAGAGTGAATACACCTTCTCACCTGCACACCCATCTAGTGTCTTAAACTGCGAAAAGGGCATCTTATTTATCTGAGAAAAGGGCTCTGCGCTATGAACTTTCGCCGCAATGTGCTTGTATAAGTCAAAGTCGGGGAACCGCTCGGCGCCATCGGGCTCCTGTAAAATATTCTTGTCGTCATCATCTACCATCCACGACCAGAGACAGTTGTAAAGAGGTGAAACAGTCTCGCGCACAACTAATCCATCCTCTTCACTCAGAATTGTCTGGCTCTCGGACTCTGCCGGCTTCTCTGGGAAAAGAGACTCGAATACACTCACCGCCAGGCGAGATAAATCAAACGAGGGATTCGGCTCGACAACCTCATGCGAATTTGGCGAGAGCGGCTTGAAGGAATACTGTCCATCTGCGTCGTTACCAGGGCGGAAATCGTCGCTCACAATCACGTGTTTATTCACGGAGAAAATGCTCCGCCCGAAATCAATCAGGCGGAAGATTTTTCCATACGTAGGCACTTTCCACGTTGTCCCATCCGACGTCTTGTAGAAGAGGAACGGTTGGTCTGTTGGACTCCACACAATATTATTCGTATGCAGATCATTGTGCGTCATACCGAACACCTTCTGCATCGCACACAGCGCAGCAATCACC
>Ga0049083_10000162_pt1 | contig 20560 bp, 20 predicted proteins | sample GreLakmeMI27MSRF_FD_66719 | JGI IMG/M metagenome (GOLD analysis project Ga0049083, IMG submission 66719) | Freshwater lentic microbial communities from great Laurentian Lakes, MI, USA - Great Lakes metaG MI27MSRF | ecosystem: Environmental > Aquatic > Freshwater > Lake | place: Great Lakes...
CATCAAGTTTACTCATGTTTGATCGCTGAATTTCATCAAAAACCGCTTCGATTTTGTGTTGTAAACCATGTTCCAATATCGTTCCGCAAAGTATGTAGAGCATATCACCCAAAGCATCTGCTATTTCAACTAAATCGTTGTTTTGGACTGCCTCCAAGTATTCCTCATTTTCTTCTTTCATAAGATTGTAGCGCAACCTGTTTTTTTGTTCCCCTAAATCTATTTTATAATCTTCACTTACTCCAAGTCCAAATGAAGTATGAAATTCTTTTACTGCGTTAAGTTGTTTTTGCATTTTAATAAAATTATTTGTTGAGGCAAATTACAACTTTACAGCACAATTAATTAAATTTGTTAAAAATTTAAAATAAATGTTTACAACTCCCCAATTAATTTTCGCTGTTGTCTTTTTTATATGTTTTGTCACGGCAGCATTTTTTGCATATCGTAAAGACAAAGCCATACACCAAAAAGAATATAAAGGAAGTTACAAAATACTAATTTTCTTCATACTTTTTATTCTCATTTTGTTCGTTATAAAGACTGTAACAAAACACTAGTCCATTAGTATTACTTTGTCTAAAAAAAACAGTATTGGCACCTTAATATAATTTTAGATTTACTACTATTAAAATCATTAACTTTGTTAGCCTTTTTATTATGAATTCATGAGACTTATAAAATATTTTTTCTTGCTTTTTCTTCTAGCCTTCATTGGCTTTTCAGTGCATATACTCACTCAAAAAAGTGATTTTGAAGTTAAAGTAACTGAAGTTATTAAAACAAATAGAGCTTCTGTTTTTGAGTTTGTAAATGATTATAAAAATTGGGAAAGCTTTGGCTCTTGGATGACCAAAAATTCTGACATCAAATTTAATTACGAAAAGAATTCTATTGGGCTTGGGGCTTCTTGTACTTTTGATAATGGATCAGATGAAGGTAGTATAAAAACCTGTTGGTTAAAAGAAAATGATAGCCTATCCCAAAAAATTAACTTTAACAATTCTTCGGGCACAATTTCTTGGAAATTAAAAGATACGCTTGGCGGAACAAAAGTTACCATTTACACTAAAGGTAGATTGGATACATTTTCTAAAATAAGTTCATTTTTTGATGGTGGAGTAGATCAGCTGTTAACAGCCGTTTACAAAAAAAGCCTGCAAAATTTAGATAAAACGCTGCAATACGAAATGAATTCGTTTTCCATAAAAGTAAATGGAGTAGCGCATATAAAAGCTGGGTTTTGTTTAAAAAAAACAGTTACATGCCGCATTACTAGCATTAGTAAAAATACCAAAATACTATTGGCTGAAATGGTACTCTTTTTTAATAAAAATAAAATCCCTAGAACCGGAAAACCTTTTATATCCTATGACCGTTATGATATTACTAATAATAGCGCAACAATATCTATTGGCATTCCCGTAATAAAACAAATTTCAATATCAGATGGGAGTGATATCACTTCGGGCGAAATCATACCTTTTACCTGCTTGAAAACAACTTTGATTGGAGATTATTCTCATACTAAAACAGCTTGGAAAAAAGCAGAAGAATACCTTAAAACTAATAAACTTAGAGAAAATAGTGCCGGAAATTACACCCACCTATTTATAAAAACTATTGATGACATAAAGCGTCCTTCAAAATGGATCACAGAGATTTATATTCCCATCCTCCCAAAAAATCAAGAAAAGGAAAAAAAGGGTAAAAAGGAAAAAGAAGAAACTGAAGAAACTAAAGAAACTGAAGAAGAAAAAAAACCAACAGAGAAGGTAGATGATAACCGTTAAATTTTCGTTTTAAACCTTTTAGTTTTTCTACATTCAAAAAATATCAAATTCATTATTTTGGAAGACGAACAGGATTTTATTCAAGATTTATTAAATCCGAAAACGCAAAATAAAGCGTTTCAAAAATTAATACAAAAATACCAACGACCATTATATTCAATAATTAGAAATATTGTTTTGAACCATGATGATGCCGATGATGTTTTGCAGAATACATTTATAAAAGTATTTCTATATTTGAAAAAATTTAAAGGAGATAGCAAACTATTCTCATGGATGTACCGCATCGCTACCAATGAAGCAATTACATTTTTAAATCAAAAAGCTAAAAAAAACAATACTACCTCTCTAGCCTTACAATTAAAAATTTTAGATACAATTAAATCAGACCCCTATTTTGATGGGGATGAAATTCAAATCAAGCTTCATAAAGCTATATTGTTGTTGCCTGAAAAACAACAATTAGTTTTTAAAATGAAATATTTTCAAGAATTGAAATACGAAGAACTTTCAGAAATATTAGGAACATCAGTGGGTGCGCTTAAAGCTTCTTATCATTTAGCAGTAAAGAAAATTGAAGCATATGTTAAAAACAATTAAACCATTTCAAATAAGAAGTGTCAAAGGATAATGGAAAAAAAAATATTAGATACAAAACCAAAAATAGCTGACGGATTTAGGATTCCAGAAAATTATTTTATGCAACTCTCTGATAAAATAATGTCAGAAATAAATCATAAACCAAAGACAATTAAGTTTTTTGAAAATAAAAAATGGGTTTTAGCAGCCGCAGCAATTATCACTGTTTTAATTACGACTTCCCTTTTTATAAAATATTCAACAAAACAGAGTAATATTGAAATAGAGACATTAGAGAATTATATCGCATATCATTCAACCGTTTCAGATGAAGATATAATAAATCTAATCTCGGAAGACGATTTAAAAGAACTTAATTTTGATTTAGATATAAGTAAATCAGAAATTGAAGCTATTTTAAATACAAATTCAAATCTAGATAACTATTTAATTGATTAATAATATGAAAAAAATTTTAACCCTAGTAGCGGTATTTATTGTTTTTGGTACTGCAGCTCAAAGACCAGAACAGAAAGAAAAGAAAAAAGAACAAATCAAATCATTAAAAATAGGTTTTATAACCAATCAGTTGTCGCTAACAAATGAAGAAGCATCAAAATTTTGGCCTATTTATAATGCGTTTGAAGTTAAACAACAAGAAATAAAAAAACAAAAACTCAATTTTATTTTAGATGAATTACATAAGGATTCTTTAGATAAAATTTCAGATAAAGAAGCTACCGCAATTTTGGCACAAATAGAAGTAGCTGAAGATGAACTTTTTCAATTAAAAAAGAAATTTATCACTAGCCTCAAAGGAGTTATTTCTCCACTTAAGATTTTAAAGTTGAAAAAAGTAGAAGAAAATTTCACAAAAAAGCTACTAGAACTTTACCGAGACAAAAAAAAAGGTAAATAATAAAATAAAATTTGCAAATAAATATAATTGTAAATCATTCGTTTAAATATTTGATTTAAAAATATAGTACATTTGTAGCGGTTTTATTTTAACTTCTTATGAGCTCACATAGTCACCATAATTTACATTCCAAACTCTCAACTGCTGGATTACTTCTTACATTAGGAATTATATATGGTGATATTGGTACATCGCCTTTATATGTAATGAAGTCAATCATTGATGACAATAAAATAGATTCCTATTTAATTTTAGGCGGATTATCTTGTATTTTTTGGACTTTGACATTGCAAACAACTTTAAAGTATGTTATCATAGTCTTAAACGCAGACAACCATGGAGAAGGAGGAATTTTCTCTTTATATTCATTAGTTAAACGCACAAAGATTCAATGGCTAATAGTTCCTGCAATTATTGGTGGTAGTTTGCTTTTAGCAGAAGGTATTATTACACCTCCAATTTCAGTTTCTTCTGCCGTTGAAGGGCTTTTAATCTTTAAGCCAGACATTCCTACTATTCCAATTGTAATAGCGATTCTGTTTATTCTATTTTCCATTCAACAATTCGGAGCAAAATTAGTTACCAAGTTTTTCTCTCCAATAATGTTAGTTTGGTTCTCTATGCTAGGGGTTTTGGGAATTATTCAAATATCACAAAATATTGAAGTATTAAAGGCTATTAATCCTTATTACGCCTATAAACTACTTACATCAAGTCAAAGTGGACATGGATTCTTTATTTTGGGGGCAGTATTTCTTTGTACCACGGGAGCAGAATCTTTATATTCAGATATGGGGCATTGCGGAAGAAGAAATATTAGAATGAGTTGGATTTTTGTTAAATCAACATTGCTTTTAAATTATTTTGGACAAGGAGCTTATCTGATGATGCATCAGGGAAAAGCTTTAGCTGAATTAAATGACAATAATCCAAATCCATTCTATTTGATAATGGCAGACTGGTTTCAGCCGATTGGAATCGTAGTGGCAACATTAGCAGCAATTATTGCTTCTCAAGCATTGATTAGTGGTTCATTTACACTAATTAATGAAGCTATGCGTTTAAATTTTTGGCCAAAAGTTAAAATAAAATATCCTACCGATTTAAAAGGACAACTCTATATACCATCCATAAACTGGTTACTTTTTATTGGTTGTGTTGGGATTATTCTTTACTTCAAAGAATCAAAATATATGGAACATGCCTATGGTATGTCTATTATTTTGGGAATGATGATGACCACAATACTATTGAATTTCTATTTGATAATGAAGCGTGTTAAATGGTATTTTATTGTTCCTATTATAGCTATCTACGGTATTATTGAAATAAGTTTCTTAGCCTCCAATATCACAAAATTCATGGAAGGTGGTTATGTCACTATAGCTATTGCCATCTTTTTGATTAGCGTTATGACAACGTGGTTTTTAGCTAAGAAAATTAGCAAAGCCTATACTAAAATTGTAAAAATTGACGACTACAAAAAAGTACTCGCTGAACTGAGTATTGATTTATCGATTCCTAAATATGCTACTCATTTGATTTACATGACTAATTCAAATAGAGCCGAAGAAATTGAAGAAAAGGTAATGTATTCAATCCTACAAAAAAGACCCAAACGTGCCGACATGTATTGGTTTATTCATGTAAATATTTTAAGCGAACCCTATAAAAGAGAATATAGAGTAAATGAAATTATAAAAGACGATTTATATCGTATTGATTTTAATTTAGGATTTAGAGAACCTACTAAAATTAATTTAATGTTTAAAGAAGTTATTAAAGATATGGTTCAAAAAGGGGAAGTAGACGTCACAAGCCGTTATGAATCTCTTAATAAAAATAATATCATAGGAGACTTTAAATTTGTACTTTCTGAAAAATTCTTATCCAATGATAGTGACTTGACCTTCTTTGAAAAAATTGTTATGAATACTTATTTTATAATGAAAAAATTAAGTCTATCCGAAGAAAAAGGATTCGGACTTGATAGTAGTTCTGTTAAAATAGAACAATTCCCTCTAGTAATACATGCTCCTGAAAAATTTGAAATGACCCGCATTGAATAATTTGCTTTTCATTGCTGTATTTTTTTAAGACCAAAAAACTACCAATTTTAATAAATTATAAGAAAGTCCCAAGGTAAAATAACTTTACCTATTAAATTGTATTGCAAAATTCTAAATAATTCGTTTTTTTCTATTTCACCAACCCTTATTAGCATATAGTTAACCTATATCATAATTGGAATAGTTATATAACCTTTTTTTTGATGTAGTAACATCTATAAAATAAATTCAATTTAGGTAAACCAAAACTGCAAATCATACTCTTTTGAATAGTTTAAATTATCAATTACTAAAATATCTAATTTAATGTATGTTGAATCAAACCTGCATAAGTTCATCAAATGAAACCACAGCTCGTAAAAAAGTTCTATCTTTACCCTCCTATTTTTATACACCATGCGATTACATCGAAATTTAGTATATACAACAATTGATTCCCTAAATGCTATCTTTAATGAGGGGGAATATGCTGATAAAGTTGTCGCTCGATCTCTAAAAAAAGATAAACGTTGGGGTAGTTCTGACCGTAAATTTGTGGCTGAAACAATCTATGAAGTAGTTCGTTGGAAAAGATTATACGCTGAAATTGCCGAAGTAAAAGAACCATTCAATCGAGACGATTTGTGGAGAATGTTTTCTGTTTGGGCCGTATTAAGAGGTTACCCAATTCCCGAATGGAGACAACTAGAGGGCACGCCCGAAAGAAAAATAAAAGGCCGATTTGACGAACTTTCAAAGGTTAGAAAAATGCGCGAATCTATTCCGGATTGGATGGATGAATTGGGCATCAAAGAATTGGGAGAAACGATTTGGACAAAGGAAATTGAAGCACAAAACAAACCCGCCAAAGTAATTCTTCGTGTCAATACTTTAAAAACCACTAAAGAAAAACTACATGCCCTTTTAATGGATTTAAACATAGAAACCGAATTTTTAAAGGACCAGCCCGATGCGCTAGTCTTAAAAGAACGAGCCAATGTGTTTTTAACCGATGCATTTAAAGAAGGTTTATTTGAAGTTCAAGATGCCTCCTCTCAGTTGGTAGCCGCTTTTTTAGATGTTCAACCGGGCATGAGAGTTGTTGATACCTGTGCTGGAGCTGGCGGAAAAACATTACACATGGCCTCATTAATGCAAAACAAAGGACAACTAATTGCCATGGATTTGTATGAAAGCAAGTTAAAACAATTAAAACTAAGGGCTAAAAGAAACGGAGCATTTAACATAGAATACCGAATTATAGATTCTACAAAAGTTATCAAGAAACTGCACGAAAAAGCAGACAGAGTACTAATAGACGCTCCTTGCAGTGGCTTAGGTGTCTTAAAAAGAAATCCAGATGCAAAATGGAAATTAAAACCAGAATTTATTGATAATATTAAAAATATACAATCCGAAGTTTTAGAAAATTATTCTAAAATAGTAAAACCCGGCGGAAAGTTAGTTTATGCTACTTGTTCTATTCTTCCTTCAGAAAATGAAAATCAAATCAAGCAATTCTTAACTACAGAAATTGGAAAATCCTTTACTTTTATTAAAGAAACTAAGATTCTGGCTCAAGAAACAGGATTTGATGGATTTTATATGGCCTTATTAGAACGAAATAATTAAAATGAAAAAAATAATATTATTATTGCTTGTTGGAAGTACTTTTTTAGGAATTTCCCAAAATGGGAATCCTGCTTCCCCCTACTATAATGGCTTTAATTGGACCTTATCAGGCTCCAACTTAAAAAGTGCATTAGCAACAAAAATAACTGCAACTCACACAAACTTTTTAATTTATACCCCTGGAGTTTGGAATGCATTGAAACAAGTAGATTTAGACCCAACAAATTCAGGAAATGTGCTACTTGTATATGGATGGGAGGACGGATCTGATGGCGATGCAACCAATGACAGAACAAGAGGAAAAGACAATAATGGCGGTGCTAATGGCGATTGGAATAGAGAGCATATTTTTGCTCAAGCATTAGGAGATCCTGATTTAGGTCAAGATGGTCCTGGAGCAGATGCGCATATGCTAAGAGCTTGTGATGTACAGCGAAATAGTTCTAGATCCAATAAATTATATGCTAGCGGAAGCGGAAATTCTGGAAGTGTTGGGGCAAATTGGTATCCTGGGGATGAATGGAAAGGAGATGTAGCAAGAATAATAATGTATATGTATTTGCGTTACGATACCCAATGTTTACCAACATTTGTGACTTCTGGCACAACTGTTTCATCAGATCCAAATATGGCAAATCTACTTTTACAATGGAATGCTGAAGATCCTGTTAGCCAAAACGAAGACAATAGAAATACCTATCTAGGTAATACCTCTAACAACTATGGCCAAGGCAATAGAAATCCTTTTATTGACAATCCTTATTTAGCCACACTAATTTGGGGTGGACCAATTGCACAAAATAGATGGCCAACTATATTTTTAAATTCAACAAGTTTTGATTTAAATAATGAGGTTCGTATTTACCCAAATCCATCAAAAAGTGAAGTAAATATAGCTAGTCCTATAGATCTTGAAAAAGTGGAAATCATCAATTTTAACGGTCAAATTATTTATAAATATAATAACCCTACGCGAGTAAACGATACATTTACACTAACAAATTTACCTAAAGGCTTTTACTTATTAAAACTTAGTTCAAACAAAGAATCCGTTACGAAGAAGATTCTTATTAACTAAATTAAAGTGGAATATAATCTCATAACACTGTTGAAATTCAACAGTGTTTTTTTGTATTTAATCGAAAAGTCGAGAGAAATGCTGCCAAAATAACATACAAAATAATGATTTACTTTGAACTTTATGGCATGTTTAGTATCTTTCGCCCTCGAATTGTGTAACACTTAAAACATTTTATAAAATGTTAGAAGAAAAGAATGATAACCTGCAAGAAGCAGATGGAAATGTAGTCAATAATTCTCATGATTTTGCCACTAATGAATCTCATGAAATTCAAATTGATAGCCAAGAAATTGGTGTAGAAGTTAATTCTGATTTGGAAGATTCTCAACCTCAAACTGAATTGACAGACCATATTGTAAATGCGTCAGACAATGCAGTTGAATCAGAAATTAGCGAAGTAACCGAGGAATCTCCTGAAATATCAATAGAGATAGAAACAATTTCCGAAACTCCAACCCTAGAACAAGAGGCAGAAACAACAGTGATTGAAGATCTTGAAATAGTTGAATCTTTTGAGAGTGTTAAAGTAGAGGAAGATCTTGTGAAGATTGAGGAAACAGCTGGTGTAGACAACAACGAATTAACCAATACACAATTGGAGGAATTAACTACCTCTATATCAAAGGATGAGCAAATTGCAATTGATGCCATAGAAGAGATTAATGCAGAAGAAAACGAAGATGAATCCATAAAAGAGCGTCATGATATTCCAATGAAAGAATATGAATCACTTTCAATGGAAGAATTAGTTAAGGAATTAGAAGAATTAGTAGGTGTAGAAAAACTAATGTCGGTTAAAGATCATGTTGAAGAAATTAAAAAATCTTTTTTATCTAAACATTATCATTTTATTGATGAGAAGAAAGAAGAATTTCTTGCAGAAAATCTAGAAACCACAGAAGAGTTTCACTATCATTCCCCTGTAAAAGTAAAATTTGACCACCTTTACACACAATACAGAGATAAGAAAAACAACTATTTCCAAAACTTACAAAACAATCTAAAAACAAATTTATCCAATAGATTGGCTATAGTTGAGGAATTAAAAAACCTTATTCACAGCCAAGAGAATATGCCAACCACATTAAAGAAATTTAATGACATTAGAGATCGATGGAAGGTAGCTGGCCCCATACCAAAAGACAAATACAACCACGTTTGGAATAATTACCATTTTCATTTAGAAAATTTTTATGATGTATTACATCTTGATAGAGAAATAAGAGATTTAGATTTTAAACATAATTTAGTTCAAAAACTAAAAATTATTGAACGGGTAGAAGAGTTAGTAAAGGAAGAAAATATTAACAAAGCTTTTCGAGAACTGCAAGATTTACACAAAATTTGGAAAGAAGACATCGGACCCGTTTCAAGAGAAAAGAGAGAGGAAATTTGGATTAGATTCAGTGAGCTTACAAAACAAATGCACGACAAACGCGAGAGTTTATTTGAAAAACTTCGTGAAGTTGAAACAGCTAATTTATCCATAAAGAAAGAAATTGTGTCTCAAATTGAAATAGTAGCTACCGAAAAAGTTTACTCTCATGCAGCTTGGTTAGGTCAGATTGAAAAAATAGAAGCTCTTAGAAATCAGTTTTTCTCTGCTGGTAAAGTACCGACAGAATTAAATGAAAAAACATGGCGTGATTTTAAAAATGCCGTTAGAAGTTTTAACGTGCTAAAAAACGCTTTCTACAAAGACATAAAAAAAGACCAAAATGACAACTTGAGTAAAAAACAAGCTCTGGTAGCAAAAGCCATTGAATTAAAAGACAGCATAGATTTTGCCTCTACTACGCCGCTTTTGAAGCAAATTCAAGAAGAATGGAAGACAATTGGACATGTGCCGAGAAAATTATCTGAAAAACTTTGGGCCGAATTTAGGGGAGCTTGTAATGAATATTTTGAAAAACTAAAAGAGCAAAAGACCGAAGTAAATGCAGAAGAAATTGAAGCATTTGAAAAGAAAAAATCTTACTTAGAAACTTTAAAATCTTTTGAACTAATTGGAGAACACAAAACCGATTTAGATACCATTAAATTACACATAGAAACATGGAAAAGTTTGGGCAAAGTTCCTTTTGCTCGACGCCACATTGAGGGTAAATTCAATAAAATCTTGGATGTGCTGTTTGAAAAATTAAGCAGTAGTAAAAAAGATAATGAGTTGGCGCGCTATTCAAACCGTCTTGAAAATCTTTCGGGTGCTGATAACCTGAAGAAACTAGAAAATGAAAAAGTATTTATTATGCGTAAAATTGAAGAAGTTCAGAATAGCCTTTTTCAATTAGAAAATAATATTCAGTTTTTTGGAAAAGCAAAAGCCGATAATCCATTGGTCAAAGAAGTTATGACAACTATTGAAAATCAGAAAGAAGAGTTGTCCACTTGGAAAGAAAAACTAAAGCAAATCAGAAATATTTCAGTCTAAAAAAATCCCAATTCTCGGTTTTTTTCGCACTAAATTTTGGATGCTAGAAGATAAATAACAGCCATTCTAATTGCAACACCATTTTCTACTTGGTCTAGAATTATAGATTGCTTTGAATCAGCAACTTCAGATGTTATTTCAACACCTCTATTTATGGGTCCAGGATGCATTATCACTATTTCTTTTGATAACGAATCTAATAGCGATTTAGTAACACCATACTGTTGGGTATATTCTCTTGTGGATGGAAAATAATTTACATCCATTCTTTCATTTTGTACACGTAGCATATTGGCTACATCACACCATTCTAATGCGTTTTTGAGATTGGTCTCAACACTTACTCCTAAACTCTCAATATATTTAGGAATTAATGTTTTAGGACCACAAACTTTAACATGAGCACCTAGCATTTGAAGAGCATAAATATTTGAAAGTGCCACTCTTGAATGTAAAATATCACCCACAATTACCACTTTTTTCCCGGCTACTTCTCCGAATTTTTCTTTTATTGAATAACAATCCAACAGAGCTTGTGTTGGATGTTCATTTGCACCATCTCCAGCATTAATAATTCGGGCATTCACATTTTGAGATAAGAAATAGGCTGCCCCCGGGTTGGCGTGACGCATAACTACCATGTCTACTTTCATAGAAAGAATATTATTGACCGTGTCAATTAGAGTTTCTCCTTTCTTTACTGAAGATTGGGCCGTTGAAAAACTAATAACATCTGCAGACAATCGTTTTTGAGCTAATTCAAATGATAACTTAGTTCGGGTGCTGTTCTCAAAAAATATATTAGCAATTGTAATATCTCGTAGAGAAGGCACTTTTTTGATTGGACGATTTATAACTTCTTTAAAATTATCAGCAGTTTCAAATATCAAATCGATATCTTGTTTTTTTAGATATTTAATTCCTAATAAATGATTAACTGAAAGTTCCGACATATTTTACTTTTTTAAAACTACTCAACTTATAATAAACGTATAACCTTTTTCCAAATCCTATTATTAAAATTTACATTTTAGATAAGATAAACAGCATCTTCTCCATCTCTTTCAACCCAATTAACTTTAACTTTTTCATTATCAATAACATCAACTTGTCTGCCACGATAATCGGGCTGGATTGGCAAGTGACGACTAAAACGTCTATCAATTAATACCAATAATTCTATTTGTGAGGGTCTGCCAAACGATTGAATGGCTGATAACGCAGCACGAATACTTCTTCCGGTAAACAACACGTCATCAATAAAAACAACTTTTTTATTCTCTACAAGAAAATCTATTTGAGTTTTATTGGCTTCTAATTGCTTTTCGCCACGTCGAAAATCATCTCTAAAAAAAGTAATGTCTAAATACCCTAACTGAATACCCTCAATTTTATACGCTTCTTTTAAAATAGATTTTAATCTTTCTGCTAAAAAAACACCCCTGGGTTGAATACCAATAATTACGGAATCGGAAAAATCTAGATGATTTTCTATTAACTGACAAGCCAAACGATGTAGAATGATATTGACTTCTTTAGAAGATAGCAATACTTTTTGCCCCATGGTAGTGTTGTTTGGGTGGTAAAAGTAGTATTTTTTATTGAATTTTTAAAACCCCTTTGAATAGATTTAAAACATTTGTTACTTATAACGAAGAACTTATAAATAAAACCCCCTATTTTAAAGATTATATTGAAATTATTTGATCCCTCTGAAATTGTTTTATAAAGCAACCAAATAAAACATTTGATGAAATTATAATTAATTATATATTTACCCTCAAGTGCAAAAAGCAACTAAATTTAAATAACCAATACTATATGAATTTTTCAGCAAAAATGCTTCGTGATAATGCTTTGTGCGACAAAGTTATTGTAGTTACTGGCGGTGGAAGCGGTTTAGGAAAAGCCATGACAAAATATTTTTTAGAATTAGGCGCCAAAGTTGCAATTACCTCCCGTGATTTTGACAAACTAGTTCTTACAGCAACCGAATTAGAGAAAGAAACTGGCGGAATTTGTCTTCCTGTTGCATGCGACGTTCGCCACTATGACCAAGTGCTTTTGATGCAACAAGAAGTCTTAAAAAAATTTGGAAAAATTGATGTTTTACTAAATAATGCAGCAGGAAACTTTATCTCACCAACGGAGCGACTCTCTGCAAACGCATTTGACACAATAATTGACATAGTCTTAAAAGGTTCTAAAAATTGTACCCTTGCATTTGGAAAACATTGGATAGCCGAAAAACAAAACAACTGTACAGTTTTAAATATTGTAACAACCTATGCCTTTACTGGTTCTGGATATGTTGTTCCTAGTGCAACTGCAAAAGCTGGTGTCTTAGCCATGACAAGAAGTTTGGCTGTAGAATGGGCAAAATATGGAATTCGAATGAATGCAATTGCTCCAGGGCCCTTCCCTACAAAAGGGGCATGGGATAGATTATTACCGGGCGAATTGGCAGAAAAATTTGATATGACAAAAAAAGTGCCGCTTAGAAGAGTTGGTGATCACCAAGAGTTAGCAAATTTAGCAGCTTATTTAGTTTCCGATTTTTCTTCCTATATAAACGGTGAAGTCATAGTAATTGATGGTGGTGAGTGGATACAAGGCGCGGGTCAATTTAATATTTTAGAAAAGATTCCTCAAGAGATGTGGGATATGTTTGAAAAGATGATTAAGAGCAAGGGGAATAAATAACATTGGGATTTGCATTTATTGCCTTTAAAAGGTATTTCGCCTTTAATTTTTTATAGTTTACCTTTACAAGTTTACGATATTGTTAACAAAATTAGCTTGGCAGAGCCATAAATAATTGTAATTTTACGCTTTAAATTTATCAAAATAAATGGGTAAAATCATTGCTATTGCCAATCAAAAAGGCGGGGTTGGAAAAACAACAACTTCTGTAAATCTTGCAGCTTCACTTGGCGTTTTAGAAAAAAAAGTGCTACTAATTGATGCTGACCCACAGGCAAATGCAAGTTCAGGGCTTGGGATTGATGTAGAAAATGTAAGGATCGGTACTTATCAAATTTTGGAGCATAGCAATACCCCAAAAGAAGGGATAGTTACGTGTAGTGCTCCAAATGTATATGTTTTACCAGCCCACATTGATTTGGTTGCCATTGAGATTGAATTGGTTGATAAAGAAAATCGGGAGTATATGCTTAAAGAAGCATTAAAAGACATAAAAGATGATTATGACTTTATCTTGATAGATTGCGCACCTTCTTTAGGATTGCTCACATTGAATGCTTTAACTGCTGCAGACAGTGTTGTAATTCCTATTCAGTGCGAATATTTTGCTTTAGAAGGTTTGGGTAAATTATTAAATACAATAAAAAGCGTTCAAAAGATTCACAATACAGATTTAGATATTGAAGGCCTTTTATTAACTATGTTTGACTCAAGATTACGTCTTTCAAACCAAGTTGTGGAAGAAGTACACAAACATTTCAGTAACATGGTTTTTAAAACTATTATACAGCGAACAGTAAAACTAAGTGAAGCACCAAGTTTTGGAGAGAGTATTATTAACTTTGACGCTACTAGCCGAGGGGCCTCAAATTATTTGAGTTTAGCTCAAGAAATTATAAAGAAAAACAGTTATTAGAGTATGGCAAAGGCTTTGAAAAAACAAGCATTAGGCAGAGGTTTATCTGCCTTGCTTAAAGATCCAGAAAATGATATAAAATCTATTGGAGATAAAAATGCAGACAAACTTGTTGGAAATATTATTGAATTAGATGTTGAAGCAATAGCCATCAATCCTTTTCAACCTCGAAGTAATTTTAATGAAGATTCATTACAAGAATTAGCAACTTCTATTAAAGCCTTAGGTTTAATCCAACCCATTACCGTACGAAAAATCGATTTCAATAAATACCAATTAATATCAGGAGAACGACGTTTACGTGCCTCTAAATTAGTTGGCCTTAAAACAGTACCTGCATACATTCGTATAGCCAATGACAATGAATCTTTAATGATGGCTTTGGTTGAAAATATTCAACGACATGATTTAGATCCAATAGAGATTGCACTTTCATATCAAAGATTAATAGAAGAAATTCAGCTAACTCAGGAACAAATGAGTGAACGTGTAGGAAAAAAACGTTCTACAATTTCGAACTACTTAAGATTATTGAAACTAGATCCGATCATTCAAACGGGAATAAGAGATGGTTTTATAAGTATGGGGCATGGGAGAGCAATTATTAACATCGATAATCAAGAGGTTCAAACCGATATCTATCAAAAAATAATGAGCCAAAACCTATCAGTTCGCGAAACTGAAACCTTGGTTAAAAATTATCAAACTAGCAAAAAATCAGTTCCTGTTAAATTAAAAAAGACAACCTCTTTTTCAATTTCTAAAGAGCAAAGTGAGGCGCTTACCAACTATTTTGATACCAAAATAGAAGTTAAAATTACTCCAAACAACAAAGGGAAAATTACAATTCCGTTTCATTCAGAAGAGGATTTTAAAAGAATAATCAAATTAGTAAATAAGTAGTGCCTAAAGTGTTTCATATTATTTTACTTTTTTTTCTTTTTGGAAATCAATTTGCTTTTTCTCAAAAAATTGAAGCTGTAATTAAGAAAAGTGATACACTTGATATAAAAGAAATAGATCCGTTACGCCCCACCAAAGCTTCATTTTATTCTGCCCTTTTGCCCGGATTGGGACAAGCATACAATAAAAAATATTGGAAAATACCAATTGTCTATGGAGCCATTGGAACTAGTTTTTATTTTTATATTAATAACAATGAAAAATACCATAGTTATCGTGATGCCTACAAAAGAAGATTACAGGGATTTAATGATGATCAATACCAATATCTGGATGATAGTAGATTAATACAAGCACAACGATTTTATCAACGAAATAGAGACTTATCCTTATTAGTAACTGTTGCTTTTTATGTGCTAAATATTGTTGATGCAAACATTGATGCGCATTTGGCACAATTTAACGTAAATGACAAACTTTCTTTTCAACCAGAATTTTATCCAAATGAAATTAATTACAAACTAAATATGGGTATCTCTCTTAACTATAAATTCTAGATGAAAATAGCACTTTTAGGATATGGAAAAATGGGAAAAGTAATTGAGAAAATTGCTTTAGAAAGAGGCCATGAAATTGTTCTAAAAAAAGATGAATTCACTTCTTTTGATGGGATTACAAAAGCAGATGTCGCAATTGACTTTAGTGTTCCTGCTAGTGCCGTAGAAAATATCACCACTGCAATAAACAATTCCATTCCAATAATTTCAGGCACTACAGGTTGGCTTGATAAATTGGATCAAATAGAAAAACTTTGTATCGAAAAAAATGGTGCCTTTTTATACAGTTCCAATTATAGTTTAGGCGTAAATATATTTTTTGAATTAAATGATCAACTTGCAAAATTGATGTCGAAATTTAAAAACTATAAAGTATCCCTAGAAGAAATTCATCATACACATAAACTTGACAAACCAAGTGGGACTGCCATAACACTAGCAAATTCTATAATTAATCGCTCAGATAATAACGATTGGTCTATCGAAAACAAAAAAGAAGGTACTATTTTTATTGATGTTAAACGAATTGATGAAGTGCCTGGCACGCATAGCATTTTTTATAATTCGGAGGTTGATGTTATTGCTATTAAACATATTGCCCACAATCGGGAAGGTTTTGCACTTGGCGCTGTAATAGCAGCCGAATGGATAATTGGAAAAAAAGGTATTTTTTCAATGAAAGATGTAATTGAATTAAATAGTAATTAAAAATAAATATTGTAATTAAACTTTAAAACGCTTTATTATGGAATTATCTAATTGGTTTTTACTTTTAATAGCTATTCAACTAATTCATGGATTGGGAACATGGAAACTGTATCAAAAGGCCGGGAGAAAATCTTGGGAAGCGTTTGTCCCAATATACAATGCAATAGTTTTGATGAAAATTATAAACCGTCCAGTTTCTTGGACCTTACTCCTTTTCTTTCCCGTTATCAATTTGATTTTAATTCCAGTAATTTGGATAGAAACTTTAAGAAGTTTTGGAAAAAATTCAACTAATGACACATTTTTCGGAATATTATCTTGCGGACTCTATATCTATTATATCAATTATTTTCAACCAGATGTAGTCTATATAAAAGATAGGAGTTTAATAGCTAAAACCAAAACAGGTGATACCATTAGTTCCCTCCTTTTTGCAATTGTTGTTGCTACTTTGGTACATACTTATGTTATGCAACCCTTTACAATTCCAACTGCATCTTTGGAAAAATCATTACTAATTGGCGATTTTCTATTTGTTAGTAAGTTTCATTATGGCGCAAGAACACCAATGACTGCCGTGGCAGCTCCAATGGTACATGATACACTTCTAATAGTAAAAACTAAATCGTATACAAGTTGGCCTCAATTACCTTACTTCCGATTTCCAGGGTTTCAAAAAATTAAAAAAAATGATATTGTCGTTTTTAATTGGCCAGCAGATACGGTGTATAAATTTTTTGATACTTCGGGAAGAAGTATTTTAAAACCTGTGGATAAAAAATCAAACTACGTTAAACGTTGTCAAGGGACACCTGGTGATTCATTACAAATTAAAAATGGTACTGTATTTATTAATGGTAAAGAGCTTATTCTTCCTGGAAGAGCAAAAACACAATATTCCTATACTGTGACCTACGACATGAATAATACGGATTTAGATTTTGAGTATTTGTTGAATGAATTGGGATCAACTGATGGAGCTGGATTTAGAACTGAAGCAAGAGACTCATTATTCATAAGAGCATTAACTAAAGAAGGGGCTGCAACACTAAGACAAGTATCTGGAATAAAATCGGTTACTCAAGTTAATGAGAAAAAAGGGGAATCAAATATTTTTACACACAAACCAAATTGGAACGCCGATAATTTTGGCCCAATATACATTCCAGAAAAAGGAAAAACAGTAGCGTTAAATATAAAAACCCTTCCTTTTTACAAGAGAATAATTACGGCATACGAGAACCATACACTAAAAGTTGTTGGCGATGACATTTATATAGATGACAAAACAGTTACAACCTATACTTTCCAGCAAAATTATTATTGGATGATGGGAGATAATAGACATAATTCTGAAGACAGCAGATATTGGGGCTGTGTACCTGAGAATCATATTGTGGGCAAACCCGTTTTTATTTGGATGAGTTGGGATAGTAATGGAAAAGGAATAAATAAAATTCGTTGGGAACGATTATTTACAACTGTTGGAGGTGATGGACAACCAAAATCCTATTTCAAAATATTTCTCGGTTTATTAGCGCTATATTTTGTTGGTGACTATTTTTGGAAGAAAAGAAAAAAAGGTTAATTTGTTAATATGGTTATACGGTTATTTGATTCTCATTTACAAATAACCACACGAGCAAAGCGAACAGACGCAGTAAATCCGCAAATAACCGAATGCTTATGTACATTTTTTCTTTTGAAAAATTAGAAGTTTGGGTGGAAGCTAAAGAGTTTTCCAAGTCTATATATAAAGAAACTACAAATTTTCCTGATACAGAAAAATTTGGATTAACATCACAATTAAGAAGAGCTTCTATATCAATTGCATCCAATATTGCTGAAGGTTCCGCACGAAAAAGCTACAAAGACAAAGCCCATTTTACGACAATGGCATTTGGTTCTGCAGTAGAAGTACTCAACCAATTAATAATTTCATTTGAGTTAAATTTTGTTTCAGAAATTGATTATTTAAAATTAAGAGAGCAGTTAGAAGGTATCACTAATAAACTAAATGCTCTTCGAAATTACCAGATAGACAAATCAAACGAAACCAAATAACCAAATAACCGCATCCACAAATGAACACGATCATCCACCCATCCTACTTCCCATCGATAAGTAATTTTGTGGCGATTGCCAAAGCGGATATTGTGACGCTTGAAATGGAAGACAATTTTCAAAAGCAAACCAATAGAAACCGAATGTATATTTATAGTCCAAATGGCATTCAACTCCTGAATATCCCAATAAAAAAGAGCAAAGTAGCCCACCAAAAAACCAAAGATGTTAAAATAGAATCTGCATTTGATTGGCAAAAACAACATTTCAAATCGTTGGAAGCAGCTTACAGAACTTCACCCTTTTTTGAATATTTTGAGGATGAAATTACGTCTATCTTTAAAAAAAAGCATACGTTTTTAATGGATTTAAACCTGGAAACCCTAGAAATAGTGTCGAAATGTTTGCGTATTACTTTGAATTTTAAAAAGACAGATGAATATTTTAATGAAAGTAATGACAAAATAGACTACCGTAATCTAATTAATGGGAAAAAAGACACAACGCTACTTGATCCTTATACTCAAGTCTTTGGAAACAAACACGGTTTCATAAATAATTTATCTATTTTAGACTTACTTTTTAATGAAGGAAAGTATGCCTTAGATTATTTAAAGTCTCAAAAAATATAGCTAATCTACTACTGAAAGCCTTGTTGAAATTGGAAAATGATCCGATTTTTGAAAATCGGTGAAAGTGGTAAATTTTTTAATTTTGATTTTTTTACTGGCAAAAATATAATCTATACGAGCCGGATAAAATTTAAAATTATACGTTTGCCCAAAGCCTTTACCCGATTCCTCGAAACAATCATTCATATCTGATTTTATACTTCTATAAACGTATGAAAACGGACTATTATTCATATCACCACATACTATCAAAGGGTAGTTACACTTACTTTTATGAGCAAGCAAAATTTTGGCATGTAATTCCTGCTTTTTGAATGCATCGCTAATCCTATTAAAGAGAAGTTGTGATTTATTTTTGTTTATGGAATCCACGTGACGAGAAATCTCATTTACATCTGGTGATATTTTTATAGATTGAAGATGCATATTATATACTCTGATCGTATCTTTTCCCTTTTTTATATCGGCATAAATAATATTATTACCCATAGACGGAATTTTAAGTTCTCCTTCATAAATAATAGGAAACTTCGAGAAAATAGCTTGTCCCGTTTTGATTTTATTACCCTCCATAAACACTGACTTATATTTATAGACGCGTAAATCAATAGAAGCATTTTCTGAATATTCTTGAATGCATAAAATATCAGGATTTTGTTCGTTGATAAAAGTCAAAATAGAATTCCCAACATCTTCTCCTTCAATCCAACCAAACAAATTAAATAAACGAACATTATAACTCATTAGGGTAAAATCTTTATCTTCAGCTTCTATTTCGTTGGATGTGAATTTATAGAATTTATTTATAAAGGTAATTCCCACCAACAATACAAGACCTGAGAGTATTACTTGTCGTTTTAATTGCAACAACCAATACAAAAAAAACAGTCCGTTAAGAATTAGAAAAAGTGGTAAGATTAATGTCAATACTGACAAAAGCGGAAATAATTTAGGTGCGAGAAAAGGGAGAAAATAGGCAATAAAAGTTAGTGCCGTAATTGCAATGTTAAATCCAAAAACAAATTTGTTAAACAAAGAAAGTTTTTTCATCTCTACTTTAAACGTTGACTATTTACCTACTTTAAATAGGAATTCTTTTTCTTCTACGGTTAAACTATCATAACCCGAATGACTAATTTTATCTAAAATTTCATCGATTTGTTGTTGCGTTTTGTCCTTCAGTATAATCCTGCTCTGTTTTGAGTCGTAGGATTTATTCCGATTTACATGTACTTTTTTGAAAGGCGTTGATTGCTTTTTACTAAACAAATTTGTAAAAAAATAAATTACTGAATTTACAATTTTACTTAAATCAATACCCCTAATCAACAACTGTATAAACATATAACCAAAAAAAGCACCACTCAAATGCGCAATATGCCCCCCTGTATTCTCCAATTTTAATTGCAACAAATCTAGCAATAATATAACAGCAGTTATATGCCACAACTTTACAGTTCCAACCAACAACAAACGAATTTCCATCAAAGGTTGATAGGTAGTGGTAGCAACTAAAATAGCCATTATTGCTGCTGATGCGCCAACTAGTAATGAAAGTTCGTTCATTAAATAAAAGCTAGCACAAAAACACATT
>Ga0049083_10000165_pt1 | contig 20513 bp, 15 predicted proteins | sample GreLakmeMI27MSRF_FD_66719 | JGI IMG/M metagenome (GOLD analysis project Ga0049083, IMG submission 66719) | Freshwater lentic microbial communities from great Laurentian Lakes, MI, USA - Great Lakes metaG MI27MSRF | ecosystem: Environmental > Aquatic > Freshwater > Lake | place: Great Lakes...
GGGGTGTCACCGGCGCTGGAGGCGCGGCGGGCGGGGCGGGCGGGGGGGCGGCGGCGGCGGAGGGGCGAGGCGCCGGCACGCGCGCCTTGGGCTGAGCCGCGCCCGCAACTGAGGGCAGCGCCAAAGGCACCGGCAGCGCCACGGCGGCGGCGGCGGCGGCGGGCGTAGGGGGAGGGCCAGCCGCGCCTGCGGAGTGGGCGCGCGGCGCAGGCAGCAGCGACGACACCGTGGCCTTGTCGGCGGCGGGCTTGTCTGCTGGACGCGGAGCCGGCGGCTGCGGCGCGGAAGAAGCAGAAGGCGGCGCTTTCTTGACGGGGCCAGCCTTGGCTCCACTTTTCGCCCCAACCGCAGTCGCGGTTGCCGAAGCGGCAGACGCGCCAGACGTGGCGCCGGGGTGCTGCCCCACGACGGTAAATCCACGATGGTCGCCGCCGCCGTTCTCCGCACGCGCAGGCGCCGAGCCAGCGTCCACGGAGGAAGCTGCGATGGCGGCTGCCATGTCCTCGTCCAGCCGCGCCCGCCAGTAGGCGTCGTCAGAGGAGAGCAACTGCTGACGGCGAGCCTCCAAGGCGGCCTCGTGCTGCTCCGCAGCCGCCCGACGCGCCTCAGCCTGCGCAAGCTCCATGCGCGCGTCCATCGCCGCGACGGCGGCTGGCGGGTCTGGCTGCGACTGCGGCGAGGCGGGGCGGCCCTCCTGAGCAGCCTCCTGCGCGTGGTGCTGCGCTTTCTTCTTGGCAGCTTTGGCAGCCTTTTTCAGAGCCTCAGCCTTGACGCGCTCGCTCGCGGCCGCAACCGCAGCGGCCTCCTCCGCCAGCAGCACGTCGTGCGCAGCCTGCGCGTCCGCGGCGCGCTGCGCAGCGGCGGCGGCGCCCAGCCGGCGACGTAACAAAGGGAGCGCCAGCTCTCCGCTGATCAGCGTGTCGCCGTCGTCGCATGCAAGACCAAGCAGCTGCTCGCCCAGCCGCCAGGCAACCTGCATGGCGCACAGGCGGCGTCAGAACCGGGCGGAGAGGTGAGAGCTTTCACTGTGCCAGTTGCGCCAGCTCTGGCTCAGCCGAAGAAATTCAACCGTAGTCATCGTTCTGTGCATCAGCGCAGCCGCAGGAGCGGGGGACAAGCCCCCAAACCCGCGGTTGCTAAGAAGCGCGGATAACTTCTCATCAACGCCAGAGCCGAGCGAGCCGAGCCGACGCAGGCCAGAGAAGGCGGCAAGCGCGCACACGCACGCGCAGGCATGCGCGCGCGCGAGAGCGGGCGCTTTCGCACCGCCGTGAGCTCCTCTACGGCGGCCTCGCAGTCTCGTGCGCGCTGTGTGAGATCGTTGCGCAGCGCCGCAAAGTGGTCGTCGTGGTAGAACATCTCCCTGTTGTTGCGGAACAGCTGCTGCGCGGTGGAGCCGTGCGCCAGCGCCGCGGGGCTGTTCTCCGGGTGCATGTTCGCTCGCTGCAGCGCCTCGGCCGCATGGCGCACGTGCTCCCTCCAGCCAGCCAGCGAGTCGCGCTGCTTCCGCGCCGATTCAGCCATGGCGCTCGCCTCACGCGCTGCTGCGTCCGCTGCGCTCACACGCTGCTGCGCAGCCTGCAGGTCATGCTGGCGCAGCAGCCGGCGCTGCTCCAGCGCCGCGCCGGCCGCGGTACGCTGTCGCTCCCCCTCGGCGCCGCGAAGCTTGCCTAGCGCGCGGAAGGCGCGGCGGTGCTCGTCCTCGTCGCGCGCGCGGGACGCCTCAGCCTGGCGCTGCACGCCGTGCAGGCGATCGCTGGCAGACTTGAGTTGCTCCGCCGCGACAGCCGCGCGGCGAGTGCCCAGGCTGGCATCCGCGTCCCATCGCACGTGCATGCCCGCGCACAAAGCATCCTCCCAGGCCAGCACAGCCTGCTGCACCTGTAGGGTTGCGCCCACCATGTCCCCCCTAACGGGCGGCGGTCGGGACACCACCGGGCGCCCCTCGTGCTCTGCCAGCAGCCGCGCCAGCGCATCCCTGGCCGCCTGGGCCAGGTGGAGGAGCTCCGTGCGCTCCTGCGCCAGGCTGGTGGCCTCTTTGAGGAGGTCCACGAAGCGACGTGCAAGCGCCTGCGCGGGCGCCACAGCAGCGCAGCAGGACAGGGCGAGCGCCGCGTGCAGGCGTGCGGCGCGGCGCTGCCACGGCGGGTACGGGTGCGCCGCCCCGGAGGCGGCGGGGAAGAGCAGCGCCAGGGGGTCGGAGGCGGCGCCGCCCGCAAGCAGGCTGATCTCCCCGCTGTCTGCGTCCCCCTCGCAGCGCCAGAGGTCCACCGCCGGCGAGACAACAGCCGCCCCCGGGAGCTCAGCAAATGCGGCCACCTGGGCCTCGCAGAGTCCAGCCAGCGCTGCGACGGCTGGTCGCGGCAGTCGGGCCAGGTCGGGCGTCTGCAGCACCTGCGGCGTGGAGGCGCGCAGCGCCTGAGGCAGGCATGCCACCACGGCTGCGCGCACGGGCTCCACGCAGGCGGTGAGGAGCGCCTCGGCGCCCGCAAACTGGGCCAGCCGCAGGTCGTTGAGGCTGCTGAGCACCTGCTCCACAACCTGCTGGTCAACGCTGGGCGCCGGCTGCGCGACCGAGCCGGCGGAGGGGGGGGTGGCCCCGCCAGAGGAGGCGGTGGAAGAGGCCAGGGCTGCCGTCGAGGCGGCGGCGGAGGATGAGGAGCTCAGGGAAGGCTGCGCGGCGGCTGCGGCAGCTGCGGGGTCAGCGGAGGCGGCTGACACGCTGCGCAGGGCGGCCAGCGAGTCCAGCAGCTCGGCGCAGTGTGCGCGGAGGCGTGCGTCCGGGGCGAGGAGGAGGTGTGAGGAGGAGGTGGGAGGGGGCGGGGGGGCGGGCAGGAGGGAGACGCCCGGAACGGCCACGTGCGTGCTCAGCGCCTGCGGGCCCAAAGAGAACAGGCAGTCCCCGCACAGCAGCGGCTGAGGCGGGGGCTCGCGGGCCGGAAAGGGTGGCGGCACAGCGGCAAGGGGGGGCAGGGCGGCGACAGCCGGCGACTGGCCCGCCGACTCTTCCGCCTCGCCAGGCGGCGCCTCGGCGGAGTCGCCCCCGCAGGAGACGGGCCGGTAGGCGGTGCCGCGCAGCGCCCGGGAACAGGCGGCGCAGCTCGGGGGGCCCAGCTGCAGCGCCAACAAGCGGTCCAGGTACTCCCGCAGGTCCGGGGCTGTGCGAAAGCTCTTGGCCGGCACGCCGCCAGCCTCAAGGTCAACCTCAGAGCCCAGCAGCGGCTCGTCCTCCCTGCGCGGCGGCGTCAGTCGGAAGTGCTTTGACTGCAGGGCCAGCCCGTTTTTAGGGCTTCCCTGCCCTTCTCGCTCCCCACGCGCGCGCCACGCACCCGCTGCGCAGCGCGGAGGGCGGCACCCAGCAGTGCCACTCGCGCCAGGAGTGCAGCGCGGACACGTTTTTCCTGAACAGTGCCGCGTCCAGAGCCTCCACCAGCGGCTCCACTACCTCGCCGCTCTCGCTCCTGCTCGCAGCGCTCGCGGCAGCCGCGTCCAGCGACGACGCGTACTCGCGCAGCTCGGGCAGCGAAACGCGCAGCAGCTGAGCGCGGGCGTCGGCACTCAAGCTCTCCCTGCGCACAGCGCATCCACCGTCAGGCAGCCGTCACGGCCCAACCACCCCCCACAACGCACGCAGGCGCCCCAGGGACGCACCAGTAGGGCCTCACATCCTCCAGGCACACCCGCTCACTGCCCGCGCCGAGGCCGTCCGCGGCCGAGGCCTGTGGTGAGGGCGGAGTTAACGGCGGCTACGCCTTCGGCCTTCCCAAGCGATCAGACCCCCGCAGCGCGTGGCGGCCACGCGCAGCTGCTGGCACGCGGCCAGGCACGCACCGTGACACGCGCGCGACGCGCGGCGGTGGCGCCTCTCTTAGCAGCTTGCGGCGCCATGGGCGCTTTGCGGCTGCGATCAGGGGCTGTGCGTGCACCCGTGCGTGTGCTGCGTGCAGCGCCTGGGTCCGGGCACGACGCGCCGCGAGTGCGCGCGTTCAAACGGCGGCCGCGAACGCAGCTGCGAGGCCGCGAGGGCGCAAGCGACGGACGGCCTGCAGGAGCGCCGCCTCACACACACGGCTCAAGTGCCGCCTGGCGTGCGAGCGAGCCTTCACAGGCGCCCGGAGGGCCGCGCGCGCGATTATGTGCGGTCGAGACTCGAGACGGTCGAGAGCTCGAGACCTCGCTCGAGTTCGGGGGGAACAGCCCGGCCAGCGTGACGTGGCGGGGCGAGGTCCGCCCGCCGCCGCGGCCGGACGACGCAGGCTGTACAGATACGCTGCCTCTCCGCTGCCTGTCACGCCCTCTGCTTGCGGGTGACTCGCCGCTGCCATGGCTGGCGGCAAGGGCGGCAAGGGGGGCCGCAAGGGATCCAAGAAGGTGCAGTCCCGCGTGTCCGAGGAGGTACGTGGCTCCGGCGTGGCACTACGCGTCTTCCTCCGTGCGCACGCACGTGTCTAGGCTGCGCGCGTGCGTGTCGGGGTGTGCGTGCGGGGCCGTGCGACTTGCGACGTGCCGGTTTCTCACCCCCGGGCCTCCTTGCGCGCCAGGAGGAGGAGCAGGCGCGCGCTTTGGACCGGGAGACGCGTCTGGACTTCGCACGACCGCACTATGAGGCCATGTCCCCGGCGGAGCGCCACGCGCTGCTGCGTGTGCCCATCTCGGAGCTGGTGATGGCGGCCTCGGTGGCCTCGGAGGAGCAGGCGCCCGGCTTGACTGAGCTGCTGCTCGCCGCCGTGGCACGCAGCCGCAAGCAAGGGACGTGGAAGAGCTGGAGCGACCTGCTGAGCGTGGGTGCGTAGGCCGCTGGAGGGTGGCGCCACCGCTTGGCCGCCACCTCAGCGTATCCGCGCACCACTCACACGCTTGCGCTCCCCAGACGCGCCGCCGCCCTCGTTCCCCTCCGTCTTCTCCCTGCGGCTACACCTGCGCGCCCGTCTGGCCGCCTCCCACCCGGCGGGTCTGCCCCTGCCCCTGCCCTTTCCGCCCACACCCGAGGAGTTGGCGCTGCGCGCACGCTGCGCGGCGCTGCTGGAGAAGACGCGCACCGCAATGTCCACGCTGCAAGATGAGATCGCGCGCCCCGTGCGCGTGCGCCTGAGCAGCGACGCAGCCACGGCTGCGACACGCAGCCACCAGCTCGCAGCGGTGAAGGAGATCTTGTGCGAGCTGCAGGACAGCTCCGAGGCGCTGCACGCGCTCACGGCGCTGCCTCTGGCACAGCTGCTGGCGGCGCTGCTGCCCGCGGGTCCGCCTGCGGCGAACGAGCCGCTCGTCTTCGACGCAGTCGAGCTTGAGTCGCCACAGCTGCTGGCCCCCGACGTAGCCTGCATCTACGAGTACGTCACCGAGCGTCTGGGCGAGTACGCGGCTGAGCGCGGCGAGGAGGGCGCTCTGACGGAGGGCATGGAAGACGTGGACCTCTTCTCTGTCGAGGACAATGCAGCTCCAGACGGGGAGGCTGGAGGGGAAGCATTGGCATGCCTCACCGTACACCCCAAATGGCTCACGCACCTGGGGCAGCGTGCGATGGGCGAGGGCGGCCGCATCTGCCGCGTCACCGCGACGGGTCTGGAGTGCGAGGAGGCTGCGGTGGCACCCGTGGCTGGCACCCCGGCAGCGGTGGTGAACCCGTGCGTGGACGACGTGAAGGGCGGGCTGGTGCTGGACTGGGTGTACGGCAAGATCGTCAACACCGCCGAAAAGGCACGCAGCGGCGCTCAGACGGCGCTGGGCCAGTCGGCGCAGTCGCTGGCGCCGGATGAGCTGTGCACCGCGGTGCAGGCCACCTGGGAGGTTGCGCTGCGGGCGGTGAGGGAGCACGGCGCATTGGGGGAGCGTCGCACAGAAGGCAAGGCCCTCCTGGCGGAGGTTGTTCGCGCGCGGGTAGACGCGGAGGCGCAGGGCGCGCGCAGCAGCGGCGGTGGCGGCGCCGCCGAAGCCTCCGTCTCGGCGGTGCGCGCGGTTGTGGCGCTGGAGCGCGCCCTCGCTGCCGTCAAGTCCGCGCTCCTGGCGGCGGATGCGGGCGCCGCCGGCGCGGTGGCGGCGGCGGCGCAGGGTCGCGTGGCGCGGGGCCACCCGCAGTACCGGCGGCTGCAGGAGGAGCTGGCGGAGATCGAAAAGGCGGCTGCGGCCGCCTCTGCCGGCGCGGGCGGCTCCGCGCAGGCGGCCGAGGCTGCCCAGCTGGCGGACGAGCGCCAACAGCTGTTCACGGAGCTGAAGGCTCGGGGCAGCGCGCTCAACGCGGCCGTGGAGGCTCGCGAGGCGTCCCGCCTTGCGGAGGCAACCGCCGCGGCTGAGCTGCAGCAGCTGCAGGGGTGGCGCGCCGCGCTGCACCAGCTGAGCGAGGACCTGGGCGGGGAGGAGGCTGTGCGGGAGGGGGCGCTGAAGCGCTTCCACGCAGACGTGCGCCCGCGGCTGTACAGCGCCGAGGCTGACCGCGCGCTCTTCGAGGCGCTCAAGGCGCGCCTCAAGGACTGCGCACGACGCATGGAGCTCTGCGCTGTGGCGCTGTACCACTGCGAGCTGCGGCTGGCCAACTTGTGCGCAGTCGACCCGGGGGCACAGCTGGGCGCGCACCTCGTCCTGCCGCTGCTCCAGCAGCGCATCTTCCGCGCGGCGGAGCAGCGCGCAGCGCAAGCCGCGGAGGAAGCTGAGGCGGCCATGGCGCGCTCGTCCGATGCTGCGCGCCAGGCCAAGGCTGCTGCTGACGCCGCTCAGAGACGCAAGCGCGATGCTGCAGCCGCAAAAGCGGCGGCGCAGCGCACCAAGAAGGCTGCGCTTGCCAACGGCACTCAGGGGGCCATTGGCGTCCACGGCCGCGCTTCCTCCCCGGACGACGTGCAGTCCCAGTCCGAGGTTGCGCTGCAGCACGCCGCCAAGTTGGCCGCCCGACGCGCGGCGCTGGATGCGGAGCTGGAGGCGCGGCGGCAGCAGCTGATGGCTGAGGGTGGCCATTGGGCGGTTCGCTGCGAGGCGATCGAGAGCGAAAAGGCGATGGCTGGAGCCTCGGATGACGAATGGCGCGAAGCACGATTGGCGGTGGAGCAGGCTGAGGCTGCCGAACGCAGCGCTGTGGCTGTGGCAGCCAGCGTGACATCTTCGGACGGCGGTGCGCCTGAAGTTGAGGCTGAGTCCGTGGCTGTGCTTGAAGCTCCCACACCGGCGATGAAGCCGCCTGCAAGCCCCAGGCAGCTGTCTGCTGCAGCAGCGCCTTTTCCGACGCCGCTGAGCCTGATAGCTGCGCCCGTGTTCAGCGGTGCTGCTTTGGCGTCTCTCAAGGACGCTGCTCGGGCCGAGCTGAGCGCAGCGCTGGCAGCCGTCTCCGCCGCCGCTGCCTGCTGCGACGCGCTGCCCCCAGCGGAGGCGCTGGCTGCCCGGGAGGTTCGCGACGCGCTGTGCGCCCTCTCTCGCGCGCAGGCCGTGCTGGTCTAGAGCGACCAACGCAGCCCACGGAAAGAAGGAAAGACGTTAAGACACCCCCGCTGTGAGCGACTGTATTCTCACCAATCAAGTGTCGCACGGCTCCCAAACGCCAATTCTGCAGCTTGCCAGGGGCCGGTAGGCCCGCAAAGGCATGACTGCAAACCTGAACGCTCGCTCGTGCTCTCGCCTCCTCAGCCCCGCGCGCCCAGCTGCGCCTTGAGCTCAGCCTCGCGCTCGAAGGCACCCTCCAGAGCAGCCTGCAGGTCCATCACCTGGCTGGCCAGCGCAGCCGCCGCGCCCGCATCCGCCTCGGCCAGGCTCTTCTCCAGCATGGCGTCGTAGCGACCCTTGAGACGCAGCTCTCGCTCGCGCGCCGCCGCACGCTCCTTGTCCAGGTTATCTTGCGTCGCCTTGACGCGCTCTTTGAGGAAGGACACCTCTCGTGCGAGCGCCTTGCGCTCCTCCATGGCCGCTTTGGCATCCGCTTCGCTGCCGTACGCATGCCCACCCTCGCCGTCCGAGGCGGCCACGCTGGGTGCGGGCGTAGAGCGCGCAGATACCGCCGCGCTTTTGGCGTCGTCAACCTGCTGACGGAGCGCCTTGACCATGGCTGAGGATTTTGCTGCCAGCGCCAGCTTGGCGGTCTTCTCGCCCTCCAGCTGAGCTTCCATTTCCTTGGACCAGGCCCGCTCAGCCTCCAAGGCGGCCTGCAGGGGCGCGATGCTAGCCTTGAGGTGTTCCAGCTGCTCGGTGAGCGCAATCTTGGCACCCACTGCGCTTGCGCCCACGCGCAGCTCCTGCAGTTGACCCTTGACGGCGGCTTGAGCGGTATCCCGCTCAGCCTTGAGGATGGTGAGCTCCTTGCGCAGCTTGCGGACCGCCTCGTGCGCTTCAGCCGCGTCGCCGTCACCCTCCGCCTGCAGGCTGACGAGGCGTGCCTGAAGCCACTGGGCCTCCTGTGCCAGCGCAACAGCCTTCTCCTCTGCGCGCGCCTGGGCCTCTCGCGCAGCCGCAGTCTCCAGAGCGCCCGCGGCCAGCTTCTCCTCAAGCACCGCGGCGGCAGCCTCCATGACGGCCACCTCCTGGCGGGCTTCCAGGACCTCTGGGTGCGCGCTTGCGCCGTAGTGAGAAGACATGTCCGCGCCAGCGTCGCCGGAGCCAGCTGCCAGCGCGCCGCGCAGCGCGCCGGTGTTGTACGGGTCATACGAGTCGCCAGCCTGCGCAGCCAGGGCGCCCGCGCGTGAGAACTGTGTGGGGTAATGGAGAACGACAGTAGGCTCTGCTGCATTGGCAGCCCGGAGTCGGAGGACGAAGCAGCTGAGCCGCTCGTCGCGGCTGCAGCCGAGTGGCCTGCCGTGGAAAGAGGCTCCGGCGAAGCCCAAGCGAGACGGTGCGGCGCGGACGACCCGGACATGCCCGAGGGACCTGCCGAGCCGGCCCGTTGCGACTCCGCAGCCCAGGGAGCCAGCAGGCAGCCGGCGGCGCGTGGCCCGGCTGATGACGCCGTGCCACTGGACTGCGCGAGGAGCCAGAGCAGACAGAGGTAAAGCGCGCATACCACACCCCACCGCCCCAATGGCGAGGCAATGCCGTGCTCAGCTCGCCAACAGGAAGCGCGCAGCTCAAACAACGCACCGCATAGGCAGCCGCGTCAGCCTCGTATGCGCTGGGAGCCGCATAGCTGTTGGCATATGCCCCGCCGTACTCTGGCGTAGCCGAAGCCAATCGCTGCGCAAAGTCTGCCATCAGACGCTTCCGCCGCCTCTCTGCACGCGACCAGACGAGGGGCCACGCCGCGACACGCAGAAGGCGAAGGCGCGAGTCGACTGCTCAAAGCAAAAGCAGCACACAACAACAAAAACCGCCGCGCACGATTGGCGCCTCTCCTCAGGTGCAGTCAATCACAGCGGCTTTGTTATTGTGCGCCATGCACCCGGCGCTGGCGCTTCCGCCTCCGCCCAGGGCCAACCGTCCGAGCTGGAAGACGATTCCTCATCCACATCCCAGCCGCTCATCGGCGTAGGTGCAATCGCCTCTTTCCCTTCCAACGCGCCAGGCGTGCGTCCTCCATACGGCCGCACCCGCCCAGCGCCGATCATGGCACCATAAGTGCCGTACAGTTGTCCACGGCGCACCCGCATCTGCTCCAGCAACGCTGCGACGCCAGCGTCAATGTCGCCCGCATGCCACTTTGCATGGTCTGCGCGCGCCTCGTCGGTGATGAGCTCCCGGATGTGCGCAACCTGGGCTTGCAGCCAGCCGCTGCTGAGGTAGGTGTCCATGACGTATCGCAGCTTCAGGAAGTAGGCGGCCCTCCAGGCTGGGTTCTTGAGCACCGCATCGACCAGGTGGTTATACGTGGAGCGCCCGTCGCTTTCCGGGAACGTGTCCTGCGGGTGCGCGGCGTCGCAGAACAGCGGGCTGTTGAACGCCTCGCAGCTGAGGATGCAGTACGTGGGCTGGTGGCTGCAGGGCTTGCCCTCTGCGGCGCAGCTGCGCCCGTCGCCGCGGTTGTCCGTCGCGAAGCTGTCCTTCAAGTCAAAGGGGATCACCGTCCACTTTGGCGATCCGGAAGACAGGTCCTCGTAGTAGAACCGGTTCTTCACGCACCGGTCCTGGTGGAGCATCACCGTTTGTACGGCCATCTCGGTGACCACGTTGCTCATGTCGAAGCGAGACAGGTCGCCCGCAGCCACGCTCTGGGCCAGGGCTTGTAGGTCGCCCAGGTGGGGTGTTCCTCCGTTGGGCACACCAACCTCAGAGAAGATGACGGGGCATTGAGCTTTACCGCGGGGCCAGTAGTCGTGGTCAGGGGCCGTAAAGGGACACTCGCTGTTGTCTGGCACGCGCAGCCCGCTGTACTTCCAGTGCGCAGCCTTGAACAAGCGGCCGTTGGGGTCCATGCCGCGGCGTGCCAGAAACTGGGCGTCAACCTCCTCGACCAGCAGGTAGAGGCCGTAGAAAGCCCCGTTTTGCATCACGCGCACGTAGCGGCTGCCAGAGGCTGGCACGCCCAGCGCGTCCATGAATCTCAGCGCCAGAGCCTTGCGCATGTACGAGGTTGGACCCGACTCCATGAACATGCTGTGCAGCGTGATGGCCTTGGCGCCCGGCCAGCCCGGCATCCAAACAAAGGCACCCGATGCTGGGTTATCAGGCGCCGTCTTGTGGAAGGAGAACTTGAAGTTTGACTTTGGCCAGTCTTTGGATTTGCGCTTGTCCCACATGTTGCTGAGCCCCGTGTGTCGCTCGCTGCCGGAGCGGTGGACGCTGACGTTGCCGTACCAGCGCAAGCCACCGCCGTCGTGCGCGTCGAACAGCACCAAGCTGGGCGTGGGCGTGTCGCTGCGCGCCTGCTGCGGGTCGCCCACGTACCAAAACAGCGTGGGCAGCTTGCTCTGCGACTGCAGCTTCTGAGCGGACACCACCGTCGGCGGCCCCTCCACCCGCGCAACCTCCGCGCCGCCAGCCCCCAGCGCCAACACGCTGTAGCGAAACAGACTGCCGGCGGTGACGAAGCTGGGGCTGCCGGGCCGCACGGTGGCGCTCCACAAGCCCCGCGACTCGCTCAACGCAAGGTTGGTCTTTGTGCCGTTGTCCAGACCGATGCGGTAGCGCAGCACCAGCTGCGCTGAGGGCGTGGCGCCCTGATCGTCCACGCGGGCGTGGACCAGCATGCCGCCAGAGGCTGTTTCCGAGGAGGAGACGTCGTAGATGCGAGTGGCACTGCAGGCGCACGCGCTGAGCAGCAGCAGCATCATCAGACGGCGCCGCATCGCGGCTGTGTAGCCGCGCGGCTGCGAGGGCGCAGGTGTGGGTCCGTCGAACACGTGTTCTCGGTGGAAGTGTTGGACCGTCAAACCCAAAACCCGAGGAGGTGCAGAGTTCTGCTGTCCGATTTCGAAATGCGCCGCACCCATCGGCGGATCCAGGTGCCCAGCCCGTGCGTGCGGCAGACACCGATGGCTCAGACGGGCACTGTCAAGCAGTGTGCTGTGCCGAGCTCAGGTTCCACCAGCTCGCCCAGAACCTGCGTGTTGCCCTCCAGAGCAGAAGCGCCGTTAACGAGCCAGCGCATCTCGTCGTGCAGCGGCACAGCCTGAATGCAGTCGATGAAGACGTCGCGCAACCACAGCGTGTCACTTGTCTTTGAGACTCGCAGATTCACGCTCGCGGGCCCCACGCCTCGCACATGCACCACCGCGGCGGGGCGAAAGCACCACCGTTGTGCGCACCCGTTGAAGTAACTGCTGAGGTGTTCCACACAAGTGGCAGCCCGCGGGCCGAACTTGTCTACACCGACCAGGGCCCAACGCGAACCCGCGCTCGGCGATACGTTCCAGGTGAACTCTTCCGGAACAGGCGTCACGTACACACCCGGCTGCTGCGAGCTGGTGCGCAGCGAGAGGCGCTCAGTCGGAGCGATGTGGCCGTACAGGAACTTGATGCGCACACGCAGCAGCCATATGCCCGGAGGCAGCTCCAGCTCTGCGTTCACGTCAAACCAACACACGTTGACGCAGTGCATCGCCCCCTCGGGGCACAGGGCGCCGTGCACAGCCGTGTGCTCGTGCGCAGGGCGCCAGTAGCGCCGGTCGTCACCCCAAGCGATGGAGAGCGTGTTGGCAGGAGTCACGTATCGTGCGTCCAGCGCAGCGCACAGCGCCAGAAAGGCTTCGGGTGAGGACATGACCGGCAGCAGTCGTGCGTCCTGTGAGAGGCGAGCGAGCTGTCCTTGCCACACGCCCATTGCAGACACCGAGTCACGCCACTCTCGGCTGCGCGGCGCGTCAGTGCCTGCGACGCCCGAGCAGCGTCATGCGCACGCGCCTGGTGCACGCCAGGCGGCCCACAGCACTCGGTGGCAGTAGCGTAATCAGCAGGTGGGCCTTCAGCGACGCTGGAAGTGCGCTCAGAAGGTCTGGCCCGACAGGCATGCCAGCTTCCAGCTCCTGGACGCGCGCTGAGAGCGCAGCAACCAGGTCCTCCAGCTGTCTGCGGCTGTACCAGCTCGGGGCACGGGCACGTCCCGACACGTGCTCGTAGAAGCGGCGAAGCGCCCACAACATGCCGGTGGGTTGTGGCGTGAGCAGGCGGGGCGAGACGCTAGTCATCATTTATCATCATCCACAACACGTCTTCGTCGCAACACTCACACGTCAACAAACATTCGCATCGAGCGCTCTACTGCTTCAGAGGTAGTAGCCCTCACGTCCCGGGGATACATAGACTCGCAGGTCTGTGAGCTGCGCGTCCATGCCCTCCTCATCCGTGAACAGCGTGCGCCCTCCGTCGCCTCTCCGCGCAAAGTGGCTCCCCAGCCGCGAGCGCGCAGAGCGATTGCCAGCGGCGTTACGCGGCCCCAGGTCCAGGGAGCCTCCTACACCGGCGAAGCTGCTTCCCATTGAAGGAGCTAAAGAGAGGGGTATCTTGAGAGCGTCGGCGCCAAAGCACGGCCCTTGCGCTCCAAAGTCGAAGATGGCCGGTGCGCCAACCTACGAACAGGTGACAGGTGAGTCACAGACAGTCACAGACGACGAGGAGAGCCATTCAACTCACCTTTTGCAGGTACTCTGGCTCCGCGCTCCACTCGTCGCCGGCGGCCCAGCGGAACAGGAATGCGTTGCTGGTATCGCGATAGTCCTCTCTGGAAGCGAAGCCCAGCGGGTTGAACCCGCCAAAGCGCGAACCACCGGCAGAGCGTGCAACCAGCAGCGTGGGGCCTCGGTTGTCCACGGCTTGGTGGAAGGCGGCGGCCGTCCACCCGTCCCTGCACGCGTCGAAAGCCAGCGACAGCGGTTCGCCCTCCAGCACCGTGCCGTCCAGCAGCGGACGCAGGGACCGCGCCACCGCGTCCTCTTCTGGCGAGCTCGGCGAGGCGGGGGCCTCCGCGGCGGGCTCCTCCGCTCTTCTTCCAAAGAAGCGGTCGAAAAGAGCGCGGGGCGGGGCGGCACGCAAAGCAGGGCCGCGACCGCCGTGCACGTCAGGCGCACGTGCCCTCGCAGCGAGCTCCTGCCCGGGGGTGCGCAAACGCATGGTTGCAGCGGCAAGCACGGGAAGGTGTAGGGAGCGCAAGTGGTGCGTAGGCGGGACCCAGCTGGATGCTGTCATCACCTTCCTTGCTCAGGGCGGCACCGGCTGAAACGCAGTTCACCGCGTGTGACGTTGGACGACTGTTGTTGTTACTGCTGCGTGACACTGTGCGCGTTCACTTGCGCCAGTCCACGTCACCCCGTCCAGACTGCAGCGCAACCATGCGGCTGTTGGCGGCCTCCGCAGGCCTGGCGGTGCGGAAGCGCGGGTCGCGGCGCTCCAGGGGCTCCCGGGTGTAGCCCGACAGGCTGCTGTAGGAGTCCTGGTAGCGCGCCCCTCCAGCCTCCCTGGTGCGCTGGTCCCGGTTGCGCGCTCCAAACGAAGCGTAGCGCTCCGCAGCGTTCTCCTCCCCAGTCCACCCCTTGGCGTTCCCCCCACCCCCCGGCCCGTCGTGGGGGGGGTTGTTGCCCCCACCCCGGGGGTTCCACCCGGGCGCCCCGAAGCGACCACCCCCACCCCCACGACCACCCCGCCCGCCGCCGTCGTCGCGACGCCCGCGCCCGCGCCCGCCGCCGCGGCCCTCTCCGTCCCAGCCGCCCCGGCCGCCGCCAGGCCCCCGGTCGCGCCGCCGCTCGCCGCCGCCGCCGCCGCCGTAACCGTCTCCAGAGTCGCCCACCAGCACCTCCAGCGCGCGCTCGTTGGCGTCCAGCAGGATGCTCGCCTTGTCCGCGTAGGTGGCGGCCAGCTGCTGCAGCCGGCTGGGCTCAACGTCGTGCATGACGACGCACCGGCTGGGCTGGTCGTGGCTTCCCCGCAGCTCCTCCGAGGCGATCATCTTGGAGACGATGCCGTGCACGGAGCCGTCCGGCAGGTCGAACAATGCGGCCAGTTGCGCCAGGCTGACGCTCTCGTAGTGCGCAGCGCACGTGAGCAGGTACGTGCGCAGTCCCTCCTCTTTGACCCGCACGCGCAGCTGCGCCAGCACACGCTCGCGCGCAGGCAGCAGGCCCCACAGGGGCAGACCTTCCAGCGTGTCGGCAGCCACGCGCCAGTGGCCCTTCAGCAGCGCCTGCGTGGCGGTCATCACGTGGTCACGCACGTTCTCCGGAGGTCCGCTGAACGCCTGGCGCTCGTAGTTGTCCACCAGGCGCCAGAACGGCTGGCGGCTCGCCTTTGCTCGGCGAACCTCGTGGGCGGCGACGTTCATGGTGGGCACCTCCAGCAGCATGGCGGACACCAAGTAGCAGCATTCCAGCAGCTCCAGGTTGATGTGCATGTGGAAGGGCATCTGACGGCGGCGCTCCAGCTTCTCCTGCTCGGGTGTCTTTTCGTGGTAGCGGCTCAGCGCAACCCCCTGCGCCAGCAGCTCCTTCACGCGGCCCCCCTGGTACAGCTCCAGCAAGCATCCGTGCGCCTCGGTGATGAGCCCCGCGCGGAATGCCGCCAGACCTAGCTGCGCCATGGTGCGGTTGAACAGGATCTGCGTGCTGATGTCCATGTGCTGCACGCTCTCCTGCAGGTGGCTCATGAGCAACAGGTCGCGCGCCCGGTGGAAGTTGTCCGCCAGAGCCAGCGCGAAGACGTTGCAGAGCATGCAGCGAGCCTTAGCGCGCTCGTCGCCGTGGGCGTAGATGTAGCGCGTCAGGCGGCCCATCACAGCCGCTACGCTGCCAGCCTCGAACACGTAGCCGATGAGCCAGGTGAGGTCAGCCTCTGCTGCTGCGGCGGCGGCAACCTCGTCACGCTGCTCGGGGCCGTCCACATCGAAGTCCTCATCCTCCTGAGGCGCCGATGGCGCATGCTCCCCAGCCAAGCGCGCAGCCGCCGCGTCATCTGCAGCCTTCTTTTGCGCGGCGTCGAAGGCGCGCAGCAGCGACGTGTACACCGCGTCAGGCTTGTAGTACACGTGCTCCAGGCGGCGCAGGCGCATGCGCGCGCTGCTGGCGGTGTCACCAGCCGCGTCCAGGAACGCGCACAGCTCCTGCGCCAGAATCAGAAACAGAGGCTCAGCCTGCATGCGGTCCACGTAGCCACGCGTGTGAGGGTCGATGCACTGCAGCGACTTGAAGTACTCGTCATCCAGACGCTCCACGAACGCAATCAGGTTGCCAGCAACCGCCTGCGGCGCACCCTCCGCCAGCGTCTCCGGGTCAGCGCGCGCCTCGGGATCGGCATCCTCGCGCACGCTCACGTGAGGGTTGTCCTTCAGCGTCTTGAAGATGCGCAGCAGCGTGCATGCAGCGCGGTGCCACAGCGCGCTGGTCATGTGGCCGGACATGCTGGGGTTGATGTCGAACATCGCCGACACAGCCTGCATCGAAGCGGACACGTACTGCGCCGGCCCGCGCGCGCAGCGCGTCAGGAAGGTGAGCTGCTCCACGGACTCTTTGCGGTCGGTGCCCTTTTTGCCGCGAGAGATGATGATTTCCAGCAGCTTCTTGTCAACCTGGTCCCAGGTGATGTCTTTGGGGTCGGTGGTCCAGAACTTGTCCTTCTTCGCCTCCAGGCGCTGCGCAGCCTTCTCGATGATGTCCTCCTCATCCGGGGTGGGCCCGTCAGGCTTGTCTTTGTCGTCGGAGTCGTCGGAGCCGGAGTCGTCCTCATCCGAAGCGCTGTCGTCGGAGGACTCCTCGCTGCTGGATGACTCCAGCTTTGCGCGCACGGAGTCGATACCGGCGGCGTGCAGGGCGTTGTGCTTCTTGACCTTTTGGCGCAGCGCGTTGAACGCCTTAGCGTTGGTGGGCGACAGCTTCTTCTTGGCGTCCTTGTTGCCCGCCGTCGCGTTCAGGCTCTCCTCAAGCAGCGCCAGCGTCTTGAGGTAGAACCGGGGCACCACAGCGCCCTCGCTGCTCTGCATGGCCTTCTCGAGCTGCTTATTGAGCTTCTCAAACAGCGTCTGCAGGGACAGGAAGTCGCTGATCTTCATCTTGTTCTTCACCTCGTCGCTCGTAGCCTGCAGCTCAGCGAAGCGCTTGTCCTGTGAAGCAGCAGAGCGAGCGTCAGAAGTGAGCGGGAGCGGCAACAGAGAGAGAGGGCTCTTCATAGGCTTTCACGCCGCGATCGGCGCAGCTTGCGTGCGCAGGCTTGCGTGCTGCGGAGCGTGTGCGCGTGGCGGCTGGGACGCGGCGGCGTGCGTTGCGATGCGGCGCGGTGGGAGTGCTGCAGAGGGATGCCCTAAAACCTGGGCTTGTTTGGGCCCGCACCTTGGCGGAACGCACGACGCGCTTGCCGTCGTCGCTGTCTGAGTCGCTGTCGGAGCCGCGCAGGTACCTGGCCGAGGAGGCGGCGAGGCGTGAGCGGGCGCGGTCCGCCGGCGGCCGGCACCAAGCAGGGCTCTAGAGTGGCGGCTCGCCGCCTGTGCGCGGCCAGGGCCTCACGCACTTGGAGGGCCCCTTCTTGGCCGCCTCATCTTCGCTGCTGGACTCGGACTCGGACTCGGACGTCTCCTCAACCTCCTCCTCGCTCTCGCTCTCCTGGTCGCCGCCCCAGAACTTGGACATTGCTGCTGGACGCGCTGCCCAGCACACAGCCGTCGAGCGCGGCACCTCTGGGCGCGGGAGGAGCCGCCTGGCGGCGTCTTTGGTACGTCGTCAGCGGCGGCCGGCGCGGATTTTGGCAGCGTCTCCCTCTCCCTCTCCCCTCGCAGCGCATGATATGAGGCTGCAGACCACCTCTGCAGTCGGTCAGCGGCTGCCCGGCCCTCTGCACGCCACTTGCGCGTACCTGGACTACAATGCCACCACACCCATCTTCCCGGAGGTTGCGGCAGCGATGGAGCCCTTTCTCTGGGAGCACTTTGGTAACGCAAGCAGCACGCATGTCTTTGCGAGGCCCTGCCGCGATGCCCTGGCGCTGGCGCGCGGCCGTGTGGCCAGCCTGGTGCACGCGCGCGATGCCGCCGAGGTGTTTTTCAGCAGCTGCGGTACCGAGTGCGACCACTGGGCTATCGCCAGCGCTGTCGGGGCTTCGCAGGCTGCGCTACCTCACGTGATTGCCTCGTGCATCGAGCACCCGGCTGTGCTGGCGTATCTACACGCGCAGGCTGCACGTGGCGTGCTCTGCTACTCGCTGGTGCCCGTACAGGCCGACGGCACGGTGCTAGCGTCAGCCGTGGTGGAAGCGGTGACGCCAGACACGTGCTTGGTGACGCTCATGCACAGCAACAACGAGATAGGTGCGCTGCAACCCGTCGCGGAGGTTGCGTCGCTGCTGCGCTCGAGCGCGCCGAGGGTGCTGCTGCACACGGACGCGGCTCAGAGCTGCGGCAAGGTGCGTGTGGACGTGCAGGCGCTGGGTGTGGACTACGCCACGGTCGTGGGACATAAGCTCGGCGCGCCCAAAGGCGTCGCAGCGCTCTACGTTCGCGCAGGAGCTCCGCTGGGCCGGATGCTGCACGGTGGCGGCCAAGAAGGCGGCTATAGAGCCGGCACAGAAAACGTGCTCCACATCGTCGCCCTCGGAGCCGCGTGTAGCTTGGCCGAGGCGGAGGCGGATGCTCTTCACGCGCACATGACGCGTCTGAGAGACACGTTGCAAACGCGCCTGGTGTCGCTCTTAGGCGGCGAAGATGGCGCCGACGTGCGGGTACATGGCCCTTCTGAGCCGCATCGGAGGCTGCCCAACACGCTGAGCATTGGTCTGCGAGGCGTATGTGCTGCGAAGCTGCTCCACGCGTTAAGAGACCAAGTGGCAGCATCTGCCGGCGCAGCTTGCCACTCAGAAAGTGCACAGGCGACCGTCTCGGCGGTGCTGAAAGCCATGGGCGTGGCTATGGAGTATGCGGTGGGCACGCTGAGGCTCAGCGTGGGCCGCCACACCACAGAGGAGGAGGTGGAGAGGGCGGTGGAGGCCATTGTGCGCGAGGCGGCACGCCAGCGAGCGGCGGGCGAGTGAGAAATTCTGTTGTGGTGAGCTGATGATGAGCTCTTTGTCTCAGTAGTACACGCGTGATGACAGCGGGTGAGTTGCGCACGCACGCATCTGCGCATCGTCGATTCGTCGTGTCGGCAATTTGAGAATTTGTCGTACAACACAAGCCCCGGCCTGGCGCTCCTGTCGCACCTAGCACAGCAGAGAAGCAGCGAGGCGCGCAGTCAACTGAGCCGCGATGGCGTCCGCGGCGGGCTCCTTCAAGGGCCGCGACGAGTACCGCAAAGCTGCTGAGCTCGAGGAGGCCCGCAAGGCTGGCCTGGCGCCCGCGGCGGTGGACGAGGATGGCAAGGAGATCAACCCGCACATCCCGCAGTACATGGCTGCGGCGCCTTGGTACCTCAACAACAACGGACCGGTGCGCCCGCAATGCTCTCGCAGCGCCCGCCTGGGCGCCGTCTCTCCCGCCTGCGCCCTGTGGCTCCGCAAGGGCGTCAGCTGCGCTTTGCGGCGCGTGTCGCTCCACCCCGCGTGCAGCGTTGAGCTGAGGAGCATCAACCCTAGCGTGCTGACGCCTTTCCGTATGTGCACAGTCGCTGAAGCACCAGAAGAACTGGCGCGAGGGCGAGGCTGGCGTGACGGAGTGGTACGACCGCGGCGCGAAGACGTTCCAGGCGAGCAAGTATCGCAAAGGCGCCTGCGAAAAGTGCGCGCTCCCTTGCTCCGCTCTGCGCCCGCCGTCGCTCACCCCCTCGTTTGCGGTGTAGCTGCGGCGCCATGACCCACAAGTCCCGCGACTGCGTGGAGCGTCCTCGCGCCAAGGGCGCCCGGCTGACCGGTCGCGACATCGCGGCTGACGAGAAGGTGCAGACGGTTGAGCTGGACTACGAAGGCAAGCACGACCGCTACAACGGCTACGACGCGTCCAGCTACGCCAAGGTTGTTGAGCGCTACGACGCTGTGGAGGCTCTGAAGCAGCAGCGGCTGAAGGAGAAGGAGCTGGAGCGCACGTACCGACGCGAGCAGAAGGCCCGCCTGCGTGCCGAGGGGGGCGCCGTCAGCGAGGACAGCGACGAGGAGGCCGCTGCGGCGGCGGCAGAGGAGGACGATGGCGAGGAGAAGCTCGCAGACGCGGACGACGCCGGCTTTGGACAAGTCACGCGTCGAGTGCGCACAGCCGGCGGAGGCGCCTCCTCATCCGTGCGCAACCTGCGCATCCGAGAGGACACCGCCAAGTACCTGCTCAACCTGGACACCGAGTCGGCGCACTACGACCCTAAGACGCGCTCCATGCGAGAGGATCCCCAGCCAAACGCCCCCGGCGAGCGCTTCTTCAGGGGCGACAACGCGTACCGCCGCACGGGGGATGCCAGCACGTTCGGCCAGCTGCACGTGCACGCGTGGGAGGCTGGAGCGCACGGCCAGGACGTGCATCTACAAGCTGCCCCGAGCGCCGCGGAGGCGCTGTATCGCCAGTTCAAGGCTAAGAAGGAGGCCCTCAGCGGCGCCACTCGCGCCAGCGTGCTGGAGCGGTACGGCAACGCTGCCAGCGCTGAGGCGCCGCCAGAGGGGCTGCTGCTTGGTCAGAGCGAGAGCTACGCCGAGTACGACGCGGCTGGGCGCCTCATCAAGGGCACCGAAAAAGCGGTGCCCCGCAGTCGATGGGAGGAGGATGTGCTCCTCAATAACCACAGCTGTGTCTGGGGTTCCTTCTGGCAAGCCGGCGTGTGGGGCTACGCGTGCTGCCACAGCGCGGTCAAGGCGAGCTACTGCACCGGCAAGGCTGGCATCGCAGCCGCGCAAGCCGCGGCGGGGCTGATGGCCCACAATGTGGCTGCCAAGGAGCAACGACGCGAAGAGAGCGCCAAGGTTGCCGCTGCAGCTGCAGAGACAGCTGCCAAGGCGCCAAAGGCTGTCACCTGGGGCAGCGACGTGCCCGCAGATGTGGCGCTGGATGCGGAGCGACTTCGAAAGGCTCTGGCGGCGGAGGATGCGCGCAATGCGGCTGGCGGCGCGCAAGCGGACGAGCGCAAGCGGGGCTATAACAGCCTGGGAGGCGATGATGGCGTGACGGAGGAGGACATGGAGGCGTGGCGATTGAAGCGGCAGAGGCAAGAAGACCCGACTGAGCAGGGCGCGGGCACGTCTGGCTACGAGTATGTTTGAAGAGCCGGCGCGAATAAGCGGGACGAGCG
>Ga0049083_10000166_pt1 | contig 20491 bp, 17 predicted proteins | sample GreLakmeMI27MSRF_FD_66719 | JGI IMG/M metagenome (GOLD analysis project Ga0049083, IMG submission 66719) | Freshwater lentic microbial communities from great Laurentian Lakes, MI, USA - Great Lakes metaG MI27MSRF | ecosystem: Environmental > Aquatic > Freshwater > Lake | place: Great Lakes...
CCTCCTGCGGCAGCGCAGGCGCAGGCTCAGACATGGGTGGCTAGGGAGAGAGTTGTAGTCGGTTCCACTCGCACGTCACCACCACGCACTACTCCCAGTCGTACTACGTACGACGCGCACCACTCGGCCACACTGACGCCTAGCTCGCGTGTGGTGCCATGGCGTTGCTGTTGAGCCGCCATGCGCCGCGCTGCAGCCGCGCCTCGGCTCGCGCACACAGTACTGTTGCTGCGGAGCGCCTTGGTCTTCCCCGACCAACAGGCGCCACAAGGCGTGTCAGCCCGCTGCGTTCACTCACCGTTCGCTGCACAAGCGTCACCACACCAGCGGAGCCTGCGCCGGCGAACACGCTCGAGCTGGTGCGCTTCATCACCGCTGGCGTGGCTGTCTGGACAGCTTCTCCCATCATGTCTCTCATCGACACCAGCGTCGTTGGCTTGGCAAGCACGCTGGAGTTGGGCGCCCTGGGCCCGGCGACAGCGCTAGCAGATTCCTCTTGTTACTGCTTTACGTTCCTGGCGGTGTCCACCACCAGCCTGGTTGCTCGCGCGCTCGCACGGGGCAGCCAGGAGGACGCGCAGCGCAGCGTTGCAGACGCGCTCTCCTTCGCTGCGCTGTGCGGGCTGGGCCTGGCGGCGACGCTCCTTGCCTTGGCGCCGCAGTTGCTGCGCCTCTGGACTGGCACAGCCTCCGCGCAGCTGCTTGCGCCAGCCTCGGTGTACGTCGCCATCCGCGCGCTGGGCGCGCCCGCAGCGCTCGTCACCTCCGTCTGCCAGGCCGCCTTCCTCGCGGCCAAGCAGCCCGCTGTTCCGGTGCTCACGGTGCTTGTGGCTGCGGGGGTGAACCTCTTGGGTGACCTGGTGCTCTGCGTGGGCCTCGGACAGGGCCTCGCAGGCGCAGCTTGGGCCACAACGTTGTCACAGTTTGTCGCTGCGGCACTCATCCTCTCCCGCTTGCGCCTCCCGCGGCCTGGAAACCAACCCCCACTGTTGGTCTCCCGCCCTCCACTCATCCCCAGCGCAGCAGCTGTGGCGCGGTTACTGGCTGTGGGCGCTCCAGTAGCGCTCTTGATACTCATCAAAGTGTTGCTCATCTCCGTGCTTCTGGGAGGCGCTGCAACGTCAATCTCGCCAACCTCCTCCGCCGCGCACGCCTGCCTGATCGGCATCTACATCTTGGCGGCAACCATGGGTGACAGCGTCAGCCAGGCCGCGCAAAGCTTCCTGCCCGCAACCTTTGGGCGGCCGGCTGCATCCTTTGCGCTCGCGCGCGCGGTGATTGTGGTTGGCATGGTGGTGGGCGCATTCAACTGCATTTGGGCGGGCTTGGTGCCGGTGTTTGTGCCGTGGATGTTCACCACATCTGCTGACGTGGCCGCGCTGATGCGTGACGTGGCACCCGTCATGTGCGCCTCGCTCATCATGCACACGGCCAGCATGGCGACGGAGGGATGCTTGCTTGCTGGGCGGGACCTGAGGTGGCTGGTTTGGAGCTACGCGGGTAACGCTATGTTGTGCGCAGCCTCGCTGGCGGCGGTGGCGCGGCAGCAGGCTGGTCTGCCCGGCGTGTGGGCGGTGCTGGCGCAGTTCCACGTCACCCGGGTGGGCCTCAACGCCGCAAGGCTCTTCTTCTCCAAAGACTCGCCGCTGCGTCAGAGCGCGCTGCCGCCCAGAGGAATTGATGAGTAGCGTCGAAACTCTGCTTTGAAGTTAAGTTTGGTATTTAGTATTTGAGGTTCTCTCACTATGTCTAGCACAGCAGACGCAGCAACAGGCGGCGCAGTGGCGCAGCCGCCACCGCAGCGTCCACGGCCGCTCGTTCCACGCCCGGTCGCGCGCGAGGCCCGCCAGATAGCACGCGTGCCGCAATGTGCCACGCGGCCGTACTGTGCCAGCTGGCATCGTGTTGCGCCAGCAGCGCCTGACGCGCGCCAGCAGCAGCAGCCTCCTCTTCAGCAGTCAGTCCTTCCTCTGTCGTCGGAGCTTCCACGGACCCTCTCTCGTGTCTGGAAGCGGACTCGTCGGGAACCGGGCCGCGCTGCCAGATGCTCAAGCTGTCGCTGGCGCCGGGCCACTGCGGGAGCTCCACGCGACGAGTGCATCTCCACCCCGCTCGGAGGTTCTCATGAAAGCGCGGCCCTGCGCTGGCGCCGCCCTCAGCCTCCCCAACATACACCAGCGTGTTGCCACGGAAGGCGGTCAGCGCGTCGGAGGCCATGAAGCGCGCGCGGGCGGGCAACGCCTGGTCAGCCTCTGGTGGTGGCCAGCAGAGCAGCGCGGTGCAGCGAGGGTGCGAGCTGACGGCCAGTACAGCGTCGCCGGGGCGCACTCGCGTGAACGGCGGCGCCGGACGGCGCTCAGGGGAGCCTCCAACGGAGTGGAAGCCGTTGTAGTGGCCCGCGTGGACGTCATATGGCGCGACGCTCACGCCGCGTTGTCGCAGTGCGTGCGCCCAGAAGCCAGTACCCGCGCCAGCCTCCACCACGCCGTTTGGGCTGGCGGCCGCAACCGCATCCAGCGCCTCCGAGGTGGGCACAGCCCAGGCGTGCAGGCGCCGCAGCGGCGCCATCTGGAGGCTCAGAAAGAGCGACCACAGCGCTGGGTCGCGTTCCAGCTCACACAGTTCAGCGCTGCGCTGCTGGAGGAGACGGAGCAGCTCGGTGGAGGCAGCTGGCATAAGAACCAGCCCCTTTGCAGAAGGCGGGGCGGCGCGAGCAGTGGCAGCGGCGGCGGTACCGTTGCGTTCAACTTTCTGTTCTACTAAAACCGCCCGCCCCTTGATTCATGTCCAGCAGCGTAGCCTGCTGCCCACCACTGAGCGGCTGCCTGCTGGTGTGCACAAGCGACGTTGTAGCAGACGCGAGTGGACGGGTCAGACCCCTCACGGACCCACCCGCGCCCGCGCCAGCATCCCAGCAGCCGCGCGGCGCCTCCGCCTGGCGATTCCCGAGCGCCTGCGTGTGCGTGGTGGCCGCGCGCTACGAGTAGGGCATCCCCGCTCACCCCTTTGCAGACAAGGCCATGCCCTACGCGCACCAGACGCGCGCCCCGCATGACGCCAGCGCGCGGCGCCGAGTGTACCAGGACTGGCCGGGCAACGACGTGCGTGTGCCGCGCGTGCGTTCAGCCTGCGACGAGGCTGTGACGCTGACACACCCCGCTCTCCCACTTGTGCAGACGTTCTTCTGCGGAGGCCGCTTGGTGGCTGGCCCCTCCTGGCTGTCCCTTCTAGGCACCTGCGCCCTGGTCCTAGCCCCCAGCGCCGTCTTTCTGGCGCTGGTGGTCCCGGACGTGGCGCGCGCATATAGCTGGGCCCTCCTCGCCTTCGCCCTTTGGTTGCCCCTCTTCTCGGTTTCCATCCTGCTGCTCACCGGCTGCTCTGACCCGGGCATCATACCCCGCATCCCGGCGCCGGAAGCCCACGAATTCCCAAACGGACGCCCTAGGTATGTGCTTCGTGATGCGCGCGTGGCTTGGGCTGCAGCGCCTTTGACGCCGCTGTCGCGGCCGGTACAGGATGCGTGAGATCGAGGTGAACGGGCGCAAGGTGTCACTGAAGTGGAACGACAGCACCAACTTTTACCAGCCTCCTCGCGCGCACCACTGCTCCGTGAACAACGACTGCATCGAAAAGTTCGACCACCACTGCCCCTGGGTGGGCACCACCATCGGACAGGCGCGCCGCGTGGCTGGCACAGCGCCTTGGAAGAAGCGCTGACGCCGCCTCTCTCATCCTCAGCGCAACTACCGCTATTTCCTGCTCTTCGTCTTCAACACCACGCTGCTGTGCTTCTACGTGTTCGCACTGTGCGCGCTGCAGGTGCGCGTGCGCTACGAGGGGCTGCAGCGACAGCACGCGCAAGGCACTCGGGCAACCCCTGCTAGCGTGGCGGATGCGCTGCAGGACGCCCCAGCTGCGGTGGCGCTCATGTGCCTCACGTTCATGGGCGTCTGGTTCGTGGGCGGACTGTCGGTGCGTTGAGAGCGGTGCCGTCCGAGCAAACCCGTCGTCACGTCGCTCTCTTTCCTCCCTGACTCGTTCACCCGCCCGGCGTGCAGGGGTTCCACGCATACCTGGTGAGCCACAACCAGACGACATACGAGAACTTCCGCTTCTCGTACGGCAAGGGGGAGAACCCGTACGACCGGGGGTGCCTGCGCAACTGGGTGGAGGTGTTCTTCACCCCTCGGCTGCCGCGCAAGGTTGATTTCCGGGCGTACGTGGAGGATGTGGAGGCGGGTGGGCCCGTCGTGGACAGGGACGGTCTCCCCACGCTGCCGCACCTGCAGCCTGTGCCCGGCTGCTGCTCGCCTGGCGAGACGCGGCCAGCGCATGCGCCACCGCCGTCGTCGTCGCCGCTGCCGCCGCCGCCGCCGCAACGGCCGCATTTGCAGCAGCAGATGGCCGTGAGGGAGGCCTCTCAGAGGACTCGTAGAGCAGTACCACCGCCGCCGCCGCCGCCGCCAGCGCATGCGACGTGGGCCGTCGGTGACGGCAGTGGAATCTAGATGCGCGCTGCGTTGACGTGTCTGTTGGCGCCACCGTGAGGTCGTAGTCAGGAGGCTCGATAGTGCGCGGCACAACGAGCGTTCGATTGAACAACGTTCGAACATAGGTGTCGCGCTCACTGACAGCCGCCTCGCAGCGTGTGTGTCCGGTGCCCTCCCGCGTGTTGCTGCCCTGACGCGTGCCGGGAGTCGGAGTGCCAGCACCTTCTCACACTCAGACTGCCTGCTGCCGGCGCTCCGCTCGCCACTCCTCGCGCTCGGAGCGGCCTCGTGGCTGCCGCGGCAATCGAGCGCGCGCGGACGCAGTCCAACGAAGCCGGAGTGCGGAGTGCTGAGAGATGGAGCCTGCCAGCTCTGCTAGCAAGCCGGCGGCGGCGTCCGCCTCTGCCGCCCCTAAGAGTTGGGCCGCCGTTGCGCGCAAGAGCTTCGACGAGACTGCCGCAGTGAAGGAGAAGGAGCCGCAGGCTGCAAGCGTGGCTGCCATCGTGTCAGTTCCGGCTGTCGTTTCTGCGGCACCGCCGGCGGACGCTGTTGTGGCGCAGCCCCAGGCTGCGGCGGCGGCTCCTCCCAAGCGGCCTGCTGCGGCCGCGCAAAGCGGAGAGGGTGGCGCGGCGGCCTCCTCCAGCGATCCCCCGGCCGCCGCTCCGCAGCCGCCGGCGTGTGTTGCCAAGGAGGAGTCGCCGCCGGCCATGCCCGCCAAGCCGGCATGGGGAGCCAAGCCGGCTGTGGTGGACGGCGTCGGCGCGGCGGTGGCCGGAGCCGCCTCCGGCAGCTGGCCAACCCTTTCAGACGCCAAGAAAGCCAAGCAGGCGGCCGACGAGGCGTCCGACGCGTTCCTGCTGCTGCAGGCTGGCTTGCAGGCGCAGACGGCGGGCGGCAAGGTGCGCGGTCAGGCGCCGAGGCTGCGCGTGCGGCGTATCTTTGGGGCGCGCCAGCGCACCACGCCCTGTCAGCCTCTGCTCGCGCGCCCCGTCACACGCTCACGCCCCGCCCTGCCCCGCCCCGCGCGTGCAGGAGGGCAAGCCTGGCGGCGGCGCAGCGCAGGCGCCCCGACGCAGCCGCGACGGTGGAGACGGTGGCGAGGGCGGCAGCGCAGCTGCAAGCGCAGCAGCAGCAGCAGCTCTCAAGCACGACGCTGGCGCCCCGTACGACCCCCGCGCGCCGCGCGCCGGCCGCGGCGAGGGCGGCCGCGGCGTCGGCGCCAGCGGCGGCGCTGGTGCATCCGCCAACGGCGGCGGCGGCGGTCGCTCCGGCGTCAATGGCGGGCGCGGCAACGCACGCGGCGACGGCGGACGCGGTCAGGGCGCCTACCAGGGCGCAGCGGCAGCCTACCTGGGCGCCAACGCGCGCGTGGCTGGCCCCACCGCCGGCGGCGGCCGCACGCCGTTTGAGCCCTCAGCCGGACGCGGCTCTGGCCGCGGCGCCCGCGCCGCGGGCACCCCTCCCATCGCCGCATCGGGCGCCTACCCGCCCCAGATGGCACACGCAGCCGCAGCGGCAGCGGCGGCGGCGGCAGCAGCCTCCGGGGGCGTTCCTCCTGCGGTGCCCTACTTTGTGGCCCTGCCCAGGGGCGGCGGCGCCCCCGTCTTCTTCCCCTACGGCGCCCCGACCGCGCTCACCCAGGTCCAGCAGCAGCCCCCGCCGGCCATGGCCCCCGGCGCAGTCGCACTGCCGCTGCCCCAGCTGCTGCTCGCCCTGCGCCGCCAGGTTGAGTACTACTTCTCCACGGACAACCTGGTGAAGGACACGTTCCTGCGCGGCAAGATGGACTCGCAGGGCTTCATCCCGGCTGCGACAATCTCAGCCTTTAATCGCGTTCGCATGCTCACCCCTGACCCGGCGCTGCTGGTGGAGGCGCTGCAGGGCAGCGAGGGCGTTGAGACCAGCGGCGACATGGCCGCGCTGCGCAAGCGGGAGGGCTGGGAGCAGTGGGTGCTGCCCAACGCAGCGCCCTCAACTGTGCTGCTCGCTCCCGCGCCCGCCGCCCAGCCCGGCACTGAGCCCACCGCCGAGCCAGCGCCGCCTGCCGCGCCCGCCACGCCCAAGGCTGAGCGCGCGCCCGGGGGTGACGACGATGACGTGTTCACCATGGATGAGGACATCGGCGACGACGCGCCCGCGAAGGCGCCCGCAAGCAACGCCACACCTGTGGCGGCTGGAGATTACGAGGATGACTGCGACATGTTGGAGGCTGATCTGGCGCGTCTGATCATCGTCACTTCGCGTAGCGGCGGAGTGGGCCAGGCTCGCGGCGGCGTGGGATGGCGCTCGCAGCCTCAGGCGCCTTCTGCCACGCAGGCATCCGCGGTCCTGGGCGCGTCGCCGGCGGCCGGCAGCGCCTCAGCGCAGCGCCGCCCGCCAGCTTCCCCCGGTGCAGGCATGCCGGATGACATCGCGAGCGCCATCAACGACGGGCTCTACTTTTACGAGCGCGAGCTGCAAGGCGCCCGCGATGGCACCTCCTCGCGCGTGCCCCGCCCGCCCGGCAGCGTGGGCGGCGGTACTTCTTTCCGAGGCTGCGCGTCTCCAGGGACTCCCCTGGGCGTTCCTCGCTCATCCGCACAGCCGCGTCCTCACTTCTTCCCGTCCTCTTACAAGAGCGGTGGGGGGTGGGGCGGCGGCGAGGAGGGGGGCCGAGCGCCAGCGGGTGGGGACGTGGGTTGGATTTTAGGCGGAACCACCCCGGACGCACACCCGGCTGGGAGCCACTTCCCCGTGGGCGCGGGCCCGGGCTCCGTCAGCCGCCGAGGCAGCTGGGGCGAGCGCAGCTTGAGCGGCAGCCTGCGTCGCGGCGCCGCGTCGCCCGGCGGCGGGGGCGCCTTCCCCTCCGGCTCGCCGGGCGCTATCCCAGCCTTCCAGCACCCCAGCCACGCGCTGCTGGAGGACAACGGCTTCCGCCAGCAAAAGTACAACTCGTTCCGCGAGCGCTGCCTGGAGGAGCGCAAGCGTCTGGGTGTGGGCAAGAGCGAGGAGATGAACACGCTGTTTCGCTTCTGGTCCTACTTTTTGCGCAACACCTTCAGCCGCGCAATGTACAGCGAGTTCAAGAACCTGGCGGTTGAGGACGCGGCGCAGCACTACCATTACGGCACCGAGTGCCTGCACCGCTTCTTCTCGTATGGGTTGGAACAGCCGCAGCGCAACGCGAAGTGGCGAAGCGCAATGTACGCGGATTTCGAGGCGCTCACGCTGCAGGACTGCGCAGCCGGGCGGCTGTACGCTCTGGAGAAGTTCTGGGCGCTGCACAAGTACTGGAAGGGGGCAGAGGGCGACCGGCCGGCAATCTGCCTGAAGCTGCAGGCGCTGCTGGCCGAGTTCAAGACGCTCGACGACTTCCGCGCCAAGCAGGGCGCGCCCGGCACGCCGGCGCCTGCTCAGCACTGAACAAAAGTTAAGACACTGCGCGCGTGATTGTGCAAGGAACAAGGCAGCTCAGCTCAATCAATCAAGGCGTCGGTGGTCTCGCAGGCGTCTCTTCACTCGGGCACAGCGTGCTGCATGAGCGCGTTCAGAGTGGTGTATTTTAGTGCAGCCTCGGAGCACGCGGAGAGGATCACCGGGGGCGCACAGCCAGCCTCGAGCGCCTCGGTCCAGCGGCTGGCGCATAGGCACCACTTGCTGCCCTGTTTAAGGCCCGGGAAGGCGTACTCCGGGCGCGGCGTGATGAGGTCGTTGCCGCGTGACAGGCTAAACTGCAGGAAGGCGTCTGTGACCTGCGCGCACACAACGTGTCGGCCGTGGTCGCTCGGACCGGTGCAGCAGGTGCCGTCCCGGAAGAAGCCGGTGGGCGGCGAGGAGCAGCACTTCATGAGCGGCGCTCCGAGGACGTTGAGCTCCAAAGTTGGCAGCGCCATGTTCGCTGCACTGGCGCGACAGCGAAGCTGGCAGCGCTGCGCAGAGTGGAGCAGGATGAGGGACAGCACACGGGCTCGCGCGACACAGACGGTGTTTGCACGCAGCATGAGAGCACGGAGTAGGCAGAGGGTCCAAAAAAGACTGTTTGCTATATGTGATCCTATGATACCAGGTTCAGCCCTGCCGTGAGCGCCCACAGGCCGGCATAGACCACCGCGCCGCCCTGGCTCTGCGCCTGCAGCGCCGCCTGCAGCCCGCGGAGCGGCACGAGCATCACCTGGATGGCGCCCGCGTCGTCCTCGTGCTGCATCGGCGCCGCGTTCTCCGGCGCGTCCAGGTCCACGTCAACTGCGTTGCGCGTGGAGCCCGTCACACCGTGCCACGTCACGCCTCACAACGCACCCGTCACCAGGTGAACCGTCTCGTTGGTCAGACCGGGCGACATGCAGGCTGCCGGGGAGACGCTCTTGACCTGCAAAGCCGGAAAGAGAGCGTGAGACTGTGGCAGGACACCTCACAACCTCAAGCACCGGACAGCACGTGCCGTTGCGGTATATCCGGTCTCTTCCTTGAGCTCGCGCAGCGCCGCGAGTTGCGCGGACTCGCCGGGGTCGATGAGGCCCGCTGGCAGCTCCACTGTGTGCGCACCCATCTGTGGGAGGGTCTGTCAGCAGCGGCCTCGCCGATGCGTCAGCACGCACCGGCGGGCGGAACTGCTTCACCAGCAGCGTGTGCGGCTCCGCGCCTTGGCGTCTCAGCACTGCGAGGATAACCACGGCTACAGAGGAGCTTGTGAGCTGTGCGCTGCGCCAGTGCGCACTCCGTACCGTCCGCGCTCGCCTCCGCCTTGCGCGTCGTGCGCTCGCAGGCGTCCCACAGGCGCTCGGCGCCCTTTTCGTCCGTGTATTTGATGGTGTTCAGGCGAAGCCACCGAGTGGTTGACGCCTCGCTCACGGATACCACGGCAGGCTGCATGCGCGCACAGCCGCGAACCTGCAACAACACGCGCGGCGAGGCGCGGCAGGTGACGTGATGGCACAGGCGGAGGGCGGCGTGCATTGGTTGTTTTGGTCCAACCCGCGCGGATCTTTGATCGATGCGACACTCAGTCCTCCCCTCGGTAAGCGCATATCTGTCGCTGGGCTGAGAGCGGTGAGAGCGCGGCTTCATCACGACGCTGGCATTCATTTGCGGTGCCGTTCGTGGCGATGCCGCGTGCGCCCAAGCATCACGCTGTGCTTGCGACCCTGCGCGTGCCGCTGCCGCGCACGCTTGCGCCAGAAACAGCCGCAGCTGTGTGCTGTGAGGTGCTGAAGCCGCTGCTCTTCCTGCGAGCGCAGCTTCCCGGGTGCGGTGCTTGCTTTGTGCGATAGGCATGAGCGTGCCGTGCTAGCTTGGACCGCGGGGCTCACGCCTCGTGTGCGCACTCACACAGACTGTACGAAGAACTCTGCGCACAGGCGCGCGAGCTGCACGCACTGCGCACCCAGCAGCGAGTTTGGCGCCTGCTAACAACGACCTTGCGTCTCGCCATCCCGCGCACTCCCGCGCTCACTTCGCCACGCCTCCAGCTCGCTGCGCCCCCCAGCGCTGACGAGACGCCGCCGCGCCGCCGCCGCCGAGTGGTGGACCGCAAGCTGAGCAGGGCGGTGGCTCAGCTGCGACAGCTCTGCGAGTCGCTCAGTGCAGAAGCCTTCGCTCAGCTGGCGCCCCGTTCGGTGGTGCTGATCCTAGGCACGTCCGCGTCCAGACCGCGCGAGGCGTACGAGCTGCGGCTGCCCCCGCTGGTCTTAGAGGAGACAGCGGACAGTGCGAGCACCGTCGAGCCGCCTGCTGGGCACGAAGCGCGGGGCACAGCTGTCGCCGCCGACGTTGCCCGCCGCGTGCAGCGTTGTCTGGTTCAGTCTCTGGTGAACGCGCCTCACGCTCCGCAAGGCGCGTTGGTGGCCCCTCCGACTCTCCACGGTCCTTTTGCTGTTGCGGGCGCTCTGGGAGCTCTCCTGAAGCGCTGCGCGCAGGCCTCAAGCTGTTTGTGCTGCTTCGCGCACCACCCGGCGATGCGTCTGCGCCGCGGTCGTTCCTGCCGAAGCGAACCTTGCGCCCGGCGTTCTACAAGTGCGCTGTCCCGCGCGTGCAGCGCCTTGGGCGCTCTCGCTGACCCGTGACGTGGCAGGGCCAAAGTGCTGCGCACAATCTGCGCAGCCGCCGGGCCGCCGCCGCAGCCAGACGCATCATTGCTTGCAGCGCAGCCCCTGTCACGAGGGGCCCCGCCGCCCACTGAGGCGCCCATAGCCGACGACGGCACGATGTGGTGCGATGCGTGAAGGCCGCACGGCGCGCAACACTCAGTGAGGCGGCGACGCTGACGCTCATGCTCATCATGCTCACACATGCACACGCCACACTTACGCAGGTATCAGTGCTCCGTCTCGTTCAAAGGCGTGCGCTCAGCGTGTGCGCAGTCTCAATGAGGTGCCAGCAGAGCTCCTCGGCGAGTGTGGTGTCAGACGTCCACCTCCACTCGCTCCTGCGCGCGCACCCTCGCCTTGAACTGCTCCTCCGCCTGCTCCCACAGCGCGCGTGCGGCCAGCGTGCGCCCCGCGGCGCGCTGTCTGTCCAGTATGAGCTGCGTGTCGATGGCGGGGTCGCCCGCGAGCGCGCGCGGCCACCAAAACACCAGGGTGGCGCCCAGGGACTGCGCCTTGCGCAGCGTCACGCGCACGCACCGCCGAGGGGGCTCCCCCTCCGCCGCGGGCGTGTAGTCCACCAGCTCCCAGTCCAGCTCCTCCGGCTGGCCGTCCGCAGCTTGGGCGTCGAGCGGGTCGGCGCCCCCGCACTGAACCGCGTGCGCCAGGGCGCCCTCCACCAGCACCCGCTGGCCCAGGCGCACCGTCAGGCCGTGCGTTGCCTCGCCGTGGCGGCGGCGCAGACAGACGGACACGTCCTTGGCCTTGGCCCCCGGCGGGGCGACCACTGACAGTGTCACGTCGCACGCGCTCTGACTCCACAGGTAGCGCTCACCCACGCAGCCGCCGTTCAGGCTGAACTCGGAGCGCAGGCTGCGCCTCGCCGCGGGCGCGCCACGCGCGGGCGGCACGCCTGCGGGCGGCGCAGAGCCCGCGACGGCGACATCCGAGCACCACGCAGCCTCCTCCACGCCCTCCACGCGCGCAACAGCAGCGCGCCGCAACGGCGGCGCCACGGGCGCCTCCGCCTGCTGGTGTTCCTCTTCTTCTTCGTAGTCGTAGGCTTCCTCGTCAGAGCTACGCCAACAGGCGTTGCCTCAGCCAAGTCTTACTCGCGTCAGCGCAAGCCGCGCCGCCGCCGCCGCCGCCGAAACAACGCGCCTTTGCGCGGCTGCGAAGCGGTCCCACTTGCCGTAGTCGAGCGTGCCGCTGCGCAGCTGCAGAGCGGGTCCTGTGTCAGCCCGAGGTGAGAAGCCAAGCACCCGTTCCGTGCTCTGGTGCTCCGAAGCGCGCGCGCGAGCGCACCGGCTGCGCGGGCGGCGCCGTGGGCGCGGGTTGCGCGGCGATGGAGGCGCCTGTGGGCCCGATGGTGACGCGGGAAGCGCCGTCCAGCTTCGTCACTGTGGGCCGCCCCGGCGCAGCCTCCTCGTCACTCAGCTCAGCTGCCAGGTCATCGAAGCGACTGTAGTCCACCATAGGAAGTAGGGCGGCAAGGATTGTCGAACACAGAACGGCAGAACGTTTAAGAAGTTAGAAATCGACGAGCGAGCGTCGGTCGATGCGTCGTTCGACAGTATTGTGTGCCCCTAAACCCTCTTTCTGCGCCCATGAAGGGACAGTATGGAGCGTGGGGTGAGTCGTCGCAGACAGCAGTCGTTGCAGCATGCTGAGCGAGCGCTGGACGGAAGTGGATGAGCTCCACAGCGCAGTATACGCGGGCGACGTTGTTCGCGTCGCGTGGCTGCTGCGGGCGCAGAGCGCTCTCGCGGCGGAGTCGCTCGCGTGCGCGCCACTGGAAGGGTCGTCGCCATTACACGTCGCTGCATGGGCGGGTGCTACCGAGCTGGTTGACATCCTGCTCAGTTTCGGCGCCGAGGCTGCGGCACGCGACGGCCGGGGCGCCACGCCAGCCGTGTTGGCGTCCGCAGGCGGACACCACTCTCTGGCCTGCTCGCTGGAGCGAGCCGCGGCTGCATATTCCGTCGCCAGTGCGAGTCGTCGCCGCCGCTCACACGTCTGGTGTTTCTGGCGCCTGTTTAGACGGGACTGGGGTGCAGCGTTGGCTCCCTGGGTGTGGGTCTGCAACGCAGGCTTTGCGGGGTACGTGTACTGCACCCGCATGGCCTCGACGGAGGTGCACGTTGCGGCGCATATGTCACTCCAAGGGCTCTACATGATGTGCTGGGGGCTATGGGCCGTCTGCGTACTCGCCCGCCCCGCGCCTGTGGACGTCGCTGCGCGCGCAGCATACACCGCCGCCGTCGCCGCGCTGGCTGGCGGATGCGCGGAACCACAGCTTGACGGCTGGCTGTCGCACGCCCACCGCGCGGCGCTGCGTCCGCGCCAGGCGAGGGACCCCGCGTCGGGGCTGCTGGTGCAGCGCTACGACCACCGCTGCTTCTTCGTCGCAAACTCGGTGGGACTCCATAACCAGAGAGCCTTCCTGGGATTTGTGTGCGTCCTCACTGTCGCGTGCGCCCAGTTCACCTACATTGCCTTGCGGCAGCGCCGCCTTTCGAGTGGGGCGGCTGCGGATGGTCTGGTGGAGGCTGCGCTGCTGGACATGGGCCTGGGTACGCTTGCCGTGGGCCAGCTGGCGCTGTGGCAGGCGCGTCTGGCGGCGCGCAACGCGACGGCACACGAGCTGCGCTGCTTGGGCCGCGGCGGATGGGACCAGGGGCCCCGTTATTACCTGTTGAAGGGTCAGCGCTACCACAACCCCTTTGACCGGGGCTGGCGTGCCAATTGGGCCGAGTTCTGGGCGCGAGCGCAGCCGACGCTACCAGCTCTGGCGCAGCGCAGCGCAGGCTCTGCATGCACGACGATGACGGCGGCTGGCATGCATGCTGCGATGGAGGCGCAGGCACAGGGAGGTGATGAGAGCTTGGAGCCCTGTACTGGGGAGGGTGGAGTGCTGCGCTGGGCGCGGCGCACGCTGCACAGCGCGATGAGCGGATGTCTCGGCCCGCAGCGACGTTCTGGACGTGGGCCTCGTTGTTTGAAGCTGATGGCGCTGTAAGCAGCTCTAAACTTAAAGTGAGAATGGTCCTGCTGTCGGCTCGTGCGCAGCCAGCGAGAGCACGAGGCGAGCCCAGTCTGTGCGCGCCTGCGGCGCGCCCAGCAGCAGCGCGTTCTTGGCCTGCACGCGCGGCTGCAGCAGCAGCAGGCTGGCGGTGGCGTAGCCCGCCTCGCGCGCCGCCTGGCTCCTGTCCAGCTCCAGGTTGAGCTTGCTCAGCCGCGCTGTGGCCACGTGGTGAGCGCGCAGGCCTTGGGGCTCAACCTCCTCGCCGTGCGACACGTCAGCAGCCGCCGCCAGCGCCGCGAACGCAGCCTCCGGGTCGCAGCCGGACGCCGTCAGTGGCTGCTGCATCCACGCGCTGCGGGGGTGCCTCAGCGCGGGCAGCCCCGCCGCGCCCGCAGGCCCCGCATGCGACGAGTACGACGAGCCCCCGGCGAGGCTGAACTTGAGCTTTCCCACGCAGCATGGGCACACCAGGTAGGCGCCATCGTGCGCCAGCGCCTGGGCGATCACGTAATCGCTGGCGTTGCCGCACGCGTGCAGCCCGAGCGCCACGTCCAGCGGGCCCTGGTAGTCCTCGATGCGCGTCGCCACGCCTGTGACGTTGCGCAGCCCCGCGCTGCGAGCGCGAGCAAGCAGGATTGTGATCGCCTCCGGGTCCAGGTCCGCGCCCGCGAAGCGGCACTCTGGAAAGAGCGCCGCGAGAGGCAGCAGCAGCCCTCCGCTGCCGCACCCGAAATCCACCACGTGCGGGGGCTGCGAGTGCGGAGAGGCGGCCAGCAGCAGGCGCAGCAGCAGCGCGAAGGACTCCACCTGCAGGCGCTTGCGCTGCAGGCGGGCCTCCTGCGCGGCGGGGGTTGAGGAGGCCGGCGCCGGTCCCGTGGCCTCAGAGCCCAGCACATGCTCCGGGCGGCAGCTGGCGGGCACGCATGCCCAGTCCAGGGGCACCAAGCGCAGCGAGCGCACAACCTGGTCCAGGGCTGTGAACGCGGAGGCTGCGGCGTGTCCGCCCGGCGGTGGGAGGCACCCGATGTAGCGCTGCAGCTCCGCCACGTTCTGCTCGCGCCTGCGCAGCCTCTGACGCTGGTTGTGCAGCCGCGAGCGCTCGCGCGCGGCGGCAGCGACGGCGGCAGCAGCGTCCGCCTGCGACTGCCTGCGCTGGCTCAGCTGCACCCGGGAGCGTGCGGGCGCCACGGCCAGCCGCGTCTGCGAGACGAGGCGCAGTCCATGCAGCGCGGCGGCGCAGGCGGCGGCCGCCTCCTCGTTGGGCAGCTGCAGCAGCGCCCACCCCTGGTTGCACTTGCCCTGGTCCCGGGGCCTGCGCTCGCAGAACGGCGGCGCGTCGTGGAAGCAGGCCACCTCGCACGCGCGCGGAGACCACGGAGAAGCCGCACTCAGCAGCGCCTCCTGCACCGCACACTCCTCGACATGGCGGTCCACGCACGACACGTGCACCCAGCAGTTGGCGCCGGCGTCCACGGGCGCCTTGGATACGCTGTGCTGACGACCGCGAGCGTCCACCGCAATGGGCATCCAGCGCCTGCCACTGTGCAGACGGAGGGGCGTGCAGTGTACCCAAAGGCAGAGGTCCAGAGGTGCCTCGTGCCAGGCGGCGGGCGCCACCAGTCGGTCCCGCCTGCGGCACGCCGGCACCCCGCACCCGTGGCGCCCCGCCTTCCTCGTGCGTCCCGGTGGCGCGATGCGTCGCTCGAGCAGCCGCAACGCGATGGCGTCGCGCAGTGCAAGCGAGGACGCTTCCTTGCTCGCGGCGCCCATGCCTGCAGGAGGCGCCGCCGCGGACGCCTCGCCGCTCGCCTCCTCCTTCCTCACATCCATGAACGTGCGTGCCCGTGCCTGCGCCGCGCGCGGCGTGCGTGCATTCGGCGGCGCGCGTGCGCTGTTGCGACGCCCACGGCCCGTCTAGCGTGCGTTGGGCCCGGCTCACGCTGCGTCGCCCAGGTGTCGCCTTTCCTGTTCAAAACCTGGAACCTGGTGTCCGACCCGGCCACCGACAGCATCGTCTCCTGGGCGCCAGACGGCCTCACGTTCCTTGTCAGCAAACCGGACGCCATGGTGCGCGCCCCGCCTGCACTGCCCGCCCTCGCGCCGGCCCGCAGACGCGGCGCAGTCGCGGCGCCCTCCGCGCCCTCAGTCGCGGCGCGCGCGGGAGCCGCGTGCTCGGCGGTGTGCGAAAGGGCGGTTGTACCGCGAGGCCTCTTCCGGAACGCCGGCTGACGCTGAGGCTGCTCCGGCGCGCGCAGGAGCGCGAGATCCTGCCGCACGTCTTCAAGCACAGCAACTTCGCCTCCTTCGTCCGGCGCGTGTTTTCAGGCGGTACAGGCTGGCAAGGGTGGTGGCTCACAACGTTCGCTCCTTCCCCCTCACCCGCAGGCAGCTCAACAACTACGGCTTCCGCAAAGTGAGCACCGACCGCTACGAGTTCGGCGTCACCGGCTTCCAGAGGGGCGCCCCGGAGCTGCTGAAGACGCTCAAGCGGCACGACGCCTCTCGCGGCGCCAAGAAGGCCACCAGCAAGGCGCACCAGGCCTCTGCCGCGCACTACGACGACGAGGCGCAGGCGCCAGCCTCGCCCGGCGCGCTGCTGGAGGTTGGCGCCTATGGGGGCATGCAGTCGGAGGTGGACCAGCTCAAGCGGGACCGCCTGCTGCTGCTCAAGGAGGTGATGCGCCTCCGCGAGAGCAGCGCGCACGCGGCTGAGGAGATGCGCGGCCTGTCCGCGCGTCTGGCTCAGACGGAGAGCGTGCAGCAGCAGATGTTGGGCTTCCTGCAGCAGCACATAGCGCCCACGCTCATCAACGCAAACAGCCACCGCCTGCAGCCGCGCAAGCGCAGGCATTTGCTGCTTCCTCCTTCGCCGGGGCGGGACGGCGACGCGATGGAGTTTTCGCTGCCCTCCGGGCCGGTGCAGGCCCCGCAGGCGCAGCCAGAGTTCGAGGACGTGTTCATGCCCGTGGATCAGCCCCAGCTCAGCCTGCACGAGCTGCCGGAGGACGGCGCGCTGGCCACCAGCTACCACCGCACGCGCCCAGCGCCAGTTCTGCCGCAGGTGCTGTCTCTGCCGGACGCCAGCCCGCCCAGCGCGGAGGGGCTGGAGTGGAGCGACCTGCTGTACGACGCGCAGGCGGCGGTGGCGGCGTCCGGCTCGCCCGAAGCGCCGGGACTGGCGCGCATGAACAGCGACGACATCCACCGCATCCTCAAGGAGATGCAGCTGGACGCCTTCGAGCCCCTCCCTTGCGTGGGCGAGGGCGCAGCCGCGTAGAAGAGCAAGATGAAGATAGAGAGGAGAGTGTGCCGCCCCGGCCTGGTGAGACGCAAGCTCCCGTTTTGCCTGTTCATCCACACGCACGACGCTTAGCACAATACACATACGCGCCGCCAGCAGGCGACTGGACTGGCACACTTACATAGTGGCGCGTGAGCATGCCTGGCTTGAGATCGACGATTAGGCGTACGTAACTGTATCATTCTAGCGCCCCACGCATATCCGTACGGGCGCGTGGCGCCAACACTGCGCCCGCGCGAGTGCATGGCGGCCCTGCAGAGGCACCTCCCTGCTCTGGGTGGGCCTCTCCGCGCTCAGCCGCTGCGTGTGTGCCGTGCGTGCGTCGCGCGCCGCGCCCGCCCAGCAGCAGGCTGCCGCTTGCGCGCGGTGCCGCTGCGCGCTGGGTCCGGCTCTGAGGCGGTGCGGTCCACGCTGGATGACAGCGCAAACGTGCTCGCAGCTGTGGAGCGCGACTTGCAGCGTCTGCTGGCTTTCGAACAGCAGAACAGCAGGGGCATCGCGAGCCTGGACCAGCTGTTGGTGCGTAGGAGTCTCTATCGCTTCTGTCAGTTGTCTGTTCTCACGCTGCGTTGCGCGCTTGCGCCTCTCACAGAGCCCGTTGGGGGTGGTGGCGCCATTAAATGCTGTCACACAGGTCCAGCCCGTGGCGCTGTCGCCTGCGCAGCTGGCACGCGTGCTCAAGGCGCGTCTCTCAGAGAAAGCTGTCGCCGTCTTTCTCTGCTCGCACGCGCCTGCAAGCACTCCGCTCACGCGCCTCTGCGCAGGAGAAGCGTCACGCGCTGGACGAGCTGGAGCGGCAGGCGGACCTGCTCGAGCAGGAGCTGGAGGAGAAGGAGGAGCGACTGCGGGTGCGCTTGGCGTCTCTGCACGCGCCCAGCGAAGCGACCCGGTCTCACCACCAGCCTCCACGCAGCGCCTGGCGCTCACGCGGGACGGCGACGCGCCCTTCAGCCAGGCGGAAGCTGCGCAGCCTGCTCCTCACACTCCGCCTCCCCCTTTCCTTCCCCTGCCCATCCCGCTGCGGGCTGTTGTTGAGAGCACCGTCGCTGACAGCGCTGCCGCTGCGGCGCCGCTCCTGGGCGCCCCCGCCCCCGCGCGAGGCAGCCTGCTCCCCGAGCAGCTGCGTCACGCGCTGGCGAGGCAGCTGGGTGACTCCGCCGCCCTGCTGGCGTTGAGCGCCTCGCGATACGTCGCCCCAGCGCCCTCTCGGCCCATGAATCCAGCCACCCGGGCGGACAGCAACATGAGTGGCGCTCGGCTGGGAGCGGCGCTGACCAGACAGACCGGAGGTGCTCCCAAATCCCTCTCCGGAGCACCCCCGGCGGAGATGCCCTCCGCCCCCATCGTCACTGCGCGGCGGACGCAGCGGCACCTGGGTGATGCGCTGGTGGTGGAAGGGTCGGTGATGATGATCGAGGGTGAAGCACCGCAGCTCATGTCTTCGCCCGACAACGCGGTCATGCACCCGCCGCCACACCTCATCCTTATTCCAGGGGCGGTGCACACCGTCGGCGGGGAAGACGCAGCGGTTGAGCAGTCATCACCTGCCCAGACACCGCCCGCTGCTGATCAGACTCAGCTCGCTTCGCCAGAGGCCCCGCCCGCGGCCCCGCGCGCTCTCAAGGCTGCTTGGTCCGTGGCGTGGGACACCGCCTCTGCGGTGCTGCTGGAGCGTGCGCAGGTGGAAGCCGCCGCGCGCTCCGCTGCGCTCGCAGCCCCAACCACCCCGCTCCAAGCGCGCCATTTCACGCCAGCCGGCGCATGGCGCGCCGCATGGGCGCTCGCAGCAGCAGCAGCGCAGGCCTCCATCGAGGCTGCTGCCGCCGCAGATCGCGCTGCCGCAAAGGAAGAGGCGCACAAGGCGGAGGTTGCGCTCGCTCTGCTGGTCGCTCAGCGCGCGGCGGCGCGCAAGGCTGCTCGCGACGCGGACCAGGCCGCCGCGGATGCTCGACGGGCGGACGCAGTGCGTGAGCAAGCCCGGTATCGGGTGTCGCAGTCGCCTGCTGCCCTGCAGATTCCGCTCGCGGCTCCGGTGTTCCCCGCCGAGCCAGTGCCAACCACTGCGCAAGCGGCGCAGCCGCAGCGACACCTGGGCGATGCGCTGGTGGTGGAGGGGTCGGTGATGATGATCGGGGGTGACGCCCTGCAGCTAGAGGGGAGTGGCCCTTCGCCCAACACCGCCGCGCTGCTCACCGCGCCCGACAATGCGGTCGCGCACCCGCCGCCACTCCTCATCGTCATCCCAGGAGCGGTGCATATCGTTGGTGGGCGGGACGCAGTGATTGAGCAGTCATCTCCTGTCCAGACGCCGCTCGTCGCTTTGCCGCCCGCTGCTGAGCAGACTCCGCTCGCTGCGCCAGTGGCAGCCCCTGCACTAGTGCCGCTGCCGCTGCTGCTGGCCGCTGACGCCAGCAACGAGGCTCTGTCAGCGCGGCTGGCGCTGCTGGGACGTCGCATCCGGGGAGCGCTGCTGAACGCGCGCAGCGTGCTGCTCACCGACCGCGCAGAGGCTGTGCGCCTGGCCAGCCTGGCGCCCACAGCGCGGGCGGCGCACCTCGCAGCGCTGCCCGCGGAACGCGCGGCGGGCGTGCTCGGCGCCATGGACGCACGCGCGCGGAGCGTCACCATGGCGGCGTTGGACGCGCAGTCTCGCGCCGCTGCGCTCGCCGCCATGCCGCCTGGCCGCGCTGCCGTGGAGCTGAGCAGCATGGCACACGAGGCGCGCGCTGCCGCGCTGGCGGCCATGACGCCCCGAGCGGCAGCTGCAGTGCTGCGCTGCTCGACGGCGGAGGTGCGCGCCATGGCGCTGGCATGGCTGGACTGGGAGGCCAGGGGAGCGGTGCTGCTGGCGGTGCGCACGCCGCGATTTGCGATGCCGCCGCTGCACCCGGTGATGGCTGTTGCGCGCGCAGCACTGATGCTTCGCTTGCGCATGCCCCGCCAGCCTCGCCGCGGCGGCGCCCCGCGCGCGCTGCTGCAGAAGCTGGCGCGAGCGCTGAGCGAGCTGCACCGGGGCGCAGCGGAGGCGCAGGCGGATGACGCGCAGGCGGCTGCCCGCCGCGCCGCTCTGTGCGCCGCCAACGCAGCGCGCTGGCTGCCCTTTTTGGTGCTGAAGGCAGTCGAGGCGTGGCTACGCGCCAGCGTATCGTACGCGTGAGTGTCTGAAAGCGGATCTTTTAGGAGCAGTAGTATCTCAAGCGTTGCCAGTCTCTGATTTGATCGGATGTGGGCTAATATAACACAAACGCCCAGATAGACGCAGCTATAGCGAGGAGGTGCAAACTAGAAAAACGCGGAGGAGGCGACGAACCCCTAGACTCCGGCTGGCCAGCATCTGATACCAACTGACTCACTGCACACAACCATCATAGTCTCAGCCCCACATAAAATGCAAGCACCCGCGCGCAGCTCAGAGACCCCTGAGCCGCCTGGAAAAAGGAAAAGAGCCACGTACAAGAGCCAGCTAAGAAGCAAACGAATTCCCGAGCTAGAACGAGCGGCGCTAAAAGATGTCTATGTGGAACACCCCCAGGTGCAGCGCAGGACAACCCAGAATGGGGCCATAAGCACTGCTAGGCTGAATGCCAAACGAGCCCATGCACCTGTGCCCACCCGA
>Ga0049083_10000167_pt1 | contig 20461 bp, 15 predicted proteins | sample GreLakmeMI27MSRF_FD_66719 | JGI IMG/M metagenome (GOLD analysis project Ga0049083, IMG submission 66719) | Freshwater lentic microbial communities from great Laurentian Lakes, MI, USA - Great Lakes metaG MI27MSRF | ecosystem: Environmental > Aquatic > Freshwater > Lake | place: Great Lakes...
AGTGCTCATTTCTTCCAAATAAGGAATAAACTTTGGATGCGATTTGAAATCCAGGTATTTTTGATAGCCACTATTCGCCAATTCATCAATGATTACTTTATCGGATTTCGAAAGATTATTTTCATCTTTATTAAAAACAGCATTTGCAACTCCGGCACTCAAAAGATTTTCCAAATTATAGCGGCAGGAATCTATCGTACCAAAATTGGAACTAATCGTTTGTCCCTGCACTGTAACTTGTATTTCCTGATTTTCAATAGTTGAACCTAAAGAAGCATAAAACTTATGCGTTTTTCCACCGCCACGCGCTGGTGGTCCGCCTCTCCCATCAAAGAAAATAACTTTGATTCCGTATTTTCGGGAAATTTCTGTAATCATTTCTTTGGCTTTAAAAATACTCCAATTGGCCATCAGGTAACCACCATCTTTAGTGCCATCTGAAAAACCGAGCATCACCGTTTGCTTATTCTTTCGGTTTTTTATATGATTTCTATATACCGAATTATTATACAATTTCTCCATGATTTCGTGCGCATGATGCAAATCATCAACTGATTCAAATAATGGCACGATATCAACTGTTGGATTTTCCCAACCCAATAATTGGAACATCGCAAAAGTTTCGATAACGTTTAAAGCACTATCATTATTGCTAATAATGTAACGATTGCAGCCTTTTTCTCCATTTTGTTGTTGAATTTCACGCATCAGTTTTATGGTATCCAAAGTAGATCGCGTAATTTCATTTTCAAAAAAATGATTACTTAAATCAAAGTGAAGTTTTGAAATGAAATCCATTTTGTTTTCTTCGGAAAATGTTTCTAAATCTTCCGGAAAATAAACTTCTTTTTCTCTTCTCAAAAATGCTGTAATATCATTAAAAACGGCATTATGTATGCGACTGTTTTGACGAATATCTAAAGTCGCAAAATGAAAACCAAACTCATTTATCTTTTGCAATAACATATTAATTTCGTCTAAATAAAGCGACTGGTGCTCGTTAATTATAATTTGTTTTACAATATTGAGTTCCTTACTTAATTCGTCTAAAGAAATAAATAATTCGCCCTGAGAATAAAAAACAGAACGATAAAGTTTGTATTCTAAGTTGGCCATAATAGTATCAACTTGGTTGAAAGTTAGTTTTCTTTTCAACACTCTGATGTCAAAATAATAGCATTTGAGTATTGATGTTCGCAATCGTTTTGCAACTTTCTCTGTAATTTCGGGAGTTACAAACGGATTGCCATCTCTATCGCCACCTGGCCAAAATCCCAAATTAATAATCGAATTTTCGATAGTATTGCCATCAAATATATTTTTATGAATATATAGTATCATCTCTCCGATGGTTTTATAGAATACATTTTCGAGATACCAAATTAAGCTCACGGCTTCATCAAATGGCGTTGGTTTTTCTTTTTTGATAAACGGTGTTTTGCCTAATTGCGCCAACAATTGTTTTATTTGAAACAAATCATTTCCTCGAATGGCTTCGGTCAAATCGGTTATAATTCCAAGAACTGAACCCGGATAAAACTGAGTAGGATGAGCTGTTAGAACTGTTCGCACGCTAAAGTTTTCTAGAAAGTTTATCAGCTCTACATGTTTGTCTTTGGCTTCTGATTTTTCTTTTATATCACGCAACGAACCCCTTCCTTCTAAATTATTCACAACCGGAAAAGCCGCATCTTCAATAGCATCAAAAAGTACTATTTGGCGTTCAACATATTGAATAAATCGAAACATCAAATCGATTTTTTCTTTCTCGGAAGACTTGTCTAAATACTTTTCGGCAAAGAAATCGACTATCTGTTTTGGAGACCAATTCTTTTTAAAACCTGAATCACAAACTTCGGCAAATAACGGTAATAATACACCGGTATTATCAATAGCATCAAAAGGTAGAGTGATAAATACACTGTTGTAAATATGATATTTTGATAAAACATTTTGGTTAAAAAGCTCAATTTTAGGTAAAGTGTACATGGCTAAAAATATTAAAAAAAAACCTCATTCGCCGAAGAGAATGAGGTTAGAATTATTTGTAAATAATAGTTCTTAAACTAATTCTTGGAAAATGGTGTGCATCAAACGCTTTTTGTCATTTATACTTTCTTCTAATGACACCATGGTTTCGGTTCTAAAAACACCTTCAATATCGTCAATCATATAGATCACATCTTTTGCATGCTTGGTATCTTTAGCTCTAATTTTACAAAAAATATTAAATTTACCAGTAGTAACTGAAGCCACTGTAATATATGGAATTTCATTTATACGTTCAAGTATAAATTTAGTTTGTGACGTATTATTCAAAAACACACCAATATAAGCTATAAATGCGTAACCTAATTTTTCATAATCTAAAGCTAAAGAAGAACCCATAATAATTCCTTGATCTTCCATTTTTTTTACCCTTACATGCACAGTGCCAGCAGAAATTAAAAGTTTTTTGGCAATATCGGTAAAAGGAATTCTAGTGTTGTCTATCAACATATCCAAAATTTGGTGATCTACTTCGTCTAATTTAAACTTACTCATAACGTTGCTTTATTAAAATTAATACGTTCAAATTCAAAAAATTAAACTTTATTCCCATTCACTATTTTAATGTCATCGCCTAAATTAAAAGTAGCTATTTCATTAATAACCGGGAAGTATTTATTTTGACACTTGTATGCTCTACATTGCGCATCCACAACAACATGACCAAAATAATTTTCTAAATTATCTATCTGTGCAAAATGTGCTTCAAAAATAATTTGATCAGCGATTAATATTTCATTGAACTGAGCAGCAAAATTGATAATTTTTTCTTTAGAATCATAATTTATTTTAACATTTTTATAAACAAAATCATAAAAAACAATATTATTTTGCGGAATATTCAAGTAATTGTCGATTTCGTTGAAAACTATATCGTTTTCGTAAAGATGTGAAATTCCAGATAAAAGTGCAATGAAAATATATTTTCGAGTAATTTCTCTATCATAATCATTTGCAAAATGTCCAGCTTCAAAAAGTAGCGTTGGCACATGTAAAGATTGAAAAGTATCTCCAACACAATTCAGATTAAAAGTATCGTCAAAACGCCCAACCTGATTTGGAATAAACTGTTGCAAGGCAGCATTCATGGCCACAATTACACCCATTGCATCAGTCCTAACTTGATTAACATCTCTATTTTCATTATAAGCCGGTGCTAAAAAAGATACAGTTGCAGGAGTCCCGTGGTTTCCCACGCCATAAATAGTTCTTTGATCGTGAAGATTAAAACAAAAACTCGGTTGAAATGAGTCAAATGTATTTCGAAGGATTACGCTTTCTGGTTGTGAAAGGTTTTTCGCATCACGGTTTAGATCAACCCCATTGGCATTTTCCCTAGTGTATAATTTAGCTCCATCAGGATTGAGCATAGGTAGTAAACAAAAAGTAAATGAGTTTAATAAATTCGTGCTAATTTCTGATTTAGAATGTAAAAAATTAATAAAATCGAGTAATGATTTTGTAGTAGTACTTTCGTTCCCATGCATTTGAGACCACATCAAAATTCTAATCTTACCAGTTCCGAATTCTAATTTATAGATCGGTTTACCTAAAACCGAGGTTCCAATGACAGTTGCATTGTATTGAAAAAGGAATTGTTCAATATGTTCTAATGCTACATAACGACCACAAACTGTGGTTTCTCTGTACTGATTATATAATGCCTCATACTCCATGATTATCTACTCTATTTGGTATCCATTTTCTTTGTTTTTCCCTACAACATCTCTAAAAAAAGGTAAAAATAAATTCATATCTGACTCATAATCCCCAGTAGTATAAAACGGGGATCCTAATCTCACCTCCTTTTTGCCATAATCAAAGGCAACTGGAATTATAGGGACACTTGCCTTGTGAGCAATGTAATAAAATCCCGAACGTAACTGAGAAACTTTCCTTCGTGTTCCCTCGGGAGAAAGCGCCAACCTAAACACTTCTCTTGAATTAAAAACAGCTACAGTTGCATCAACATTGTTTTTTCCTCCACTTCTATCTAATGGCGCACCACCGACACGCTTAAAATAATACCCAATTGGAAAAACAAACAACTCCTTTTTTCCAACAAAATTCATTTCTAAATCAATAATTCCTCTACTAAATAATCCTAAAAAAAAATCAAAATTACTTGTGTGTGGAATCACAGAAAAAACACATTTTTTCACACTTGCATCAACAGTCCCTATCAATTTCCATCCTAATATTCTGTAGAAAATAAATTTATAAAGTCTTTGTTTCATTTATTTTAATTTGCGTAAATTTAGTGTTTATGTATTACTTTAGAAACAAATAGTAATGATTCAAAAACTGCTAAGTTATTTTTTTCCAATCACTATTCATAAAAAAAACTCAAATCTGAGTAAAACACTAGAAGTTAGCTGGAATAATGGGCAACTTGTTTTGGATAGCAAAAACACAAACTATTCTTATGGCAGTTTGCAACGCATACTCAGAAAAGGGCTAAAATTTATTGGTTATGACCGAATAAAAAGTTATAAATCAATATTAATACTCGGAGTGGCTGGAGGAAGTGTCATTAAAACAATTATTGAAGAAATCAATTTTAAAGGTAAAATAACCGGTATCGAAATAGATCCTAATGTGATTGAAATTGCCAATATTTATTTCAATTTAAACACAATTCCAAATGTAGAAATTATCATAGACGACGCTTTTGAATTTGTTTTAAAAACGAAGTTTACGTATGATCTCATTATTATTGATGTATTTGAAGATACAACAATGCCAAATTTTTTATTTCAAGATTTTTTTATAGATAAAATTAATGCTATACTTAATGTGAATGGCTTTATCTTATTTAACACTATGGTAATTACAAAAAAAAATGAAGAAAGAAATTTAATTTATAAATCGAAATTTAATGAAAACTATTCTATAAGAATGTACCCAAAAGTTGAAGTTCACAATGAATTATTTACAATAAAAAAACTGAGCTAAAAATAAGATTATAAAAAAAATATAGTGGAATTAATCCAAATGGACAAACCTGAATATAGACTTTATAAAAATTCAAATACATCAAATAAAAAGTTTGTCTAAGTTGAGAAACGATGTGATTTGGGATTTAGTTAATTTTAAACTTAAAAAAAGAATCTTAACAAAAAACAGCTGATAAAATTTTAATGAAAAAGCTTTCTGGCTTCTTCAAGGTCTTCCAATGTATCAATTCCAATACTGCCTTTATCGGTTTCTATCATTTTAATTCTTTTGCCAAATTCTAAATAACGAAGTTGTTCTAATTTTTCTGAAGCTTCAAGAGATTTCATGGGCAATCGATAAAAGTCTAGGAGGGCTTTTTTTCGAAAAGCATAGATGCCAATATGCTTCATATATCTTACGCCTGAATTATTGTCTCTTGGATAAGGAATAACTGAACGAGAAAAATACAGCGCAAAACCATTTTGATCAACAACTACTTTTACATTATTTGGATTATCTATATCAGATTTTTTAACAACTTCAAACATTAGTGAAGCCAAATCTACTTTCGCGTCAAAATCATTTCTAAAAACCTCAATAACTTTTGCCAGTGGCTCTTTATTAATAAAAGGCTCATCACCTTGAATATTAATTACAATATCCACATCTAAATTTTCAATTGCTTCTGCAATTCTATCACTGCCGCTTTCGTGAGTCTTTTTACTCATTATTGCTTTACCTCCGTTGTTGATTATTTCATTATAAATCAAAATAGAATCTGTAACCACAAAAACATCATCAAATAATTTAGTGCTAATAGCTGCTTCATACGTTCTTAAAATTACGGTTTTGCCACACAAATCCTGCATTAGTTTAGCAGGAAAACGAGTAGAATCATAGCGAGCTGGAATAACGGCAAATATTTTCATTCTTTGAAAAATTTCTTAGGTGCTAATTTACAAAGTTGAATGGTAAATGCTACTTAATTACATAACATTTTTTATTCTTACGCACAAATCAATTTGGTGACTAAATAACGGAATACCCATTAAGAAAGAAAACTATCATCTTTAAAACCAATTAAATACAACTTGTCTTTAGCCCTTGTTACTGCCGTATACAACCACCTAACATAGTCTATATCGATTCCATTTGGCAAATACGGTTGCTCAATAAAAACCGTATTCCACTGACCACCTTGAGATTTATGACAGGTAATTGCATAAGAAAATTTAACTTGTAGAGCGTTGAAATATTCGTTGTTTTTAACTTTCAAAAACTTTCGATATTGTGGTTCCCCTTCATAATCCTTCATTACTTCTTGATATAACCTGTTGCTTTCATCATACGTTAACGAGGGTGACTCGCTTGTTATAGTATCCAGCAAAAGTTGGGTTTCAAAAGGTTTTTGTTCGGGATAGTCAACCATTCTAACTTTTACTTTGGCGAACTTAAAGCCATATAAATCTTTGAATCCGAATATTTCCAAAACTTCTACAATATCCCCATTGGCAATAAATCCCGCTTCATCGGTTTCTTTTAGCCAAAAATAATTGTTTTTAACAACCATTAGGTAATCGCCAACAGACAAATCATTATCCTTATCTAAAATTTTGGTTCGAATTTGTTGGTTGTATTGGTTTGCTCTTTTATTTGATCGAACAATAAAACAGGTGTCTTCAATACTATAATTGCTGTAAGCATTTTCTATAGCATCCTGAATATCATAGCCGTCTGTTAATCTAACAATATCTTTAAATCCTTTTAATTCAAACTGAATTTTATCAACAAATCCGTTTTTTAACAGCTCTCGAAGTAAGGTTGCATTAAATAAAATTCCAGATTTTTCTTCTTGACGCATCACTTCATCCAATTCGATAGAAAAAATTACCTTGTTATAATGCAACGCTAATTTCTCTGTATCAAGCGCCGGACTCACATCCATGTGTACAGGAGGAAGTTGGGCTGTATCTCCTAATAGAATTAATTTACAATTGTCGCCACTATAAACATATGAGATTAAATCATCTAATAAAGAGCCATTTTCATATAATTTTGCTTCTGAATTCACATCGGAAATCATTGAAGACTCATCAACAATAAACAAAGTGTTTTTAAATTTATTGGATTGCATTGTAAATGAAACCCCGCCCGACTTGCTTTTTTTAGGAAAATAAATTTTTTTATGAATTGTAAAAGCGGGTTTATTTGAATAATTTGAAATAACCTTTGCTGCTCTTCCTGTGGGAGCTAGTAAAACATATTTCTTATTTATAACCGACAGATTATTTACAATAGCTGAAATAACTGTTGTCTTTCCCGTACCAGCATAACCCTTTAAAACAAAGATTTCATTGGGATTAGCATTCAATAAAAAATCGGCAATTTTTTGAAAAAAAATATCCTGTTTTAAAGTAGGCTGAAACGTAAACTGTTTTTGTAATACACTGTAAAACTGGGTTGAAGTCATGAAATATATATAGGATAATTGAGCATTCAAATATAATGGATTAATGGCCAAACTCAACTCGAAAACGATAAACAATTGGTAAAAACAATTACAAAAGAACTTCAGAATATCTAATGCCTTCCTATGTCTATATTCCAAATTATAAGAAACTGTAAAATGATATTACTTTATACTATTGATTTTTGTAAGTTTGCTTTTCATTTGTGTAGAATAAAGTAATGTGGCAAAATAGTAGTGTAGTAGAAAAAAATTATAAAAAACTGTCAATTCAAGTTTCCTTGAATGGTTTGTCATTTGCAACATTTAATACATTAACGAATGAAGTTATCAAATTAGAAAAAGTTGTTTTAAGTAAAGTAAACTTAACTACTAAAATCGAAGATTTATTTGCTGAAGCGTTTCAAAACTACTCCGAACTTAGATCTAATTATGATGAAATTATTGTACTACACGCCAATAATCTCTCCACTTTTGTGCCTGTTGCCTTATTTGACAAAGAATATCTTGGTAGTTATCTTCAATTCAACACTAAAGTTTTTGAAACTGATTTTTTTAACTACGACGAACTGGATAATTATGAAATGAACAATGTTTATATTCCTTACGTAAATCTAAACAACTATTTCATTGATCAATTTGGATCATTTGATTACAAACATGCCAATACTATTTTGGTGAAAAAGGTATTAGATATTTCAAAAAATATTGAAGAAATACAATGTTTTGTTCATGTAGCTGACACGCATTTTGAAATTGTGATTACCCAAAATCAAAAATTATTATTGTACAATTCTTTTGAATACAAAACAGCTGAGGATTTTATTTACTATATCTTATTTACTGCAGAGCAATTGCATTTAAATCCGGAGCATTTTAAACTACAATTATTAGGAAAAATTGAAGAAACCGATACTTTATATACTTTGGCATACAAATATATTCGTAACACTAATTTGTTAGATATTGATTTTATTTCAGGCACGCTAACAGAAGCTGAAAAACGCGAACATTTTATTTTATTAAACTCATGAGAATTATCTCCGGAAAATTCAAAGGACGCAGACTTTCCCCACCTAAAAATCTTCCAGTACGCCCTACAACCGACATGAGCAAAGAAGCTGTGTTTAATGTTTTAAATAATCATTTTGATTTTTCATCATTAAAAGTACTAGAGCTTTTTGCTGGAACTGGAAGTATCAGCTATGAATTTGCATCACGAGGCGCATCACCAATAATTGCGGTAGATGGTGATTCAGGCTGTGTGAGTTTTATCAAAAAAACAGCACACGAATTTGATTTTGATATTTCTGCCATAAAGAGTGATGTTTTCAAATTTTTGGAAAAACATACTGGAAAGTACGATTTAATTTTTGCTGATCCTCCATATGGCATGGATCAACGTGATTTTGAAAAAGTTTTACTTCTTATCTTCCAAAATGAAATAGTAGAAGCTGAAGGAATGGTTGTCATAGAACACTCAAAATATACCAAATTGGACCACATACCTAATTTTAGCTTCCAAAAAAATTATGGGGGTTCCGTGTTTTCATTTTTTGAGATAGAAAAACAAGAGGTAAAATAATTAATGACTCTATTTTAATAAAAAAAAGCAGACCTATAAGCCGGATTCTGTATTTTGATTTATCAAAACCCTTATCATTTATCTAGACCAATAATTACTCATTGGTTCAATCTTCCTACCCTTCGACAACGGGCGAGTCACCCTTAACTATCGATATACTTGGAATTTCACCGCATAGAGTTTACCTGTTTTCACTACAGCCGAACTGTACATACTTTCTGTTGCACTTGTCCTCGCCAGAAGGCGGTTGGGTGTTACCCAATATGCTACTCTTTGGTGTCCGGACTTTCCTCTTCATTCCGAACTTGATTCGGAACCTTTTGACATGAAATCAAAAGATGCTGATACAAGTCCAGCATGAAACGATAAGGCGGTCTGCAGGACAAAGGTACAAATTAAGGATTATAATTTAAAAATTGATCCATTAATAGTAATTCTCAATTCGAGATTCGCAAGTATTACTTTTTAATTATTTGTGTTTAAACCAACAAGAAGTTTCTGTTTCATATTTTTTAAACTCACTATTCACAGGGCTTCCGTGTGTGATATTAGCGTTATATTGTGTTCTAATCAAATAGTTAAATGCACCCATATCGCCCGTATAGAGTGTGCCGTTTTCACTATTAAATTGCTGATGAATTGCCCACAATTTTTCAATAAATGGTTTTATTGTAGTAATGGCGCCTCCAATTATTCCGCAGTTAAGCAGTGTATGGTCTTTAAAATTGGATTCAAATGAGGTATAGTCTGAGATATGATTTCGTAAATGTTGCGAGTGATTATGCATCCATTCATTATTTAAAATTTCAGGTTCATCACCACAAAAAATTGAATTTGGATTATCTAAATAAAGTGTTTCTAGAAAAGGGTTTTTCAAAACAATTACATCAGATACATCCGTAAAAAAGACATTTTTTATTGAATGAGCATATTGTTTTAAAAATTGATTGTAAATAAAATACCGATACACATTGGGTTTGAATTTTTTATTATAATCAACCTTAATAAAACGAATATACTCGCTTTGATTTTCTTTGCAAGTTTGCTCTGAAAAATTATTGTGAAAAATAATACCTTGCAATTGCAATTCAGAAACAGATTTCGCCCATTCGGAAACGATTGAAAAATCGTCATCGTTTAAAGTAACATTTCGATTAACGTCATATACGCCAGTAAAATGTGAGGAAAGTATAAGGTTTTGTTGCAATCTAAAATCAATCATTAGTTTGTAGTATCACTTTTCACCTTTGCTGTCAGACTATTTGGGTTGTTTCGATAATAAATATAGGTACGCAGATCAAGCTTTTGCACCATAAATTGCTGTTCTGCTCGTTCATAAAAATGAGCATCTGCGCCGTACATATCATAAAAATTTAGACTTGTGAAAACCTCTTTCTTTCCAAATAGAGTAGCAAATAAGATGCAATCATCAACATGGATTACTTCATTTGTATTAAAACGATCTGGAACGTAATAATCAGATTCTTGATTAACAACAGTTTCGGTCGTTGAAGCGATTAGGTCGTGTGATTTCATTTCAGATAGACACGTACTTAAATGATTGTATTTGTATTCATCATCAGCATCAATAACTGTTATAAATTCACTATTGCTGATTAAAATTCCTTTATTTACTGATTCAGATTGACTACAATTTTTATGTCGTAAATAGGTGATTTTATCTTCATGTTTTATAGCATAATTTAGAATTTCTATATGGGTTTCATTATTGCTTCCATCATCTATTATAATAAATTCAAAATTGTCAAAATCTTGATTTAAAACTGAATCAATTGCTCTTTTAACCAAAACAAAAGGCGTGTTATAGACCGACATGATAACTGAAATTTTGTTTTTAAAATACATATATAATTTTTATTTTAAATAAGTTGTGCAATCTACTACCTTATATCTAAACTTACGTTAATTTAATTTTAACATTTTTAATTTGACTTTGAAGCATTTAAAAATATAAAATTTGAATATTAAATTCTATATTTGTTTTACAATAAAAGCTATGGAACAATTTTTAGTATCAGCCCGAAAGTACCGCCCTCAAACGTTCAAAGATGTTGTAGGCCAAGCGGCAATTACTAATACATTGCTAAATGCAATAGAAAATAACCACTTAGCCTCTTCACTCTTGTTCACCGGACCTAGAGGAGTTGGAAAAACAACTTGCGCGAGAATTTTAGCCCGAAAAATAAACCAACCTGGGTATGATGATCCTACAGAGGATTTTGCTTTTAATGTTTTTGAATTAGATGCTGCCTCCAACAATGGCGTTGATGAAATGCGTAATCTCATTGATCAAGTCAGAATTCCTCCTCAAACAGGGCAGTTTAAAGTTTATATTATAGATGAGGTTCATATGTTGTCTGCTGCGGCTTTTAACGCTTTTTTAAAGACATTAGAAGAACCTCCAAAGCATGCTATTTTCATATTAGCAACAACAGAAAAACAAAAAATAATCCCTACAATTTTATCGCGTTGTCAGATATTTGACTTTAAACGAATCACTGTACAAGACGCAAAAGAACATTTAGCCGAAGTTGCCAAAAGTCAAAATATACAATTTGAGGATGATGCTTTACACATTATTGCACAAAAAGCAGATGGTGCTATGCGAGATGCTTTATCTATTTTTGATCGTGTGGTTTCTTTTTGCGGTAACAACCTAACTCGTTTAGCTGTAACGGAAAATTTGAATGTTTTAGATTATGAGACCTATATCAACATGACAGATTTGATAATAGACAATAAAATACCTGAAGTTTTATTGGCCTACAACGATATTATTAACAAAGGTTTTAATGGTCATCATTTTATTGCTGGACTAGCCTCTCATTTTAGAGATCTGTTGGTAGCTCAAAACCCTGTTACACTTTCCTTACTTGAAATGGGTGAAGCGGCACAAAGTTTATACAAGCTACAGGCGCAAAAAGTTTCACAAGACTTTTTACTTAAAGGAGTAGACATGGCAAATGATTGTGATTTAAAATTTAAAAACTCACAAAACCAGCGGCTCCATGTTGAACTTACCCTAATGCAATTAAGTTCTATCAACTTTGATAGCGAAAAAAAAAAGTCTGATTTTATAATTCCTCCTACTTATTTTAGAAATAACAGTTTCTCCATTGAAGAAACTGCACCAAAAGCACTAAAGAATACAACACAGAAAGTTTCAACTCCTATAGAAAAAATAGAAGATGAAGTTCAAATTTCTGATTATACGGATGCAAACGGGAAAGAACAAATACCAAGTGATTTAACCAAAACGGCCGAAGTTATTGCAGTAAAAATAACGGAATCAAATTCACATAATCTAGAATCAAATCCTAATAACGGCAAACAAAAAGTTTCTACTATGTCATTGGCAAGTATTCGGGTCAAAAAAGAATTAACGGAAACATTACAAAACACAAGTAAGGAAAGCGAGCAATTACCTTCTGAGCCATTCACTCAAACCGAAATGATTGAACAGTGGTTAAAATATGCAAAGCGTATGGAAGATAATGGACAACATATCATAGCATCATTATTAACTTTAAACACCCCTATTCTAGAGGAAAATACCATCATCCATGAGTTACCAAATGAAAGTTCCAAAATTGATTTTGATAAAGAAAAGCACGAAATACTTGGATATATTCGAGGGAAGCTAAAAAATCACAATCTAACAATTGAAGTCAAAATTAATGAAACAATACTAGAGAAAAAACTCTACACCACTCAAGATAAATACAAACGATTGGCAGAACTCAACCCAAATTTAGAAATGATGCGAAATATATTTGGACTTGAGATAAACAGTTAATTTAGTTAAAGCCATTTTACACTGTTTTAAATTAGTTTAAAGTGAAATATGTAAATTACTAATGAAACAGATTCGTAATTGTATCATCAAACTACAAAATTCCTTTATACATTGCTTTAACAATCCCATCAGCCAGACCAATTTTTGGCACAAACAATTGTCTTGATCTACTCCATTTCATGGCATTCAAATATATTTTTGTAGCGGGAATGATAACATCGGCACGGTCAGTATTTAGTCCTAATTCTGATACGCGCTGGTCGTAGGTTAGCGAATTTAAATATTGATATTGCGAGTTTAGATAAAAAAATGAAAGCGGTTTGTCCTGCAATTTTCCCGACAGTTTGAAAAGCTTATTTATATTACCACCAGAACCTATTAGTATCACATTATCATAATCAATGGTATTTGCCTTAATCCAATTTTCAATTTCGTCCCAAATAAGATCACTTACCATATTATTCAATATTCGAACTGTTCCTATTTTAAATGATTTTGATACAATCATTGCGCCATCCACAAACAAAGAAAATTCAGTACTTCCTCCTCCTACATCTACAAATAAATAAGTTTGATGTGGTTTAAAGAATCCGTCTAAATCGGAAGATGCAATAATTGCGGCTTCTTGTTTTCCATCAATAATATCAATATCTATTTGACACTTATCTCTTATAATTTCCACCACTTCCTTGCTATTTAAGGCTTCTCGCATGGCAGAAGTAGCACAAGCTTTATATTTTTCTACATTATAAACTTTCATTAAAAGTTTGAATGCTTTAAAAGCATCCACCATTCGATCTATATTAACATGTGAAATTTCTCCAATAGCAAAAGAGTCTTGACCTAAGCGAATAGGCACACGAATTAACTCACTCTTATTAAACTGAGTTTCTCTACCCTCTTGTTCCACAACATTCATAATAAGTAAACGAACAGCATTAGAACCGATATCAATTGCAGCATATTTTTTTATAGAAATCATAAAAGAAATTGATTTTCAGGTTACTTATCGTTTTTTAAATTCTCAAGTCTGACACTAAAATATTTATATATCTCATGTTGCGCCCTAAAAACAGGTTCATCTAAAGCTCTTGTTCGGTATTTGTTTTCAAATTTTTCTGAATGATATCGAGCTTTTACATTTCCTTTCCAGCTCAAATTAAATGTATCTATAATTTGCTTTTTGATGGATTCGTCATAAATTGGACAGGTAACCTCTACCCTTCCGTCAAGATTTCGGGACATAAAATCGGCTGATGATATATAAACTTCGGGATCATTGTTATTACAAAAAATAAAAGATCTTGAGTGTTCTAAAAAATAATCAACTATACTAACAGCCTCTATATTTTCGCTCATTCCTTTTACACCCGGAATTAAAGAACAAACCCCGCGAACTTGAAGCTTAATCTTAACGCCTGCATTACTTGCATCATACAATTTTTCTATCATTGAAAAATCTGAAATACTATTCATTTTCAAATTAATATAAGCAGGAAGACCCAAATTAACATTATCTATTTCTCTTTCTATTAATTTGTACAACTTTGATCTCGTGTAGTGAGGAGATACAATTAAATGCTTATATCTATGAAGTCTATAATTAACGTCGAAGAAATCAAATATTCTGGAAACGTCTTTCAAAATCTGTTGATGACTCGTAAATAGCGTTAAATCAGTGTATATGTTAGCCGTATTTTCATTAAAATTTCCGGTTGAAATAAAGCCGTATCTTTTAAGTTTTCCTTCTTCAATTCGTTCAACCAAACATATTTTACTGTGAACTTTAAGTCCTTTAATACCAAATATCAGTTCAATTCCTTCTTGCTGCATTTGCTCGGCGTAGGAAATATTACTAGCTTCATCAAAACGAGCTTGCAATTCGATTTGTACTATAACTTTCTTACCGTTTTTTGCTGCGTTTATTAGGGAGCTAATGATTTGTGAATTCTTAGCTAAACGATACAAAGTTATTTTTATAGATGTTACTTTAGGATCAAGAGCGGCTTCTCGCAAAAATTTGATGAGATATGAAAACGATTGGAATGGGGCATTTATTAAATAATCTTTTTCAGCAATTTTACTTAAAATACTTCCGTCTAAAGAAAGGCCTTCTACAGGAAGTGGAATTCTAGGCGGATATAATAAATCAAAACGACCTAAATTAGGAAAGTTCATATAATCGCGGCGATTATGATATCTACCCCCCGGGATTACGCCGTCAGTTACATCAATACCCATTTTTGAGAGAAAAAATTTCAAGGTATCCTTACCAATACTTTTATCATAAACAAAACGAACAGGTTCGCCTATTCGTCTTTCCTTGACAGATGTGGCAATTTTTTCGAGCATACTTTTACTCATATCACTATCAATATCTAATTGGGCATCACGAGTAATCTTAATCATGTGTGCTGAGATACTATCATAATCAAAAATATTAAAAATACTACTCAAATTATACCGAATCAAATCATCGAGCATAATTAAATATTGTTTTCCGTCTTTACTTGGGAGTTGAACGATTCGATTTGTATTTTTTGGAATTTCAATAATTGCATAACGCACCTCCGATTTTGCTTTCACAAACCCGATTGTTGCATTTTTTTGTTTTGATTTCATTACCAATTTAACAGCAAGGTAACCTGAAGTATCTTTTAATAAAGGAAATTCAGCCAAGTCGTTTAAGATAATAGTTACCAGCTCTGGACTAATCTTTTGAATGAAAAAATCCTTTATAAAGTTTTCGTGTTCATCTGATATTTGATTTTCATTAATGATAATGATATTATGTTTTACTAGTTCATTTTCAATTTGCTGCAATACTTGTAAACTTTCTGTTTGTTGTTTGATCACAATTTTAGTGATGTCTTTAACAAGTTGTTGAGCCGAAATACCACCCAAAATTTTTTCACCCGTAAGGCCTGACAAACTTAGCCTACGAATGGCAGCAAATCGCACACGAAAAAATTCATCTAAATTATTTGAGAAAATTCCAATAAAACGTAGTCTTTCTAAAAGCGGAACCGACTCATCAGCAGCTTCTTGTAATACTCTTGCATTGAAAGCAAGCCAACTTTTTTCTCTGTCTATATAACGATATTGGGATTTTGCGCTCATTTTATTTTAAATCTTTTGGAAAAATAATTGAATTTGTTTTACCATTTTTTATTGCGTTCCATGTTGGACTGTCAAATATAATATTTACGAAACCAGATGTAGAAATATTTTCTACAAAAATGCTCCCAAAGGTATTGACAAAATTTGTGATTGCCTCATTATGTCCAAAAACAACTAAACTTGAACAAGTATTTGGACAAGATCTAATAATTTGTTCTAAACGTAATTCGTTAAATGTGTATAAATCATCTTTATATATAATCTCATCAACTGAAAACAAATTGTTTTTTGAATAAACAGCAGCCGTTTGAGAAGCTCTTTTGGCTGTACTGCACCAAATCATTTTTTTTTCAGGAAATAGATCCTTTACATAAAGCGAAACCAAGTTAGAATCATTTAAACCTCTTGAATTTATTGGCCTATCAATATCATGAACTTTAATATCCCAACTCGATTTAGCATGTCTAATTAAAAATAGTTGTTTCATTATATTTATTTTATAAATCTAAAAAATGATAGTTTGAAAAGATATTTGTTTATTTTAAAACGATAGTTAAAAATACAATGATTTTAATAAAATTAAACCACTTAGTTAAGTAGTTTGATTGTAACTGATGAAATTTTAATTAAAGAATACATTTTTACAATTATTTAGAGGTTTAAAAAAGCTATTTTTTGTAGTATTTTTACATATAAAAATAGGTATTAATGCATTTTAACCATTAAATTTGCATTTAATCGATGTTTTTATTTTGTGGTTCAAAAAAATGAATCTACTTTCGTGGCCTAAATTATAACTGTTTAATAAAAATCTACTAAAAAGTAACAAAAAAGGATTAAAATGGAATTTAAACGACTATTTAGGTAACTCATAGAATAAATATTGATAATTATAAATGCGATGTACTTTTGTTTAATTAATTCAACTGACTTTGATTTTACACTATTGAGCCTAACACAATATTTCAAAAACTGAATGCAATTTTAAAAATATACACACCAAATCTATTTGTATGAAAACAAAAACTATTATTTTACTACTGCTTACTTTTTATCAAGCAATCCTTTTTGCTCAAATTTCAAATTCAATTACAGAAGAAGTCCCTAACATGGCTGTAGTTGACATCAATGATTTCTTATCCCCTGCAAATGGCACCCTAAGAATGGCAAGTGAGTCATTGGCTAATTCATTAAATGTTCAGAACGTTAAAAGTTTAATATATAACACCCAACCTTCTATTTATTATTTTTCAGATGTTGAAAAAATATTTGGTGAAAAACCAAAAAATCTTTTTACAGATTTTAATTCGTTAAATAATTTAAACACTGCTATTTCATTAAAAAATAATATTGAAATAGTAACTATTAAATTAGAAAATAAGAACCAACTAAATTCTACTTTCAACTTGGAACTGTTTTCTAGCTTTAAGAATTTAAAATATATTTATTTTTTATCAAGTTTTGATACTAATGCACAGGCTATATCAAACATGATAATCGGGATTAATGAGAAATATAGTGTTTTTTACAACGTAGAAAAAGGAGACACTAATTAATAATTGAGATAAAAAAAATATGAAAAATTTATACTTTAATTCAATCGCAACTAAGCTTAGATATCTTGTTTTAATATTGGCTATTTTTATAGGCATGTCTAATACTGCTAATGCCCAAGTAAGAAAAGCTTTTACTCAAAGAACTTCTCAGTTTACTCCTACCAAGAAGATATACAATGTGAAGGGAGACTTTACTATGTTAGGAAACACTTGTTTGACTCCTCAAAACTATACTCCCACTTCCAACAATAATCAATCTATGACTTATGTTGACACAGATAATGATCCAAATACTTTCAATTCATCGTCATCAACTTTAGTTTTATCTACAGAAAATGGAGCAATCCCAGCTTGTTCAAATATTATTTATGCTGGTTTGTACTGGAGCGGAAAATCTTCTCCTAATGCTACGTTCGACGTAACAAAACCAATAATATCTTCACAATCTGTAAACAATAATTTAAACATTGTTCACAACCAAAACATTGAAAGTACTACAAATCCAATTTATACAACAAATTATACTTTATCTGTTACAAGAGGGGGTTCTGGTGGCAATAGAAATCCTATATATACGTTTTCTGGAAATGGGAATACCTATGCCTTCAGATTTTTTAATAGCACTGCAACTAATAGAGTCACTCTTTCTGTTAATGGTGGAGCAGAAACAAATATTCCTGTTACCGTAAATGGGGCAAATACTCAAGCAACACTTACTACTCCTTATGCAATAACTGATGGATCATTCACAATAACCATTATAAATCTTGTACGATTATCTGGAATTAACGAAAGCTCTAACAATACCCAAAACAACTCAAATGCAAATGTTAATGTGACTGGAATAGCTCAGGTTGAAACAAATTTAACTAAAACGTACAACAAAAGAGTTGTATCTTTAAAAGGTCCAGGTGCTTCTTCTTATACTCAAATTACTGCTTCCACCAATGATATCTATTATCCTTCAGGTAGTGATGGAGATATTTATTCCGCTTATGCTGAAATCACTGATTATGTAAGATCAGCTACCACAGGTGGTACAGGTCAATATACTGTTGCTGACATGGCACTGTTAGAAGGTAGTTTATCAGGAACAGGATATTCTGGTGGTTGGGGAATGATTGTTATATATGAAAATTCCAAAATGAAATGGAGAGATGTAACCATATACGATGGATATGCTTATGTAGATGGTGCTTCAGTATTTGATTTACCTGTGAGTGGATTTAATGCTGTTCAAACTGGAAATGTAGGAATTAAATTAGGGTTAATGGCAAGTGAAGGTGATGTAGGTATTGCTGGAGACTATTTCAGAATCAGAAACCTAAACACTGCTAACTATACCAATTTGAGCCATTCGGGAAATACAACTGGTAATTTCTTCAATTCCTCCATTAATACTGGTGGTACAAGAAATCCAAATTTAGTAAACAATACAGGTGTTGATGTAGCTGTGTTTAACATTCCAAATTCAGGAAATACCATAATTGGAAATAATCAAACATCTACAAATTTCAGATATGGGACAACGCAGGATGCTTATTCCATATTTTCAATTGCTATGTCAGTTGATGCCTTTGTTCCAGAGAATGAAGGATTGATAACGCTATCATCTTTAAATAATAACCCTCCTACTCTGCCTTATACATTAGAACCAGGTCAAGAAGGAGAATTTAATATTGATATCAAAAATTTAGGAACGGAAGCTATAAATAATTTTAAAATAACTATTCCGATGCCTTTCAATGCTACCTATGTCCCAGGAAGCGCTGTGGGTTTAGTTCTTAGTCCTCAAACAACTCCTACACCAAATAACATAACGTTTTTTCCAAACTTAGGCGCAACTGGCTCATTAGTTTGGGATTTTGGAACTTTAGTCTTACCTACAAATCCAAATACTATTTTAGCTAAGCTAAAATTTAGACTTAAAGCTACAACTGATTGTTCTATATTAAATAATGCCAGCTGTGGGAATATGATATTAGTTGATGGAAGTATGGGAGGAACGGGTGCATTAACAGGAGTTTCATTCAGTGGTAAAAAGATAATTCGCGGATATATTCAGAACGGACAATGTAATAGTGATCCTTTACCTGATCCATTTTTTATAAAAATTGAAGCAGGCAATTATGTACAACAGAACTGTCAAGACTCACTATCAACAAGAAATTTTTCTTATTGTAGTGAATCTATAAGTGTTGGAACATCTGAAATTGCTTCATTTTTCCCTGTAGGATCGATATTCTATAATGAGTTTCCAGTTACTATAAATTCAATACAATATTCGGATGCAAATCCTATTCCGCTTATTGCCGGGTCTACAGTCACCTATTACGCTGTTCCTGCCGGTGGTACTAACGGATGTAACATCCCATTCACTATTTCAAAATGTCCTGCTATTGTTGCACAAGATGATACCATTAGTGGTGGAAACGGAACAACTGGCAACTCTAATATTGGTAATATTCTAACTAATAATGGAAATGGTAATGACACTGTAAATGGTAATCCGGCAACAATCAACCAAGTAACCATATCTATTGTTACTCCTGCAACTCCTATCGGTGGAAATCCGGTTCCTTTAATCAATACTTTTAACGGTCAAGTTTCTGTACCTCCAGGAACACCTGCCGGTACTTACACTATTGTTTATCAGATTTGTGATATATTAAATCCTACTAATTGTGATCAGGCAACTGTAACTATCCAAGTTACCTGCCCCAATGTACCGCAACCAACATTAGCATGTTACGAGTCAGCAAACTTCAATACATCAACTTGCGTTTGGGATGTAACAGGAACACAACCTACACAACCGCAAGTAGTAAACTGTTGGGATAACTTTGTATTCAACACAACAACTTGTGTTTGGGACAATACAGGTTCACAAGATCCACAACCGCAAGTAGTAAACTGTTGGGATAACTTTG
>Ga0049083_10000169_pt1 | contig 20405 bp, 14 predicted proteins | sample GreLakmeMI27MSRF_FD_66719 | JGI IMG/M metagenome (GOLD analysis project Ga0049083, IMG submission 66719) | Freshwater lentic microbial communities from great Laurentian Lakes, MI, USA - Great Lakes metaG MI27MSRF | ecosystem: Environmental > Aquatic > Freshwater > Lake | place: Great Lakes...
GCCCATGGCGCCCGCAGGCGCAGCGGCAGCGCGGTGCGTGCGCTGGAGAAAGTTACTAGTTCTTGATAGGAAAGTTTCCGGTTTCGGTAATATTCGGAAGTTTTCAATTGAAATCTATATTGAAAGCTTCAAACCGGCTCCCTGTTCAACAAATGCGCCACTCGAACAGCCCTCCCGGTGTCGGTGTCCCATGCGCAGCGACGCCGCGCCGCAGCGCGTGCAGCCTGTCGCCGTCGTGCTGTTGCTGAGCTTTCTGAGCAGCGCGGGATGGGAAACGGCGAGGCCCTCTGTGAGAGGCTTGGACTCGTCGAGGAGCGCCTTCTCGGCACAGCGCGTGCTTGCGCGCGTGGACCAGCTCTGCCAGCACGGAGCCAGAGAAACCGGCTCGCCCTCTGAGCTATCAGCCTTCCAGGTGCGTGTTGCGAGTACTCAGTACGCACCTCCTTGCTCGCTGCTCACTGCCTCGCTCGCAGCTCGCGGAGGCGGCGCTCAGAGGTCTGGCTGCCACCGCCGGCGATGACGTCACCGTCGAGGTTGACAGGCGCACCGGGTCTGGAGGCGTCCGCTACGTCTTAGGAGGGGCGCCCCGCTATGCGCCGTACCAGCACCCGCTCCAGCCGCCTGCGGGGCGCCCCTGGACTGACGCGCTGTTCTCCAACCTCACGCTTCTGGCTCTGCGGGTCGTGCCCTTGGGCGTCCATGGAGACAAAGAGAGAAGCCACCTGATGCTTAGCGTGCATGTGGACACGCAATGGACTGGCGAGGCCGCTGCGGACAACAGCGTGCACGTGGCGACGCTGCTGGAGGTGGCCGCTGCTGTCCTCTCTGGCCCAGCGCCGCCTGCGTCGCCGCTCATCTTCCTGCTGCAGAGCGGCGAGGAGGATGGCATGTTGGGCGCGCAAGCGTTCGTGCTGCGCCACCCCTGGGCCAGGCTGGTGCGCGGAGTGGTCAACCTGGAGGCGATGGGGTCTGGAGGACGTCCGGTGCTGTTCCAGGCCACGCCCGGCGCAGGATGGCTGCTCCGACAAACCGCTGGGCTACGCGCGCCGCCGGTCGCATCAGTGGCGGCTGATGACGTGTTTTCGTCGGGCGTGATCAACTCCGACACGGACGTGCGGATCTATCGCGACTACGGCTACGACGCCGTCGACCTGGCCTACCTTCACAACGGACACGTCTACCACACCGCCGGGGACAACCGCGCGCTGCTGGAACGAGACGCGGGCGCAGTGCAGCTTTTGGGTGACGCGCTTGTGGAGCTGATGCGAGCGGCAAACACCGCAGAACGTGACGTCACCCCTCTGCCAGCCTTTTACGACGCGTTTGGCACCTTGCTGACCCACGCACGACCCTCCGCCGGCTCTGCCCTCTCGCTGCTCGCTGCGGCCATGCTTGCCGTCGCACGGACAGACCCACAGGCGCCGCTGCTGGCCTGTGCGGTGCTGCTCAGCTGGTTCACGGCACCCCTGGCGGCTGCCGCCTTTGCACGCTGCGTGGCGTCCGTGGCGCCGCTGTCCTTCTACTCTCGTCCCGCATTGGCGGTGTGTCTTTACGCGCCGCCGGCGATGCTGGGAGCGATGAGCGGCCTCACTGCGCTGGCAGACGCGTTGAGCGCGTCGCACAATCCAGCCGACGCGCAAGCGCGGCTGATGCGCGCCACCGCGCTCGCATGGTCGCTGCTTTTTGCGATTGCAGCGGCTGCAGGCATGGGAAGCTCCTACCTGCCTCTTTCCTTTGCGCTCTTCCCCGGCGCGGCGCTCCTCACAGCGCCCGCAGCGCTGCCGCTGGCGCTCGCCTGGCCAGCCATGCTGCTCTGCAACGTCGGTCTCGGGCTGGTGCGCGTGCTCTCTGGGCTGGCAGGACGCTCGGATGCGACCCTGGGCGCAGCGCCCGTCTGGATGCAGGACGCGATGCTCGCCGCCGCCATCGGATTTCTCACCGCTCTCCTCACGTCGTACCTGACGCCTCTCCTCGTCACGCGGGAAGCCCTCCTGAAACGCACACTCTCCGCATGTCTGCTCCTGGCACTGACAGCTGCCGTGTTCGCATGCAGCGTGCAGCCATACGATGCTGCACATCCGCGACCGGTGATGATGACACACGTGTTGGACTTGCACACTGAGCGCTCGGCAATCCTGCTGGCTTCGCTCGCTCCAGGCGCGCTTGAGCCGCTTGCGCAGGCAGTGGCTGCTGATTTCCGGTCGTCGGCTGGTCAGCGGGGTCGCGGCGCAGGCCTGACGCACGACTGCGCCGCCACGCCGCTCGCGGCACTGCTCACTGTCGAGGCGCACCGCGCGTGCGAGCTGCGCATGGTGGGCGCGAGTACCATGGAGGCGCAGGCGCGCGCGGCGGCGCCGGGCATGCCACGTTTGACCGTGGTGCGCTGGATTGGTGACAGCCAAGCTGTCGTACACCTCGATGCGGGGCTCGCCAGCCGATGGGTGCTTGCTTTGAACCCAGAGCGAGTGACGCGCTACGCCATTCAAGCGGGCGTGCACGAGGCCGATGCGCCTGTGGATGCGCCGCTGGGATGGGCGCTGGTGGTGCGACCGAGCGCGGGGCAGGGTGGTCGTTGGCCGACGCTGAGGCACGCCGGCGGCGCGGATGCCACGTGCAACTTCACGCTCTGGTTGCATGTGCACGGCGGCGAGGGCACCGCGCTGCGCCTGCGTGCGGACCACACCGTGGAGACGGTGGCGTGGGCGGGTGCCAAGGCGGCACTGCCGCGCACGGCGGCGCTGTTCGGAAAGGCGACGCTGCCACAGGCGCTGGCCATTTTGACTCAGCTTCATGTGTAAATGCTGGCAGAGCTTCCGCGCGCCTCGGATACACGGATAGCCTCCGCAGAGCTCACGTGTTGACCGGACTTGGCGCCGTGCGACCAGTCAACCACCTCTCGCTCGCCCTCCGCTCGTCCTAGTCAGCCATGTCCAGCAAGCGCGCCAAGGGTAAGGGCAAGGTCGGTGCGTCCTCCGACGATGCAGAGCTGGTTGCGCTCGTGGCACGCCTAGAGCGCGGCGACCTGGAGAGCTTGTTGCTCTCTGCCGCGCGTGGCGAGTCGATCACGAAGGACGTCATCGCGGCCAAGCTGCCGGAGCGCCTGCGCACGCTCAAGGCGCTGACGAAGGTCCTGGACGACACTGACAAGGTGCGTGCACTTTTCACAGCGCACTGGCCAGGCGCTCACGCTCTCCCGTGGCGCAGCTGGTGTCCTCCGGGCCGTTTTCCACGCTCGACAATGACACCACGCTCGCCGTCCTGACGCTGCTGCCGCTGCGCGACGTGCTCAACGCGCTGGCGGTGTGCAAGGGGATGCGCACGTTGCGCCGGCACCCGGGCCTCTGGACGGTGCTCAACCTCAACATGTTGGACGAGAGCTGCACGCCATGGATGTCCGAGGGCGGCGTCACGCGTTTGTTCGAGTGGCTACCTCCCTCGACGACAGAGCTCTCCATCAAAAGCAATGACCTCAGCGCTGACCGCCTGGTGAAGCTGTGCCTGCACTCAAAGGTGCTCACCAAGCTGGCGCTGCACTGCCCGGGCCCCAAAGTAGGACCCAAGCTGCTGTCGTCTGTGCTCAAGGCGCACGGTGGGCGCCTCACCGACCTGTCCATCCATGAGGCGAGCGGCCTCGAAAAGACCAAGCTGGCGCTGCTGGCGCTCGTGGGCGGTACGCCGCTGCTGCGCCGCTTGACGCTGCACCCGCGGACGCTCGGATACAGAGAGGGGCTGTCTTTTGAGGCGCTGCAGCATGTACAGCAGGCCATCACCACCGCACGCCTTGGCGGCAAGAGCCTGATCACGCACCTGGCGCTGCCCGTGGATATGCTCTGCATAAGCGCGCTTTCAGCAACCTTTCCTGAGCTCAAGGAGCTGCGGCTACACAACGTTTCGGTGCCCATGATTCGGGAAGGCATGGTGGACGACGTTCTCGCGGAGCTAGAGCCAGACGACAGCGACAGCGACAGCGAGGCGGGCTTCAACGAGACGCTGACGTTGGTGATCAATGGCAAGAACTTCGATGTAGAGCCGTTGGCACAGCTGCAGCGCCTGTCAGTCATCTATGATCACTGGTACGACACCCTGGGCCCTTCCCCAACGGCGGTCTACGCAACGCTGAACGCGCTGCTGCGCGCATGCCCGCCCAGCCTGCGCCACCTGTCGCTGAGCACAGGCGCACGGGTCACCCGGCGCAAGGCTGGCGAGGCAGTCGACGAGGCGGACCAAGAGTTCCGGCTGAAAGCGCTGAAGTATCGCCTGCCTTCATTGACCGACCTGCTGTCAGATGCGGCTAGCCTGGAATCGCTGCAGGTCAACGGCTTCTGGCTTGCCGATGCCGACAGCCTGGCTGGCCTGGCAAGCCTGCGCAGCCTCTCTTTGGTGGCCTGCCGCGGCCCAGGCGTGCTGCCGTCTCTCGTCAGCGCGGCGCGTGCGTCGCCGCTGCTGCGCACGCTCAACATGGAGTCATGCATGGTCACGTTGGGCGAAAACCAAGAGGGTGACGACGTGGCAGCGAAGCTTAGCGACCTCCCGGCGGGCCAGCTCACAGCGCTGCGGCTCAGCCGATGCGGCGGACAGCTGCCTGCCGCCCTGCGTGGCGCGGCCGCTGCTGGCTGTCTCTCCGCTGTGTCCAATCTGCAGCTCATTGCGCCCACCACTCACCCGGAGAGCGGCAACATGTACAACGGCAACGTAGAGAAGTCGCTCTTCGTGGCATCAAGCCCGCTGCCTGCGCTGGTGAGCCTGACCGTCAAGGATGTGGACGTGCCAGCCGCTAGCTGGCGAGCATCGCTGCGCGCGCCGCAGCTGCGCAACCTCACGCTGGTTGCCAACCGGGCCAAGAAGCGGATCAGCAAGGGCGAGGTGACGCGCGACGAGGCTGCTTGGGAAGCGATCCGCGCTGAGACGGAGGCTGCGCTGGTGCAGGGCGGGTCCTGCATCAATGCCGCCGTGCAGGTTGTGGATCGCCGGCTGTGGGTGGAGGCGGCTGTGTGGGCGGCAGAAGCGTTGACGGACCAACAGGAGGGCGAGGCGTAAGACTGAACCAAAGGGAAGGATGCACAGACATGGGAGGGACGGAAGAGAGAAGGAAAGAAAAAGCAGAGACGCACAGCACAGGAAGTCGCTCGTTAGTGTTACAACAACTTGAGCTTCATTCAAGAGCAGCGCCACTGCGCAGCTTGAGGTCTGAAGCTCTGAACGAAGGTTGCTCACCCGTTGGATGGCTTCTTTTCCCTGTCGTACCCTGCCCACCACTGCTGCTCCGGCGCAGCCGGTGGCGGCATCGGCGGCGGCGGCGCCGCCGCCAAGTGGTGTGACCACCAAGGTAGGGACGAGTCAGGCGCAGGCGCCCCGCCCGACCGCCGCGCATCACCATCCGCAGCCGCATGCGCAGCCTCTTCAGCCGAGCTGGCCAGCGAGCTGCTGGACAGCGCGCGCGCGATGTGCACTTGTGCCGGGCGTTCCTGACCAACTCCTTCCGAATCCCTCTCACCCTCTCCCACAGCCACCGACTGATCACTGCTGCTGGCGGCATCATCCACCTGTCGCTCATCCTCCGGCACGGGCGGCGGCGGCGCCGGCGGTGGCGGCGGGGAGTGCGCGGGTGCGAGGCGCAAACCGTACGCCTGCCACCTCTGCGCCGCTCGCGCCCGGGCCGTAACCTCCCTAGACGCCGCCGCGGCGCCCTCGCTCCACCCGTCCGGCTTGGGCTGCAGCCGCGGCTGCTGCGGCTTGAGGACGCCCAGCCAGGCAACGTCCAGGAAGCCGTCGTCCGACACGGAGGGCGGGGCGGCGCTGGCGTTGAGCCAGCCGGCGGGGCACACCCGAGGGCGGGAGGTACGCACCGCCCGCATGGCCCATTTGTGGTCCGCGATGATCTTGAAGGTGCTGCCGTCGTTGACCGTCACCCGGTACGGGTCCTTGCTGCCCTGCCCGTCGCCGCGATACAGCACCCAGAAGGCGCTGCCGCCCACCGGGCCGCCGTGCAGCGCGGAAGCTTCCACCTGGTCGTACACCTGCCGGAAGAACTTGTCGCGCACGCTCAGCCCGTCCTGCACCCACTCGCCCGGCTGCAGCAGGCCGGGCGTGTCGTAGATGAACGCTGCGGGCGTGGCTTTGCCGAACTCCTCGATGACCAGCGGCTTGCCCATCGCCGCGCTGTCTTCGATGTGCGCCTGCAGCCATGCCGACAAGTGCGCCAGCTTTTCACGCCACACCTCGTTGCCGTAAGTGTAATCGAACGCCTGGTTGCTGTTAACGGGGCTGAAGTCCGCCATGCTGAGCCAGTTGTCCGGCCACGCGTGCAGCGTGGTGAAGTCCACGCTGGGGCTGCGGTGGTTCGCCACAAAGTCCTGACCCTCAATCAGCGCCCACGGAGAGCTGGCGATGCCCGTGCGGCGCTTGCCAGCGCCGGGATTCAAATGCACCCGCTCGCAGGTGGATGAGTAGAAGCCCTCCTCGCCGATGGTGACTAGGTGCTTCGGATCGATCGCCTTCAGGTACTGCGCCATCTCGTCGATCCAGTCCTGCAGCGCCCAGCCGCAGCCGGTGCATCGCGGCTCGTTGATGATGTTCCAGGCAAAGATGGTGGGGTCATCCTTGTAGGCGGTGCCTGAGAATGAGTTGATGCGGCCAGTGAAGTAGCGCAGATGCGCCTTGTACGCCTGGCGAACCTGCCAATCGGTATAGAAGTCCGTCTTGGTGCCTGCGGTTGGACTCCACGCGATGTACCGCTCTGCGGACAGCCAGTAATCCTCCACGCACACCACCAGCTTGATGCCCCGCTTGCGCGCCTCCACCAGCGCGTAGTCCAGCCCCGTGAACACCCCCTCGTCGTACACGCCCGGCTTGAGCTGCAGCCCCTGCTGGCGCTGCACCAGCGACTCGCCGGTGCCAAGCGAAAAACCCCAGGTGCGTCCTACGGTGAGCCCTCGGCTGCGCATGTCGTCCAGCCGGCGGTCAACCTGGTAGCGCAGGTTGGGGTATCGCGCCGTGTCCATGAGGTCCCAGGTGTTGCACCCCACAAAGGCGAAGGCGTCACAGCCCAGGTAGAAGGAGGCGTTGACTGCGCGCACGAAGCGCGCGGCGTCCTGCGGCGCTGGTCGCGCGTCGAACTTGTCGAACGCGGCGGCTCCGTCGGGGCGGGTGATGCGCACGCCGCAGCCACCGCGCACGCTGCCGTACGGCTCGCCGGGCACGCCGTCCAGCACCACCGTGTAGCGCCGCCACGCCTGGAAGGTGACGCTCAGGGCGTCCAGTCGCCCGCAGGTGCCGTCCGTGACGGCCATCAGCGTGCCCTGGTCGTCGTACACGCGCAGGCTTTGGTCGTACCCCATCGAGCAGAGCCGCAGGTCAGCCACGTACGTTTCGCCGGTTGCGGGAACCACGAGGACCGCGTCCGGCGCAACCGCCGGGTCCAGCTGGCATGGCACGTACTCGTCCGCGTCTTCTGCGGGGAGCGCCCAGGGCTCCCGCACGCGCAGGTCGGTGAGCTGAACAGATGCGCCAAAGAGCGCCGCCTCGGCAAAGAGCTCCACGTCGGGGATGGACGTCTTTGGCGCCGCCGCCGGGGTGTCTTCGAACTCGAACACGCCGCGCAGCTGCGTCCAGTTGCCCGCCAGAGGCGCCTCAGCGTGGGCCACAACGCTGTAGCGGCGCCCTGGCTGGCCTAAGCCCTGCCAGCGCAGCACCAGCTGCACCGCCACGCCCTGCGCGATGCGAGCCGTGAAGTGCTCGTCCGGGTTGGGCGCCGATGAGGCAGCAACGCTGTCCCCGCCCGCGCCGGGCGCTGGCAGCGCCACGGCTGAGCCGTTGCGCACGTGCGCCCGCGCCGTGCGAGCGTCCAGCCCAGACACGCGCACGCGAGCGCTGATGTAGTACTGAGCGCCGGGAAGCAGCTGCAGGCCGATGTGGATGGGCGCGGAGACGGATGTCACTGACGCCAGTGGCTCCGGCAGTGGCGACGGCGACGCAGCAACTCGCTGCTGTGCCGCCCACTCCATCGGCTGCGGACAGGCGCGCCAGGGGTGCGGGCATGCGGGCGGCGGCGGCGGCGGCGGTGGCGGCGGCGCCGGGTCCAGCGGACAAGACAATGCACCAGTCATCTCGAGGCTCGAAACGTCCAGCCGAACGCTGCTGCTGCTGTTGAGGCCAGCCTTGAAGCTGAGCATCACCTGACGCCCTCTGTCGCCCGCGTGCACAGACTGGCCGGGCTGCAGCCACAAGTCTTTCGTGAAGCTGATGTTGAGTCCCCGGTCCGTCTTGGTTCCGCCAGGCCACAGCTGCTCCGTGAAGCGCACCTGCAGCACGCCGCTGCTGCACAGGTCACCCGCGTACGGCTGCACGAATCCTCCGTCGGATTTGAAGACGCTGGAAAACCAGCAGAAACGTGTGATGGCCTCGTTGGGGTGCGCTAAGCGCAGCCATTCACCCTCATACTTTGTGTGTACGCCCCGGCTGAACGGAATGATGAGCCAGCTGCCCTTGAGGTTGATGGCATGGCTGCCGTTGTTGAGCAGAGAGCCCATGACCAGTGCCTCTACCGCGTTGAACGGAAGCTCCTTGCCAGTGCTGGCGCCGCGCCACTGCGTAGGCGGGTCGACGTACAGGCGCTGCGAGGTGCCCGGCGGCGCGCAGGAGTTTACGTTTTCTGGTTCGCCGGGAAGGCATCCCCAAGGCATTGCGCCCAACGCGAGCTGCGGTTTCAGGCTGGCACAGCCCAGACCCGCCGGCCGCGGGGGCGCCCAGGTGCACGTGTCCGCGCCTCGGCTGGCTGCGTTCAGAGTTGCGATGCGGCCGGCGTGGGCGGCGACCAGAGAGAGGACGGCTGCGGCTGCTGGCGAGGAGGGGGGCAGGAAGTTGCCGTATCCGCCGCCGTACACGTCCAGCGGCTCGTACCGAGAGTGGTACAAGTCCCAGAACATGACGCCACCCGCACCGCCGCGGCGTCGCGCGGACGCTTCGAACGCGTCGAACGCTGCGCGATACAGCATCTCGCGCTTGCCGCCAGCCACCTTGCCGCCGAACTCTTCCAGCACCAGCGGCATCTGCAGCTCCTCCTCCGCCGCCTGGATGTGCGCGGAGAGCCAGTCCTTGAAGAAGTCCAGCTGCCCGGCAGCGGTGCTGCCCCGCTCCGTACACAGCCACTGGTCCACGTACACGTGCGTGCTGGCAAAGTCGATCCCCTTCACTCGGTGGTTGCGCACAAAATCAACCCCCTCCAGAGACGCCCAGGGGCCCGGATTGGCGTACATATACAACGGAGTGCTGGGACCAAAGAATCCCTCGCTGCCCAAAGTCAGCAGATGCACCGGGTCGATGCTCTTCACGTAGCCGGCGACATCCTCCACCCACGATTGCAGCGCGCTGCCGTCGTTGTAGGTGATGTTGTAGAGGGGCCCGGTGGACGCCTTGCGCTGCACCAGGTACAGGTCTGCCACTGAGCGCGGTTCGTTCATGAGGTCAAATCCAAAGATTGCGGGGTCATCTCGGTAAGTGCGCCCCGAAAAAGTGTTCACGCGCATCAGCAACGTGCGGATGTGCGCCTTGTAGAGACCGGTGGCGTAGGGGTCCCGGAAAAAGGCGTCGCGGCAAGCAAAGAGACCGTTGCAGGAGCCGTGACCAGCCTCGAAGGACCACACGTTGTACTGGTCCACGCCGCCAAAGTGCTGCCAGTAGTTGCCGAAAGCCAGCAGCACGCGCATGCCTCGCATCGACGCCTGGTGAATCACGAAATCCAGCCCTTGAAACGTGTTCTCGTCATACACGCCTGGAGAGCGAGGGTGACTCAGCGCGCGGGCACGCACTCTCAGCGAGCGGCTCTCAGCGAGGCACGCCTGGAGAGCGCTGCAGCGCGCGCCACGCCGAAGGGCCGTCCGCGAATGCCCAGGTGCGCAGCACTGTGAGCCCGAGGCTGGCCGCCTCGTCCAGCACTTCCGTCACCTCACATCGTCCCTTTGGGTCGGCTGCGCGCAGCATCAGGTAAAAGGTGTTCCATCCCACGAAGTTGAAGGCGTCGCAGGAGTCCGCTGGCGCAGAGGCGTCGTTGGCGCGCGAAGAAACCACAAACTGCGTGCCCGCACGCTGCACAAAGTGCTGCACCGGACGGTCCGGCGTCTCGCGCGCGGTGGCGTTCACCAGCCATGGCAGGCGCTGCGGCTGCGACGGAGACGGAGAGGCGCATGCGACGCAGGCCAGCAGCATGAGGAGCGGCAGACGCATCGCGCGAGGCGACATCTCAAAGCTCCACGCGCGAGCCGGATGCGGCGCGGCCACGCTGCCCAGCGCGTGCGAATGCGCACACCGGCGGCGCGTGCGGGTGGTCTGACGCCCAGGCAGTGTGCGGCGGAGGTGGAGCCGCAAAGAGAGCGCACGATACAGGGGCTGCCCGCGCCCGAGTCGCGCGCCTGACGCTGCGGCGCAGCCCAGTCGGGCGGAGGTGCAGCGAGTCGTATCTAGAGCGCGGGTACGGTACCTGATGAGTGCTTGGGAGCCACCAAAGTTTGGACGCGACTTGCGCTTGTCCAGTCCCACCTCGTTGAGTCGCGCAGCATTTTGCCCAGGTGGGACGCGCAGCAGGCTGCTGCCACTTCGCACAGCCCCGATAGCGCCAGCTCATCTGCGCCGCCGCCCAGGAACGATGCGCGCCGGTGTTGCGTCCCTGCTGCTGGCTCTGCTGGCTCTGTCTGGGGCCTACGCTGCGCCCGCGGCTGGCCCAGCCTGCCCGGCCATCAAGTTCAGCGCCAAGGACGTGGTGCGCTAGATGAAGAACAGCAGCGGCAGCGCAGCAGCTGCGGCCCGGCAGTGAGACGTCGCGTCGCCAGCGCGCCGCTTGGGATTTGGGCTCGCGCCCACGCCCGCCGCGCCAAACGCCCGCCATCACGCCGACCCCCACCGCACAGCCCGCGGTGTGCAAGTCTTCCGACGCCGCGGTCGTGTGTGACTCGTGCGTCACCAGCCTCTTCGAGTTCTTCCTGCCCAGCCTGCCCCAGAACGCATGCGACTTCAAGGCTGCAGACATCAACCGCTGCTTGGGCCCCTTCGTGGCCCCGCTGTCAGCTTCGGGCGCCAACCTTCGTGCGCTCGTCGGATGCGACCAGGCCGCGCTCACAACGCGCCTGCAGAAGAAGATCAACTGCTCCTCCGATTGAGCATCTGCCCAAAGGACGGATGACCAGGAGCTGTCAGCGGGCTGGGAGCAGCCAGCTGTCCAAAGCTTGTGCATTCAACGATGACTGGTTGAATCCTCGGTGCTAGCTCAGCCACGTAAAGCCAGTCCCAAAGAGCGCCCAGACGATCCATGCCATCCGTTTCGTGGGTAGTCTTGGGCAAACCGCAGGCAGTTGGAAACGCCAATCGCAACTGCTCCCTCGCTCCCTTTCCTCTCCACCAAACAGCCCACTCCCTCAGTCGTTATGGCCGTCATGCGCGCGCTCCTGGTTGCGGCCCTGGCGGCATTTGCGCTGCAGGGCGCCGCCGCCCAGAGCTGCCCCTCCATCAGCGCCGGCGAGGTGGTGCGTCTTCCCTCGCAGCTTGCGCTTGCGCGCGCGCAGCATGCGCGTGCGCGTGCGTGCGTGCGCGTGCGGCATGCGCGATGCGCGCACGTGCGCGGCAGGCGGCCTGACAGTCCCGCAAACGCGCCTCCCACAGCCGGGCTCCTGCCTCAGCAAGGACGCCGGCACGGTCTGCTCCTCCTGCGTCGACGACGTGTTTGCGCTGTTTGCGGGCAAGGTGCGCAGCGGCGCAGTGTGACCAAGGTCCAAGGACTCACCCATGTCCGAGCTCTGATGCCTGCTCCCAGGTCGGTGGCTCCGCCCCGTGCGACTTCAACGTGGGCAGCTGCGTGGGCGGCGCCGCCTCTGCGTTCGTGGCCGCCAAGGCGAACGTGGCTGCCCTGCGCGGGTGCGATGCCGGCTCGGCGGCGCAGCGCATCCAGCCGCGCATCAGCTGCGTGGGCACCAAGCCCACCGTTGACCAGGTGGCCAACCAGCTGCGCAGCTTCGCCGGCTAGAGCGGCCGCGCAATGATCGGTTGGCAGACGGAATTCAGAGGCGGAACCTTGGCGAATTTAAGCGGGTCGCGAACAACACTTAGACAGCGCTCATCCAGGCGCCGCTGTCTTCCCATCAGCGCTATACCATCGCCCAGCAACCGGGAAGACGTGCTCGCCGTTTGCGGCGCGCAATGCGACGCGGATCGTGGGCGCATCCGGAGCTGCGGACATGTGCATCTGAAAGTGCAAATGCGGTTCTGGTGCAAAGCCGATGTCGCCGCTATCCGCGATGTGCTGGCCTTGCTGCACTGAGTCGCCCAGAGCGACGTGAGCAGCGCTAATGTGGACGTATTCTGCCACAGTACCGTCCAGGTGCTTCACCAGCACGCTGTTCCACAGAAACAGGTTACGCACGTGAATGCCGCCGCACGCGTGGCCGCAGCGCAGCTCGTGCACAGTACCAGCGGCGACAGATAGCACTGGCGTTCCAATCGGGCACCGAAAGTCGATCGCGTGGTGTGTCGCCGCGAACCAATGAGTAAAGGCGCCGCCCTCGGCCTGCGTGCAGAGGAAGGGTCCGCCTGCCAGAGGGAAGGGATATACGTGGCGGGGCTCCCAGGCAGTAGGAGAGGAGTGCGGCTTAACGGCCTGAACATCAGAGTCCACGTCAACCGTCTCTCCGGGTCGTACCTGCACATACGCCACAGCGCACAGCGTGCGAGCGGACACGCGCAGCACGAACGTGGTGCAGCGACTCACCACGCCGCTGTCGTTGCGCGTCCAGCCGGCTGACACCTCTGCGCCCGCTGCGTTCAAACAAACGTGTCCAGTGGAGATGTAGAACGCCCGCGCCTCCTCGCTTGTGTTCACAGCTGTCAGCAACCCATCCTCCGGGTCCACGCTCAGGTCTGGAAGCACAGCGTCATCCTCGAAGTCGTCAGGATCGTAAGTGTCACTGCCCACCAGCCACGCTGCGTCGCCGTGCGACACGTGACACCCCGCGCCAGCACTTGACACGAAGTTGTGCACGCCCGGTGCAGCCCGGGCCTTACGGCGGCGCATGAGGCGTGCGGGGGGTATTCTGAGCACATCAGGCGGCCCGGCCCACCCGCGTCATTGACGGGCGCCCCTGAGTCACTTGTCCGCGCATCGCCTGTGCTGTGCAGGATGGAGTCTGATGAGCCCGCGTGCGTGCTCCCGAGCGTGCTTGCGCTCCTTCGCCTTTGTTGACGCTGATCCCCGCTCGGCCTTCGCAGCACTGTGACGGTGTCCATCGAGCGCATCCGAGAGGAGACGCGGTGCCCCATCTGTTTGGGTGCGCAGCATAAGGCACTCTGAAGCTCTGAGCGTCAAAAGGATGACAACTCGCCGCTTGCGCAGGAGTGCTCAAAAACACCCGCCTCGTCAAGGACTGCCTCCACCGCTTCTGCGCCGAGTGCATCGAGCGCTCCCTGCGCATCAAGTGCGTGCGCAGCGCAGGCGATGTCGTCTGGTGTTTTCGGAGGCACATGCGCAGGGTTTGCTTGTTGCCCTGCCAGCCACTCACCGCCCTGTGCGCAGCAACAACGAGTGCCCAGCTTGTCGCGTGCACCTGGCCAGCCGGCGGCGCCTCCAACCGGTGCGTTGACGCGGTGAATAAGCCGTCTGTTCACTCCGCGACTCTCACGGTTTCTCTCTCCACCCCGCCTAGGACCCCGCTTTTGACGCCCTCATCGCCGCGCTCTACGGTGACGTGGCCGCCTTCGAGGCCGCCGAGGACGCCGCGGTGGCGTCCGTGAACGCAGCGCACGCGCCGGAGTTTCGCGCGCTGTCAACCGCGCTCGCGGCGCAGCGCCAGCGCACCGACTTTGCGCCCAAGGAGGCCCGCCGCATGGCGCGCGCGCCCAAGCGGCCTCGCTGGGGTGACGCCTACGAGGTGGACGAGGACGACGAAGGAGGGGAGAGCAGCAGCAGCGAAGAGGGGGACGCAGCGCCGGCTGAAGACCCGGACGCGCTGGATTTCGGGCCGGACGGAGACGCCCCCGGGCGCGCAGTGGGACGCGCGGTGGGACCGCGCCAGAGCGGTCCCACGTTCCCGGAAGCTTCTGCGCTGGGCCGCCAGCTGGCGTCCAGACAGGGCGACGGGGTGGTGCACTTGGAAGTCTTTCCGGTCCCGAACATTATCCCGAACTCACTCACGCTGCCGCCCCTGCCGCGGCGCTACCTGGCGGTGCCCTCGCACATGCCCGTCGCTGCGCTTTGCAAGCTTCTGGCGCAAGAGTTGGACGTGCCGCCTGAACAGGGGTCGGTGGTGATGAGCGAAGGGGCGGCCCCTCTCGCCGCATGGGCCACCCTTGGATCGCTGCGCCAACGTGCAGACGTTCGGGGAACACCGCTTCTTCTTCACTACGCGCGCGGACCGCCGGTCGTGCAGCCGCCGCCACACGTGCAAGCAGCGGCGCCGCCGCAGGTGCCTGTGATGCTAGCCGCAGGCATTTGAAATGCACGGAGTTGACAAGGAGTTGAAGTTGTTTGCGCGCGCGTCTTTTGTGAGCCGTGACGCGAAGCGACAAACGTCGCCCTCGGGTGCTCTGTGCGGTCTCTGTCTGTAAACCGCGCAATGGCGGCTGTTTGCGCACCGCCGGCGAGCGGCGGAGCGAGCGCTGCGGCTCACGAGGCAATTGCCATCGAAATCGCAGCGATGCGCAGCACAACGCAGAGCAAGCTGGCCGACAACGCCGTGCTGTTGGCAGTGGCTGATGGCGCGGTCGCTGCCGCGCAGAAGGAAGCGCGCGAGGTGCGCGAGACGAAGGAACTTTGTCGGTTGACCGCACACGCGCGCTCTCGCACGCCGCTGCGCGCGTCTCACGCCCGCGCCCGCGCTTTCCAAGTTTGAGGCGGCCGTGCTGCACGGTCACGAGGGCGCCCAAGTTGGCGGAGAGCAGACGCTCTTTCATGTGGACGCGACGTCGCACGCCAAAGAGCAGCTGGCGCAGCGCATGGTCACGCGGTCGCGACGTCTGAACGCTGACCTGGTGCGTATGGAGCGCAAGTTGGAGCTGAGCAAAGCTGAGCAGGAGCGTGGTAAGGCGCTGAGTGCGCGCGTGCTGGAGGTTTTGCGGCTCGAGCTTCGTCAGCTTCCGACGGCCGTTGAAGCTGTTTCCCGTGCGGCGGGGCACCTGAAGGCCTCTAACGCGCGAGAAGACGCGCGCCTAGACCAGCTGAGACGCGAGCTTGCAGCTGCGGAGGCTTACGGCGCTCAGCTTGCGAAATCACTCGTCCAGGCCGCGCAACAGCTGGCACGAAAAGAAGAGGACACGCAGCGCGCGGCTAGCGAGACTGCGCAGGCACAACGACAGCTGAAAGCTTTACAAGCGAGCTTGCTCGCCAGTCCGCCGGTGGCTGCAACCGACTACATCAAGGTCAAGTCTGACGTGGCGCTGCTCGAAAAGAACCTGGCCAGCGCACAGCGTAAGCTGCAAGTTGCGCAGCTGGTACGTCGGGGGCGATGCAGTGCCGCGACGCCGCCGAAGAGCGCGCGCAAGGGCGAAGCAGCCAGCGGCGAGAGGCTGTTGAAGGGCATCTTGGATACGCGCAAAATGGCTGTGACACCGCGGTAGAGTGTGCTGAAGCCAGCACAGCTTGTCATCTGCGACTCTGCGTCCAGGCCCAGCAGGTAGCACTCATACGTCAAGCAAACAAGTGAAGAGAAAGCCATGTCGTTGCGCTCAGAGCTCATACCCGCTGGCTAGCATCAGCGCCAAGGGGTGGAACAGCGGCTGCGGCCACAGTGCATCTGGCCACTGCACCCACCTCCACTCCGTGCACTTCTCCGGCTCCAGCAGCCGCGCGTGCGCGTCCTCGTGCACTTCCGCGCGCAGCACCAGTGTGCCATAGCCCTCACTGGCCCAGGCGAAGCAGAGTTGGCAGGGCCCGATGAGCAAACCCGTCTCTTCAGCCACCTCGCGCGCGCCACACCGCTCCCAGGTCTCTCCCGGCTCCAGGTGACCGCCAGGGAGAGCCCACGTGCCTGCGCCGCTGCTGCCGCGTCGAAGGCCGACTAAAACGTCGCGCGTGCCTTGCCTAACAAGCAGAACACCCACGCCCACGCGTGCTGGTGGAGGCGCAGACGAGGCCATGAGTTTAAATGGACTGCAGCAACGCACTGAGAAGGCGAACGGCGGAGGAGACGTGCTTGAGCGCTCCAATCAAATGTTGGAAACGAACGCAAACAAAGTATGTCAAGCTTCAGCGCCTCACCGCAGGTATTGCGCGATGCGATGTGCGTTCTCCTTGAGTCCCTCGAACAGCGCCCCAGCGCTGTCGTTCATGACGCCTGCAAAGTAACCAACCGCCTCCTCATCGCCCAATTGCAGCGCCAGCTTCTCCTCCAGCTTGGCGCACGCGTCGTTGCCCAGGTCAGCGATGCCCGCCCGCGCCATCATGGCCACCCGGGTCAGCAGCAGCGAGGCGGACTTGCGCAGGATGTTGAACGCTTCGCACGCCAGCGTCTGAAAACGGGCGTATCCGGCGCTCTCCATGCCCCCCATAGCCTCCACCATTTCGCGGCAGAGCTTCATAGGTGGAGGAAACAGTTTGGGGTCTCGACCCAAGATGTATCCAAAGTCAATGTGGAACAGTCGGCCGTCGGGAGTGAGCATCAGGTTGTCTAAGTGTCGATCGCCCACGCCTAGGATGTATGTGGCAACGCAGGCTGCAGCGCATGAGCGCAGGAACGTCTCGAAGACGGCTGGGCGCACGCCGTTGGGCGCGCTTGAGTCGGGAGCCACGAAAGCAAAGTAGCGCAGGATGGTCCGGTGTTCCGCCAGAACGGCGGAGCAGGTGCAGCTGGGCACGTACGCAACCAGACCGCTGTCTGGCCCCGTAGCCAGCACCGCATAGCGCGTCATGCGCAGGTCCAGGCCGTCTCTTCGCAGAACCGTGTCCATCAGGTCGAACAGTTGAACACAGAGCTGGTCTTGGCGCAAATCGTCGCCCTTCTTGTAAATGAGCGTCACAGTCGCGGGTGGTCCCGCTTGCGGGGCGCCCGCGCATGACTCACCGCGGCCGCCGCCGCCGCTGCCGCCTATGCGCACGCTTCCCAGCGGACTGCTCACACCCACAGCGTGCATGGGCAGCAGCCCAGCGGCGGAGCAGGCCGTGTGCGCCGCCACAGACGCTGCGTTGGCGGCTGCGCGGCCGAGGCCCTCCAATCCAGCCATTGCACCCGCCAAAAGCGACGCATCTTCCGGACTGCTGCCCTGCGAAGACGCCGCGCCGCTGTCCAGGCGTTCGTGCACCAGCGACGGCGGCTCATGTTCGGGAGGCAGGGGTGCGGTGGGCGGCGAGCGGGGCAGCACGGCAAAGGTGAGCCTCAGCGGCGCGAGCGCTGACTTGAAGACAGATGCGTGCGAGGGCAGCACCGCGGAGAGGGCAAGCTGCGGGTCGAGTGGGCAGGGCACGCCTTGCAGGGAAAGCAGGCCTTGGGCGGCTCCGCCTGGGGCGAGCAGCGCTTGGAGGCGCTCCCTTTTGCGCGCGTGGCCACGCACGCTCGCCAGCTCGCAGCTCAGCGCCTCAAGCTGCCCCACCAGCTTGGACTGCTGGACCAGCTGCGCGCGCAGGCGCTCTGGACACGCGGACAGCAGGCGCGCGTGCGTCGCCCGCGCTCGGCCGCCGAAAGCGCAACCGTCTAAACACGCCACCCACAGGTACCAGTGCAGCCCAGTGGCAAGCTGCAGCGACGAAGCGCCGCGAGACACCAGCAGCTCCTCCAGCGGACTGCCGTATGGTTCTCCTACTCCTTCTCGGTCGCCGGCGGACTCTTCAGCGTGGCCCTCGAAACGGAGCGCCTGCACCAGCTGCAGCAAAATGTCCGCCAGCGCATCGTCGCCACATCGCGCCAGATGGCGCGTGGCGTGCGCGCGCACAGCTGGCGAGTCCGCAAAGGCTGGAGAGAGGAGCTCTAGCGCGTCTGGGGCGCTTTGAAGTGGGGCCCACCCGTCCAGCAGATCCTCCGCACAGCTCGCCTCCGCAGCATCCGCCCAATCCACCGCGGCGAGGAATGGCGCAAGCGCAGCGGGATCAGAGCGTAGCGCGTGTCTGAAGGCCCACAGCATGTCTCTGCTGGCCTGGTCTGCTCGAACGCTGGCGGGCGAACGCAGCAGCGCCGCCAGCTGCCTGCGCTGCGGTCCGGTGGGCACCGCGTGGCGATCCGCTTCGGCGGCGCCTCGAAGGACGCTGGAGGCTGCACGTGCGAGCTTGGAGGCTCGTCGAGCGCACGGGTCCTCTCGAGCTGCTGCGCCGGCGTCGGCGAACCAGGCCACCTGCGTGGCGTAGGCGGGACTCCTAGGTGGGCCTTCCGCGGGAGGGATCACCTGAGAGGCGGTGAGCGCCCCGCCGCCGCCGCCGGTCGGTTCCGAGTGCACGACTGCGGCGCTGAAGCCAGGCAGCGTCACCGTGAGCATGACGTCTCCTGCTGCTCGACACCGCGCCAGTGCCCGCGCCAGCGCCTGCGCTAGCGCGGGCAGCGCCAGCGCGTCTAGCCAGGGCAGGCGGGGCCACTCTCCTGGCCGGCCATAGCGCCGCAGCGACCGCTCACACTCCAGCAGCGCGGCGCGAGCACCAGGCGCGCCAGCGCGGGCGACGCAGCGCTCGGAGACGCCCTCTGTGAGGTGGCTGCCAGAGGAAAAGGGCCGCGGCGGCGCGTCGTGACGTGGGCAGTCGTCGTCTTCGTTGGTCCCCTTCACCAAACGGAGCGTGTAGCGCCCAGCTTTGAGCCGCCGCCCGGTCTTCGAGAAGAGACGCAGCTGCGCTGCGCCAAGCAGGAGGTCCTGCTGCGCGACAGCCTCTGCGCAGCAGGGGGCTGCGTACGCTGCGAGGGCGAGGACGGCGGTGCGCGGAAGGTCGCGCACCCGCCACGCAAGCGCCAGCGGCGAGCTCTCGCTCCAGCTGGCGCTGCCGCGCTGCGGGGACACGTCGCGGGCGCTGCTGCGGACCAGAGGAGCTGGAAGCGAGGCGGGCGCAACGTCGTCGTTGGTGTCAGAGCGCCGCAGCGGAAGAGGCTGTGTGACGTGGCGCGTGCGCGCACCGCCAGGCAGCGGCCGACCGTCGCAGAGCAGCTGCGCGGTGACGTACACCTCCGAGGGCGGGGCTGCTGAGGAAGAGAAAGGGGAAAGGCGTCGTAGGAGGAGAGTCACGTGAAAAGGAGCCACACAGGACGCACAGCCTGCGTGTCGCGCGCCTTCAGCTTGCTCCTCCACGCCACCGCTGAGCTCGTCCAGCTGTTCGCGGCGCGCGCAGCTCAAAAGCAGAAGGCACCTGGGACTGAACAGCGCGTGGCCATCCTCGTACGGCTTTGCGCACCTGCACGCACAGCTCCTGCGCCACGTCGCACGACAAGTAGTGGTGAAACAGCGCCCCCGCGGCTGGCGACCGCGCAGGGCTGCGCAAAGCACGGAATGAAGAAACACACAGTCGTCAGCTCACACACTGCGTCACATACCGCGCTCTGAGAGTACACCGCACGCACCGAGGCGCCATGGTCGCCATGCACGCTAAGCGTAGGTGCGTTTCAGGACTGGCTCATACAGTAGTGTACTTATCACTGACACTGTATGTTCGACAGGCGGTCAGGCGCACACCGCGTGCCCTCTTTCGTCGGTGACCTGTGCTGTGCGTCCTCTGCCCGCTGGGTGGATGCCCGTGTGCTGGTTGAGTGACGACGTGGTTGCGCTGGACGGTGACAGTGACGCCCAGCGCGCCTGCGAATACACCGTCGCTGTGGCGCCTGCGTGGCGCCTGGCGCGTCCGTACGGCTGTGAAACGGAGGCGCAACTCGGAGAGCAGCGAAAGCGAAAAAAGCATAAAGCGCTCGCGGATGCTGATCCTCCGCTGAACGCTGCTCTCGCTTGCGCAGCCGCACGCCACGCTCTGGCTCTGCCTGCGCTGCGACGCGCTCTTTTGCTGTACTCTGCGCACGCGCAGTCCAACTCCGGACAGTCTGACGTGCCCACTGCTTTCGCTTCGCCTTGCGGTGACGCCTCGCTGCCTGCCCTGGTGGCGGCATGCGAACAAGGCATGCCCGTAACGCTCTCCGTTGTCAGCGGAGACTCAATCTGCACGCAGCCGCTCGTGGGTGCTTTGCACGTCAACGACAGCGACACCGAAGGCGTAGCGCACCTCGGCGACGCGGTGTATCGTCTGCCTCCGCGGTGCCGCTTCGCGCTGAGCAGCGCTGCGCGCCTGCCTGGTCTTCTTCCGACGCGGTGCTTCACTCTGCTGCTGGTGGATCCTCCTTGGGAGGCTGCGTCGGTTGCGCGAAGCGGTTGCTATACACCGCTTTCGCCGCGCGAGGTCCAGGCGCTGCCCGTGCGCGCGCTTTGTGACCCTCGCGGCGCTTTGGTGGCGTTGTGGGTGACCAATCGGGAGCGCACAA
>Ga0049083_10000170_pt1 | contig 20392 bp, 11 predicted proteins | sample GreLakmeMI27MSRF_FD_66719 | JGI IMG/M metagenome (GOLD analysis project Ga0049083, IMG submission 66719) | Freshwater lentic microbial communities from great Laurentian Lakes, MI, USA - Great Lakes metaG MI27MSRF | ecosystem: Environmental > Aquatic > Freshwater > Lake | place: Great Lakes...
GCCCGCCGGGCGATCAATTTCGTCCCAGTCGCTACGCCCTCGGTCGCTCTTTCATGCTGGCGTGGGCCGTAGGCCATTCCTGAGCAGCACCGAGCCGGGTGCGGGTGGTGGTGGACGTGCCTGCTCCTACGCTGCAGCCTGGAGGCCGCTCCTGATGGCCAACCTGTTCCAGCGCAAGGCTGCTGGAGGAAGAGAGATGGGCGGCAACAACTTCGACCCGCTGCAGAGCAGCCTGGCGCAGAGTGGGGCGCGTGTTAATGAGCGCACGCTGGTGCCAGCTGATGGCGTAGGCCAGCCGCGCTCACTGCTACACTTCGTGGAAGACCTGGCGCAAGCGGCGCTCGCAGCACGCAACGAGTTCCTCAGCGAGGTAAACAACGCTGCGGCGCAACACCGAGAGGTGCATGAGGCTGCACGGCGCCGGCTGGAGGGCGACATGGCAAAGCTGGGCGACTCCGCATCAGGCCTCTCCAACCGCTTATTCTTCGCGCTGAAGGTGCGCCTTGCCCAGGACCTCGGCTGCTCCAGGACTTCGGCCGCTGCTTCCAGCTGCTCACCTGGGACTAGCTGCATTCGCTCGCTCAGCACTCACGCGCATCCTCCTGCTCAGGGCCCCACCCCGAAGCGCCCCTCGGCGGCTGAGACGGCTGAGGAGGTACCCGCGGCCACGGCAGAGCAGCGCCTGCCGCCTGCGCCCGCCCGCCCGCACGCTGCCGCCCCTGGGGCTGCGGACCTGGAGGTTGAGACGGTGAACACCCGTGCTGACCTGGAGGAGCTGCAGTCGGAGATTACGAAGCTGCGCGAGCAGAAGCAGCGAGCGCGTGAAGCTGACCGTGAGGAGGTAAGGACTTTGTTGGCTGTGTGCGGCGGCCTCACTGACGCTCCGCCCGCTCAGTTCGAGACGCTGGTCGCTGCGGCTGCGGAGCGTCGCGCGGCGGCGGAGGTTGCACAGCTGCGGGCAGCTCTGGAGCGCGCCGGGGCGCAAAACGCGCAGCTGCTGGCGGAGCTGGAGACGATGGCGGAGCACCAGAGCGTGCTGCAGGAGCGGCTGCACGAGGCGCAGGTTGCGCGCGGGGCGAGCGAGCAGGAGGAAGGCTATCACCTGGACAGCGTCTCCGTGGTGCCCGATGCCCGCACGGGCAGCGACGAGCTGGGCTACGCCAACGCGGTGAAGCGGCTGGAGGAGCGGGTGCTCTCCCTGTCCAGGCAGCTGACGGCGGAGCACGATGCGCGCGAGCGGTTGGAAGACGTGCTGCGCGAGCGGGGCATCTCGGTGGAGCACCTGCGTCTGGCCACCAGCGGGCTGATGAGCAGCGCGCTGCTGCGCACGGTGCGCAAGACGGTGGTGGCGCCCCTGCCCCCCGACGCCCCCATGAAAACGGTGCGTGCCGCGCTGGCGCACCTGGAGCAGCGCTGCGCGGAGGCGGAGGAGGGGCACGCGTCCAGCACGCAGGCGCTGGACAACATGCTGCGGGTGCTGGGCGTCGCAAGCGCGGCGGAGAACGGGGACGCGGGGGCGGTGATGCAGGCCCTCCCAGCCCTGGCCACGCTCGCAGCCAAGGGCGCCGCTGCGCGCGCTCTCCTCTCCGCCGGTGCTGCGGCTGCGGTGGGCGAGACGATGCTGGCTCACCCGGAGAACGCAGGGCTGCTGTGCGAGGCGTGCACCACGCTCTGCGTGCTCGCGGGCGGCTTGCTCAGCCCGCTGGGCTTGGGCGCGGAGGCTGTGCGGCTGGAGCTGCGCAACCGGGACGCCATGTGCGAGCAGGTGGCCGCGCAGGCGGGCCCCGCGCTTCTGCGCGCGGCTGTGCGCCAGGCTGGCAGCCGCTGGGTGACGCTGGCGGTGGCGCGCACGCTGGGGGTGGTGGCGCGCGCGCGCGGCGCGGGGCAGCGCCTACTGGTGCTGGGCGCCGTGCAGGTGCTCTCTCGCGCGCTGGCCAGCTACGCGGGCGACAAGGCAGCCTACGAGGTGGCTCACATGAGCGCTCTGGCGCTCATGGCCCTCGCCTCCACCGGCGCCGCCAACGCGGAGACGGTGGACAAGAAAGGTGGCCGTCTGGCGCTGCAGCAGGCTGTGCTGGTGAATCACACGCTGGGCCGGGCACTGGGCATGGAGTTCCCCGCCATGGCTGCGTGGCTCTCAGGCGCAGCCTTCAAGCCCAGGATGCCCTCCCTCTTCACCTGCGGCCGCGACAAGGAGCTGGCACTCATACCGCAGGCTGAGTCCCTCTGGCTGGCCGCCGTGCGCGAGGCGGCGGAGCTGCGCAAGCCGGAGGCGCGCGGCCTCTCGCGCGCAGCCTCCTCCACGGGCAGCGAGGCGGCGTCGCAAAAACCCGCGCGCGCAAGGGCGGCCGTGGCCAGGCCTCAGCTGCCGCGCAAGCCGCTCTCCAGCGTCGCCTCGCAGCCGGAGGAGGAGGAAGACTTTGTGGCTATGCAGCTGTGAAATCAGTCGTGATGCGCCAGAGCATTGCCAGTCTCGTAGGCCGCAAAGCCAATGGCGGATAGAGGCGAGGCTTTAGCGACCGCAAGGAGTGTGAAGGGTGCCTCACGCCTCAAAACCTGCGAAACTGCGTTTTGCAGCGCCCCGGCGACACCACCCGCACCAAGCACCGACAGCAGGGCATGCGCGGTGAACTCGTCACGCCTTGCCTCTTCAAGGGGTTCTTTTAATAATCGTCGCCGGACTGCCGCATAGGACCCAAAGAGAACGCCATACTCAGCACAGTCTGTGGCAGCAGCGCGAGGCAGCGCTCGCAAAAAGCTGCTAGTTCCAGTCTGGTTTACCGCGCTGACAGTGTGCGCGACCGTGCCGTGTACCGCACCAGCGATTGCGCCAGCTCCAGCGTGGCTATCAGTTCGCTCCAACGCGGCCTCCTGCACAGCAAATAGGAGCGTGCCCAAACCAAAGGCGGTGGCGTATGTGCGAGCGGCGGTGACCACAGTGCTACGCGACACCGTTCTGGACTCGGGCAAGGAGTCCGCGAGGTCGCCGGCAGTGGCGAGTCGGTCGAGGGCCTTCGCTGCCGTCTTACCCTTCACGCGCACGGCTCGCAAGGCTGCCTTGCCGCGAAACAGTGCTCTAGCCGCGCCTCCGAGAGTGTCGCCCAGCGTGCTGTGCTCCTCCTCGCTTCTTACAGGCAAGGCCTCTCCTGCTGGTGGCATCACGTGCGGTGCTGACAGAGAGCAGACGAGCGACGGAAAGTGCCCTGCTGGGGCGGCAGTTGTACGACACCGCGAGCGAGTCACACCACTTGCCTGCCCGTGCTCCTCTGCGACGCTGCCTCTAGGCAGTGCTCGTGGCACCACCGGGGAATGGAGAGGGGAGGAGGCTTTGCAGACCTGAACCTTCCCATAGACGCTGAGGCGGACGAGCACACCCACCGTGAGCGCCTCGCCCTCGCGCTGCGCCTAGGTGCGAGGGGCCGCAAGACGCGCTGTGACACGCTTCTCACAGCACTCGCGCGCAGGCTACAGACACGTCGCGGCTGCGTTGGTGGTGGATGCGGCCAGCCTGGGCGAGGCTCACGTGCGCACCCAGCGCAGCCGTCTTGGCTCTGCGCTGACGCCCGCGGCGCAGCGGTGCCAGATTGAGGCGCTTAATGCCACCTCTCTGCGAGCTGCCTCAGACGCTGCGCCCTCCGAGGAGCGCCCGCTGATACAGCACACGCGCCTCACTGTGCTGCTGGACGACCCGGCGCACTGCGCGAGGCTGGCGGCGGCGTGCGCCATCACACGCACGTACGAGCTGCTGGCGGTGGCTCCCGGCTCGGAGCGCGCCTTCGTGAGCGCCTGCACGACGCTGGATGTGGACATAGTGTCTCTGGACCTCACGCGCCGCCTGCCGTTCAGGCGCGCTGACGCACGGGCGTTGCAGGAAGGCGCCTGCTGACGCTTTCTTGCAGGCTGCGGGTGCCCGTGGTGCGCGCGGCGCTAGCTCGCGGTGTCGTGTTCGAGCTGTGCTACTCGCCCGCGCTGCGAGAGCCAAGCGCCCGGCGGCAGCTTCTGGCCAACGCCACAGCGCTGGTGCGGGCAACTGGGGGACGGGGCTTGTTGCTCAGCAGCGGCGCCGCCCGCGCCTTCGAGCTGCGGGGGCCGCACGAGGCTGCCAACCTGGGCACGCTGTTTGGCCTCACGCAGGCGGCAGCAAAGGAGGCGCTGCTGGGGCGGGCTCTGGCGCTGCTCAAGCGCGCCGCCGCAAGGCGCGCGGCGGGCGGCTTCGCCTCGCTGCGGCCGCCGCCTGCTCGGGCACCTGGAGCCGCGGAGGACGACCAGGATGCATGGCCGGTTCTCAAGCCTGGGGCTGCATCTCCAGCTGCGCACCAAGTGCCGCTGGACAACACAGCTCCTGCTGCCGCCGCCCCGCCGCGCAGCATAGACACGAATGCAGACTTCCTCTCGTTTTCTTGATTGAAGGTACCGGGAGATGAGCCGTCTCTGCGCACTAGCCCCCGATGATGCCGAGCTCGCCAACCTCTTCCGCCTCGCGCAGCTGCTCAAAGTCGACCAACTTGAAGACAAACTTGAGCTGCGGCGTGGCTTGCGGGAAGTAGCTGTCGACGGCCAAGCGGCCCATGTAGACGTAGGCGTTTCCCTCCTCGCGGCAAAACAGCACCACTGGAGTCTTTCCATCCACGGCGGCTCCTGTGCAGCTCAGTATGCGCTTGATGGTGGGAGACTCCGCGTGCTGGGTATTCTGCGCAAACCAGGTCATGCGCCGGCCGCCCTCCAGAAAGAGATTGGCGTAGTTGCTTCCAGTCTTGCCGCGAACGTTCACGAACAGCGCCACAGCGTTTGCAAACTCCTGGATGCCGCTGTACTTGTTGAAGCGGCACTGTCGTCCGCAGAGGCTGCACATCGCCGCGTTCTTGTAAGCGCCACTGCCGTCAGAAGGCTGCACCTTCCGCCCAAGCCAGTCAGCCTGCATGCGAGCCACGTTGGCCCGCATGGCCTTGCAGCTGCCCGCTGGCGCGTCCGAGGGCGGCTCGTAGTCCTCGGGGGCCACTGCAGGAACGAAGTACGCAGCTCCATCAGTGGGGGCGGGGTGCACGGCAGCGCGTGGCGGCTGCGGCACCACTGCTGCTCTGCGGCTCCTCCCGTGGTCGCCCAGGTCCTCTTGTGCCTCGAACGTGGTGTGAACCACGGCTGGCAGGTGGCACAGACGCCCAGAGCGCCGTCTATCAGCCGGCTCCTCCGTCTGCGCCTTCCTCTGGCTGCGCGGCTGCTTCTGCTTCTTGCTTGCAGCGCGTAGGCCGGTGGGCACAAGGCCGCTGATTCCCAAGCTCTCCAGCGCCACATTGTTGCGCTTTATGCGCTGCTCACGCTCTCGCTCGTACGCGTTTTCCTCCGTCATGCGCAGGCCCTGTGCAAAAGCAGCTGATAGCGGGCACGAGACGTGCGGAGGCGGGTGGATTATGTTGGTCCCGCCTGTGCCTGGCAGCCTCCCGCCGCCTGCCACGACATCTCTCGCACCCTCGCCCGCTCTATTGCGTATCGTGGCAACTGCCTGCCAAGCCTGACTCAAGCCTGCGAGCCTGAGGCAGGATGGTTGACAGCGAGCAGGCGGCCTTGGAGGCTGCGCATTGCCTATCAAAATTGCTGACTGCGCTGCAAGCGGCTTTGGAGCCGGCGTTGCGGGACGCGCCACATGAGTTGGGCTCTCTGGAGCTTGCGCGGCTTAACTCTACGCTTGCACACGCTGCCACGGCGGTCGTAGGTGCACTCTGCCAGGCGCAAGGCCTGCCCGCCGACCACTCTGCGCTCAAAGCAGACCTGGTGCGTGAGTGTGAGTGCAGGCTGCATGCTTGCAGCTGACGTGAGCTTATTAGGAGCGAGTGGGCCGGAGGCTTGGCAAGTTGCAAGCATCAACGCCGCGCCCGTTTGCCCTCGACGTCGCCGCGTCGAGACGACTCGTCGGCGTCGCGCTTGGCCGTGGTATTCACGCGACTCCAGCTCTAGCTCCAGCTCCAGCTCAGCAAGCCGCGGCCTTTCTAGACGAGCTGGAAGACTTGACAGCGGTCATGAAAGACGATAGATCTACGGCTACAACGTTGCATTAGTCCGCCGCCGAGCGAGCTGCGCTGCGGAGTTTAGACGACACGACGACTTGAGCAGCTTCTGCGCAACCCGCTTGCTGGCAACGTTGCAACGGTTGACAGGTCGCAACGGTCGCTCGGTAGGTCGAACGCCAAAACTGTCTCCCTCGCTCCCCTGTTGAGCGAGGACCTCTGCAACTTTTCGCTCCGTCGCTCCTCTGCGCGCAGAGCAGAATGGCGCCCAGCCTTGGTGCGTGCCAGGCCCGGCGGCTCACGGGTACCCTCTGTGCGCTGGCGTGACAGCGAAAGGCTGCCCGGGGTTGTGCGCGTCCCGGCTGTTCTCGCTGCGAAGCGACGCGGTGCTAGTGCGTAGCCCGCTCTGACAACTGCGTGTACAGCGGAACTGCAAGAGTCGGTGCAGGCCAAGGGCGACGCGGTCAAGGCGCTCAAGGCACGCTCACGTGGCTCAGCCCTCGCTGCACCGCGTTTTGCATCCCGGTGCCGCAAGGATTGCTCGGACGGCGGAGGCTGAACCCTCGCGTCTCGCACCGCTCCCTGTTCCTTCAGGACAAGAAGGCTGACAAGGCTGAGATTGACGCGGCTGTGAACCAGCTGAAGGAGCTGAAAATCGAGCTGGAGGCGGCTGTGAAGGCGTGCCCTGGAGGACTGCAGTGATGGTGCTCTGGTGTTTCTGACGCTCCGCCTCGACAGGTCGCGACGGAGGAGAATCAGAAGGAGAGCAAGGCCCGGCGCGTGCCCAGCCGCGTCCGCGCCTCCTTGCGAAGCGGTCACTGATGACTCTGCGTCGCTATTTTCAGTGAGGCGTTTCGCTCCAAGCTCGCCAACTTGCTGGAGCACCGCCTGTTCTACATCCCCTCCTTCAAGATCTACGGTGCGTGAACGCGCTTCGCGCGACAGGCAGCCTCTGAAGGCACTGCGACGCAAATGCAGGTGGCATCGCTGGCCTCTATGACTACGGGCCCACCGGCTGCGCCATCAAGGCCAACATCACCGCCTTCTGGCGCAAGGCGCGTCCAGCGGGATATCGACGCTTCTGCTGCGCGGCGAGGCTCTAACGACTGTGTCTGTCACAGCACTTTGTGCTGGAGGAGAGCATGATGGAGGTCGAGTGCCCCAGCGTCACGCCCGAAATTGTGCTCAAGGCGTCCGGCCACGTGGACCGCTTCAGCGACCTGATGTGCAAGGACTTGAAGACTCTTGACTGCTTCCGCGCTGACCACCTGCTGAAAGGTGCGAGCGCACGCTGTGCAGCACGTGCGTTCGCTGAACCCGTACACTCCGACCGCCGCAGCGCACCTGGAGGCGATGCTGCTGGATCCGATGCTCAGCGCGGCCAAGCGGCCCGAGGCTGAGGATGCGCTGGCGCGGCTGGACGAGTTCAAGGCTGCCGACATGGACGCGGCATTTGCAAAGTTCGGCGTCAAGGCGCGTCTGCGCATCGCTGGCAGCGCAGAGACCGCGTGTGACCCCCTCCCTCTAGGCGCCGGAGACGAAGAACGACCTGTCACCAGCCTTTGAGTTCAACCTCATGTTCGCCACGCAGATTGGCCCCACGGGCACGGTGAAGGGGTTCATGCGCCCCGAGACCGCGCAGGGCATCTTCGTGAACTTCCGTGACCTGCTCTACCACAACGGCGGCAAGCTGCCCTTTGCCTGCGCCCAGATCGGGCAGTCCTTCCGCAACGAAATCGCCCCCCGCGCTGGCCTCCTGCGCGTGCGCGAGTTCACGCAGGCTGAGATTGAGCACTTTGTGCACCCCGAGCACAAGGAGCACCCCCGCTTCCAGGAGGTGGCCAACCTCACGCTGAACCTCTTCAGCCGCGACGCGCAGTTGGACGAGGCGCGCAAGCCGCTGGTGATGAGCATCGGCGAGGCTGTGCGCCTCAAGATTGTGGCCAACGAGACGCTGGGCTACTTTGTGGCACGCTGCTACCTCTTCCTGGTGCGCCTGGGCATCAACCCCAGCCGCCTGCGCTTCCGCCAACACCTGGCCAAGGAGATGGCGCATTACGCGGAGGATTGCTGGGACGCGGAGATTGAGTGCACCTACGGGTGGGTGGAATGCGTGGGCATGGCGGACCGCAGCGCCTTCGACCTCAACGCCCACGCGGCCAAGAGCAAGGTTGATCTCTCAGCCTACGAAAAGTTTGCAGAGCCGCGCGAGGTGACCGAGCTGGTGGTGGACTCCAACAAGCAGCTCATGGGAAAGGAGCTCAAGAAGGAGGCCAAGGCGGTCACCGACGCGCTGGCGGCCATGTGCGAGGGCGACTTGGTGGCGCTGGGCGCGCGACTCGCAGCCGACGGCGTCGCAACTGTGGCCGGCTGCCAGGTCACCAAAGAGATGGTTAAGATCGAGCACGTCACCAAGATGGTTGGTGGCCGGTCCTTCACGCCCGGCGTCATCGAGCCCTCATTTGGCATTGGCCGCATTATGTACTGTCTCTTTGAGCACGCCTTCTACTGGCGCGTGCCCTTTGCGCTTGCGCCTTTGCGGCCCCACCTGACGCAGCTCTGCGCGCAGGCGCGAGGAGGATGAAGCGCGCGTGGTGCTGCGGTTGACGCCCCTGGTTGCCCCCATCAAGGTCACCGTTTTCCCCCTCCTCTCCGACGAGCGCCTCGTGTCGCGCACGCAGGGCATTGCGTCCGAGCTCACGCAGGCGGGCATCTTCAACAAGGTGCGCGGCCGCGCGGCGGTGTGTTGCTTGAGCCACCACCCGCTGAGGCGCGTCGCAGGTTGACACCACGGGCGTCTCCATCGGCAAGCGCTACGCGCGGACCGACGAGATTGGCGTGCCCTTTGCAATCACGGTAGACCACCGTACGCTGGAGGACGGCACGGTGACGCTGCGCGAACGCGACTCGTGCGGCCAAGTGCGCATCCCCGTGGCGGAAGTAGTGGCTGTCGTCACCGCCCTTGTCGCCGGCGCGCTCTGGGAGGACGCATCTGCGCGATTCCCCAAGCAGCAGCCGGCGAGCGAGGAATGAGCAGCTGTGTTTATGAGAACAGTGTATGGCACGCTCGCTCGTCGTTCGTTGACCGACGAGCGCGCGCTGCTGTTGGACCGACGACGACGAGCGAGCGAGCGAGAGTGCGAGACAGCGAATGTCACTCCCAGCTGCTCCCCCCGCTCTTCCCATGCTGCTGAGCTGCCCTGCGCCGCACGCAGCGTACACGTTGCGCTCGCGTGTGCAGCGCGCGCGCCACAGAGCCGCTTGCAGCACACGCAGAGGCACTTCTGCTGAGCTGCAGGCGCCTCCTTCGGCGCCGACCTTCAGAGATGCCGACCTGATCTACAAGAATTGGCTTGCGCTGCCCATCCAGCCCGGGCGGGTGCGGCGCACGGTTCGGCGCGGCGCGGGGCCGGGAGTTTGGCTTTTTGAGCAGTCCCAGGGTGTGCTTGACGTGCTGGTGAACACACGCATGGTCGTGGTCCAACTCCAGGATGGTTCGCTGTTTGTGCACGCGCCCATCGCGCCCACGCCGGAGTGCGTGGCTCTGGTCCGAGAGCTCAAGTCCCCAGTGCGCTACATCGTGCTCCCCACCAGCGCTGTGGAACACAAAGTTTTCCTGGGCCCCTTTGCAAAGTGCTTCCCGGAGGCGGAGGTCTACGCTGCACCGGGGCAGTGGTCCTTTCCGCTGAATCTGCCGCTGAGCTTCCTGGGCCTGTTTCCGCGGCGCCTGGACGGCACGCTGGGTGACGAGAGCCGCCTGCGCGACGGTCGACCCGCGCCCTGGGCGGCGGAGGTCGAGCACGCGCTGCTGGAGATCCCGCTGGGACTGGGCCCCTTTGTGGAGGTGGTCTTCTACTTCAAGAACCGCCGCACGCTGCTGGTGACTGACACGGTAATCGCTGTCGGTGAGGAGCCACCGGAGGTGTGCGCGCAGGACCCGCGCGCGCTGCTGGTGCGTAGCAAAGATACGAAAGAGGCGCTGCCGACGGACAGCGTCGAGGCCCGGCGGCGGGGCTGGGGCAAGACGGTGCTTTTCGCACTGTTCTTCCAGCCCGCCGCTGTCGCCTTCTCCCCGCTCGCCGGGTTCACCTGGAGCGAGGAGTGGCGCCAGTCCTTCGCGCGGCTCATGGCGCCGGTGCTCATGGTGCCGCCCATCCTGCAGGCGTTGGTGCTGAACAAGCGCCCACGCGCAGTGCGCGCCTGGTCCCGCCGCGTCGCGCGCTGGCCCTTCGACCGCATCATCCCGGCGCATCTGTCGGCGCCCATTGCCGCGGGGCCGCGCCAGTTCGAGGCCGCCTTCAGCTTCCTGGACGAGAGCCAGGCGCAGCCGCAAGGGCTTGCCGCACTTCTGGCTGCGCTCCGCACGCCTGCTGTGGCGCGGGACGCGGTGTCACCCTTCGGCGACGCGGACATGAAGACAATCCGGTCAATCGACAACTTGCTTGCGAAAAGCGGGGTGATACGCGGCGAGGCAGATGCAGTCTAGATTTATCTGCTGAGCTAGTTGAGAGTATGTTTGAGTGTCACCTGACGTGCGCCCACACGCCCGGCACGTCCACGTCCTCGTCCTCCGCGTCGCAGACGCTTACAGCCAGCGCCAGGTGCGTCACCGCCGGTGCCAGCGCAGCCTTGCAGACGCTCTCCACCAGCGCGGGCAGAGTGAGCGCCAGGCGCTCGGCGCGCTTGGCGGGCGCCAGAAAGTCGGCGAACAGGAGGCTCTTGCCGTAGGACACCATGCTCGGCCGCAGCCCCAGCCGAAGCTGCAGCGCCGCCAGAGCCTCCTCCAGCGTCGTGCCGCGCGCGTCCAGCTCCAGCCGGTCCCACAGCGTCCAGGCGAGCGCCCCGGCGCGCTGGCTGGGCGCCGGCGTCGGCTGCGCCTGCACCAGCAGCGAGGCCGCCAGGCTGGCATAGCAGCAGCGGAAGGCGCTCAGCGGCGGCGGCGGCGCGCCCGCGGCGGGCGGGTGTGCGGCCAGCGCGGCCAGCTGCAGCGCCAGCAGCCCGCCTGCGAGAGCTGCGGTTGGCTGGAGGGCGCCCAACACGCTGCCCGCCGCAAGCTGCGCTGCGCGCGCGCCCGGCTCGGGGATGCGGAAGCAGCGCGCACGCATGGCGCTGGCTGCAGCGATGAAGCGAGCGGGCTCGTCCGCGTCCGCGTCGTACGTCAGCGGCGCAAGGCGGTAGCCAGCGAGGCTGGAAGGGGCTGGCAGCGCGGCCAGCGCCTCCTCGCACGCTGCGGCACTAATGGCCGCTTCCGCGTCGCCCATCTCCGGCACAGCGCCGACGGGCGGCGACGGTTGGGGCGGCGGCAGCGCTGCGAGGGCGCGCCGGAAGAAGTCCAGGTCCGAGCACCCGTTGAGGCCGTACACCCGGGCCTGCAGGTTCGCTGCCGCGGCCACGAAGCGCAGGTGCAGCGGGTCATCGGGGTGGAAAGCGGCTGGGGCGGGCAGGCGCTTGGCGCCGTGCCAGAAGGGGCCGCCGCCGCTTGGTGCAACCGCATCAGCCGGGAAGGCGGCGAGCAGCGCGCGCGGCGCGGCGGCAAAGAGCGCCTCGAACTGAGCGCGCGCCCAGGCGAGGCAGTCCTGCAGAGAGTAGGGGCGGTCGCGCAGCAGCGCGTCGGAAAGGGAGCGCAGTGCCGCCAGCCGCTCCAAAACGGGCCTCTTGCGCAGCGCATCCAGGTACTCGCGGCTGCCCAGGTACGCGTTCACGTCCGCGGGGCGGGCGCCAAAGAGCGCGTCAAAGCGGGCACGCGCCCAGGCGACGGCGTGCCAGGGCTGGCTGGGGAAGTTGTTGAGGACGCATGCGAGAGGCTCGCGCGCGGGGGGCTCTCGCGCGCCGTGGCTCAGCGGCACGCTGGCAAAGGGCACCACCGGTTGGCAGTGCGCCAGCGCGCCGTCCACGCCCGCGTCCAGCAGCGCGACGCGCGAGCGCACGCACCGCTCGTCCAGGGCGGCGCGCGACGTGGCGCAGTCCACTGCGGAGAGGACCACACCGAAGCGCTCCACCCACGAGTCGTCCAGCAGCTCGTGCTGGACCACGCGTGCAGCAGCCGCATGAGGAACGGCGCCGGCGCAGCCCGCAGCGTCGCTGGTGAGCCGGGCGCAGATGGCATGCACCGCAGGCGCCCGCTGTGCACGCAGCGCGGCGCCGCGCGCAGCCACCGCCTGCGCCTTGGGGTGCCCCACGTCGGATGCGCGCAGCAGCAGGCCGCGCGCCAGGTTGGGGCGCGCCACCAGGTCGTCGTCCACCAGCGTCACGCAGCCACCCAGCTGCGCCTGCCCCACGCCCAGCAGCGCCAGGTTCTTCAGCGCCTCACCGCCCACGCCGCCGGCGCCCACCAGCAGCACGCGCAGCGCGCCCAGCGCCGCGGCGGCATCCGCGGGAGGCCAGGCGAGCACGCCGGCCTGCTTGCTGAAGTCCAGGTACAGCCACTGCCCCAGGGGCTGGTGGACGCGCGTCAGGGCCTTCAGCGCCTCCGCGGATGCGAAGGCGCCCACGATGGAGGTGACGGGACAGAGGTCGGGGCGGGCACCGGGCGCGCGCGGCGCGCGGAAGGATGCGTGCAGGCTGCGCGCCCTTTTCACTGAGCACTGGCCGCTCGCAACTAGCGACGGCTCCGCCAGCTCCTCGCGCATGCTCCTGAACGTGGCCGCCCCACGGCGCGGCGCCTCGTGGCAGTAGCCGCCTCCAGCCAAGGGGGCAGCGGCGCTTATGTCGTCCGCGATGGTGAAAGAGTGCGTGCCCGTCACCCGAACAGCGCGCGGCCCGCCCGCGTGCAGCTGCTCCATCCCAACCATCCCCTCAAACAGCACCTCGTCGCCATCCTCCAAAGCGTGTCGGCTGTCCTCCCCGAACACCACCGTCGCGGGGCTGCCCTGGATGGCGGCACACGGGTTCAGGGGAGAGCCAGGGACGCGCGCACTGCCGCGCCGCCGCGCCTGCGTGACCGAGTCTACCAGGTATGTGTTGGGAGGGCGCACGCGCGTGTTGTGCACCGCGAAGGTTGCGCCTGCGAGTTGACACAGCCGTCAGCCCGTGCTGCGTCAGCCGCTGCACTGCGCTGCGCACCAAAGTCGGCAAAGACACTGCCGGTCAGACCCAAGCAAATGGCGGAGACGAAGGGGACGCCCAGCGCCCGGCAGCAGTCGTCCAGGGCGCACAGTGCGTCGTCTTCTCCAACTGTTGCCACCACCGCCTGAAAGCGCCGCAGCAGCTCCGGCGTCAGCGGGCCTGCGCGTGCGTCTCAGCGAGCGGCGATACTCGCGACGGGGCACAGGAGAGTAGACGTACCTGACAAGAGTTCCACGCTAGTCGACTCCAAAGCCAGCTCCGCCAGGCGTGGCAGGCTCGCGCTGCCTCGCGGCAGGCCCACATCTTCCTCGGTCAGCAGGAACTGGGGCGTTCGGACGCGTGAGGCGATGGGCGTGAGAGCGAGCAAGAGACTTGACGAACCTGCGACGTCATGTCGTCTGGCGTGGCCGCCTCATCGTCGTGCAGGCACACGCAGCGCACGCCGGAGAGCACCAGGTTCTTGGCCACCTCCGCGCCGCAGCCGCCCAGGCCTACCACGAGCACACTCGCTGCTGCCACTCGCTGCTGTGCCTCCTCGCCTAACGCCTGCGCCTGCCGCGAGTAAGCGTCGCGGGACGGCTCCAGCATCGACGCTCACACGTGCGTACTGCGGAGCAAAACGAAATGGGAAATGGGCGTGTTCGATGTCTGGCGTTCGATAATAGACTCTAGTTACAAGTAGCGCACCTCTGCGCTCTGCCCTCTTCAGCGCGCAATGGCCATCTTGGCGAGAGCCTTGGTGGCCCACTCTGTGACTACCGCGTCGGTCTGGAATCGCGGCGCCAGCGACGCCACCAGCTCCGAAGCGCCAGCCTCCTTGGCCGCCTTCTTCTGCTTTGAGCCCGTCCAGCAGAGCGAGGTGAGGGCGCGGCAGCCCTGCTCCAGGACGGGGCCACTGGTGGCGTGCGCCTTGAGCGCGGCCGTGACTGCGTCAATGGCGCCTGCAGAGACGGCCCGGTCTGCGGCGCGGTCGTCGTTGGTGGTGAGGTTGAGGATTGCGCGGCAGCCCTCCGCCGCAACCTGCGCGCTGCTGGCATGCTGCGGCAGGGAGGCGAGCACGGCGGCCATGGCCCCGATGGCGTTGGCGCGGCGCTTGCCGTCCTCGCTGTTGGCGGTGAGGTTTGCCAGTGCGCTGAGCGCGCGCTGCTGCACCTCCTCCACCGCGAAGTGCGCCTTCAGCGCCGCCACCACAGCCTCGGTGGCGCCGGCTGCCACCGCGCGCGTCTGGCTGGGCGGGTCAAAGGCAACCAGGGTTGCCAGCGCGGTGCACGCCTGCGCCTGCAGCAGCGAGGAGGCTGGCGCGGCGAGCATGCACCCGATCAGCGCCTCCAGCCCGTCCGCGCCAGTCGCCTGCGTCTTGGCCTCGGTCGAGCCGTGCGCCAAGTTTGCCAGCGCGCGGCAGGCCTGCGCACAGGCGCGCGGCCCGACGGCGCCGCGGTGCAGCGTGGAGAGGGCGGCGGACACGCCTCCACGCTGACAGCCCTGCGCGCGCGCCTCCTCGCAGGCGGCGGACAGATTGGCCACCGCTAGCAGTGCTTCCTCAAGCACCTCCTCCTCGGACGCGCCCACGCGCGTCCCCCCGGTGGCCGCCGCCAACGCCGCGTCCAGCGCGCCGGCGCGCAGCAGCGCCCGCGCGTTGTCCTCGCTGGCGAAGGCCCAGTTGCGCACTGCGCGCATCACGGCCGCCTGCACCGCCGGATGCTCGGGGAAGCTGCGCAGCGCCGCCATGAGCGCGGTGACGTGGGCTGGGGGGGCGGGCAGCGCGGGAGAGCGCAGGTCCACCCGTGCCAGCGACCCCAGGCACTTACAGCTCAGCGCAGCCTCGCCCGCGCTGCTGCGCGGCGACGCCAGCGACGCGAGCGCGACGGCGGCCGCAGCCTCCGCCGCCTGCGCAGCCTTGGGGTCGTCCGCCGCCAGCACCGCGCGCAGCACCAGCGCCCCCTGCTCTTGCACGCCCACGCAGCGCGGGTGCGCCAGCAGCGCAGCCCACACCAGCGAGCCGCAGCCCAGGGCGGTGGCGCGTCGGCACGCGCCTGCGCCGTGGGCGACCAGGGAGTGCAGCGCGCGCAGCGCCATCTCGGCGGTGCGCTCGTCCTCCTCGCCCAGCAGCCCGGTGAGGGCCTCCACAGCGCCTGCGGTGGTGGCGCGCTCAGCGGGCCCAGGCGCCGCCACGAGAGTCGCGAGCGCCACGCAGGCGTCGCGGACGGCGTCAGCGTCGGCCGCGTGGCGTTTGAGCGCGCCCAGCACAGCCTCGGGCGCGGAGGCGGCAGCCGCGCAGCCGCGCACGTCCTCGTTGCGGTGCGCCAGGGCGGCCATGAGGCGGCAGGCCTGGCTGGCGACTCCCGGCTGCTGCGGGTGCTCCGCCAGCGCCGCCAGCGCCGACTCCAGGGCGCCCTCGGCGGTCAGGCGCTCCTGGAAGCCCGGGAATCCCGCCAGCGTGGCCAGGCAGCACATCGCAGCCTCTGCGCAGCCCGGGTGGCGCTCGCCGAGGGCCCGCAGCGCGCCCAGCGCCAGCTCGCTGGCGGCCGCGCCCAGCTGGCGCGCGCCCGGCTGCCGCGTCCTCCACAGCAGTGCGCGCAGGGCAAACAGTCCGTCCCGCTGCGCGTCCCCGTCCGCTGCGTGGCGCCTCAGCGCGGCCATCACCGGCTCCAGCACCTCCCGGGTGGCCAGCGCGCCGCCCTGGGGGCTGGCCAGCACCAGGTTGGCCAGCAGCCGCGCCGCCTGGGTGGCGGCGCAGCCGTCCTCCGCGTGCGCCCGCAGAGCGGCTGCGGCCGCCTCCAGCCCTCCCCCGCGCGTGGCCGCGGCCGCGAGCGTCGCGTCCGCCGCCAGGTTGGCCAGCGCGCGGCACGCCTCTGCCTGTGCGCGCGCGTCCTCCGGGAAGTTTGCCAGCGCGCCCAGCAGCCCGTCCACAGCTGGCTCGGCGGCGGCCATGTTGGCGGGCGCGCCCGCGGTGAGGTTGGCGATGGCGGAGGCTGCGGAGGCGCAGCACAGCGCGTCTGTGCTGTGCATGCGCAGAGCCGCGCAGGCTGCGTCCACGGCGCCCGCGGCGCCCGCGGCGAGCTTGGCAGCCTGCTCGCCCACAAGCAGCGCGGCGAGGGCGCGGCAGGCCTGCGCCTGGGTGGCGGCCGCGTCGGGGGCTGAGCGCAGGGCGACGAGCACCACGCCCACGCAGCCCTGAGCCAGCGCCTGCGCCCGACCCGCCCGCCCGCCAGCCAGGTTGCACAGCGCGCGGCACGCCTGCTCCTGCGCGCCGGGCCACTGGGCGTGGGCGGAGAGGGCGGCGGCGACCAGGGGCACGGCGCCAGCAGCCACAGCCGCGTCGCCGTGCGCGCTGTCGAGCGTGCAGTTGGCCAGCGCCGCGCACAGCGCCTCGGATGGCGCGGCCGCCCCTCCGTGCGCCGCCAGCGCCGCCAGCAGCAGCGGCAGCACGCCGGCGGCCACCGCAGCTGCCTCGCCCTCAACGTCGCCCGCCAGGCTGCACAACGCCAGCGCAGCCTGCTCCGCGCAGCCCGCGTGCGCGCAGCCGTGCGCCTGCAGCGCGGCCGCAACCAGCTCCGCGGCGCCCACGCCCCGCACGGCAGCCTTGAACTCGGGGCCCGCCGCCAGGTTGCGCAGGCAGCCGCAGCAGGCCGCCTGGACGCCCGGCTGGTCCGCGTGGCGCCGCATGGCCGCCATCAGCAGCTCCAGGCCACCCAGCTGGGCCACGCGCTGCGGGTGGTCGAAGGCGACGGCCAGGTTGCCCAGCGCGCGAGCGCCCTGCTCCTGCACCGCCGGCGCGGCCGCGTGCGCGCGCATGGCGCCCACCACAGCCTCAAGCGCCCCCGCGCTGGCGGCGCGCGCCTCGCAAGGCGCGCCCACCGCCATGTTGGCCAGCGCGCCGCACGCCTGCGCAGCCACATCGGGCGCGTCGCTGCACAGCAGCGCCTGCACGGCTGCGTCCACGCCGCCCGCAGCCGCCGCCTTGAGCTGGTTGGTGCTAGACTGGAAGACGAGCGCGCCCAGCGCGCCGCAGCCAGCCGCGAGCACCGCGTCCGACGTTGGGTGCGCCAGCAGCGCCGCCACGACAGCCTCCAGGCCGCCCACCGCCGCCGCGCGCGCCCGCCCCTCCGCCGACGCGTGGCAGGCGTTCCACAGCGCGCGACAGCCCAGCGCCTGCATGGCCGGGGCGCTGGGGCGGTGCTCCAGCAGGGCCGAGACCACAGCCTCCACGCCGCCCTGGGACACCACCGACGCCGCCAGCTGGGGCTGCAGCGCCAGGGTGGCCAGGCAGAGCGACCCCTCCTCCTGCACGCCAGAGTCGCAACCGTGCGCCCCCATCGCGCCCAGGGTCAGCTCCACACCGCCCAGCGCGGCCACGCGGGCGGCGCCGTCGGGGTGGGCGGCAAAGACGGCGAGGGCGCGCAGGCACGCCTCCTGCACCCGCGCGCTGGCTGTGCTTGCGCGCATGCCTGAGACGCATGCGTCCACCGCGCCCGCCGCGATCGCCTGCACGGCTGCCTGCGCGTGCGAGTGGCACAGGTTGGAGAGCGCGAGCGCGGCGCTCTCCTGCACCCCAGGCGCGCGCAGGTGGTGGCGGTGCGCGCCCATGGCCGCCTCCAGCGCGCCGCCAGCCAGCGCCGCGGCGGCGTTGGACGGGGCGATGACCAGGGATGCGAGGGCGGCAAGGGCCGTCTCCTGCACCGCCGCCTGGGTGGCGTGGGCGCGCACGGCGGCGAGCAGCGCCTCAACCGCAGGCGCGCCAGCCTGCAGCTTGGCCGCCTCGCTGCACAGCGTAAGGCTGCGCAGGGCGCGCGCAGCCTCGGATGCGACGCCCGCGTGCTGGGCTGCGGGGCCGGCGAGCTGCCGAAGGACGGCCGGCAGCGCGCCGCTCTCGACAGCCTCCTCCGCGTTCTGCGCGTCCGCGCACAGGTTGGCCAGCGCCAGCAGCACCTGCTCCGCAGCCGCGGGCGCCGCCCCTGGGCCGCCGTGCGCCGCCAGCGCCGCCAGCGCCGCCTCCTGGCAGCCCGCGGCGGCGGCGGCTGCCTGTGCCTGCGGCTCCGACAGCAGGTTGGCCAGTGCGCCAGCCACCGTCTCGACCGTGCCCGCTGCGCCCGTGTGGCTGTGCAGAGCGCGCACGCACAGCTCCGCGGCGCCCATGGCCACCGCGCGCTGCGCGTTGTCAGCCACCGCAGCCAGGTTCCACAGAGCGCGGCACGCCTCCTCCACGGCGGCGGCGCTGTCCGGGTGGGCCGCCAGCGCTGCCAGCACAACCTGCACCGCATTGGCGTCGCCAGCCTTGCGCGCCACCGACGCGTCTGCGCAGAGGGAAGCGAGCGCGGCGAACCCCATCTCCTGCACGCCCACAGCCTCGGGCTGCGCAGTCAGCGCGGCGAGCAGCACCTCGATGCCGCCGCCCGCTGCCGCCTGGGCCTTGTTGTCTGCGTGACCAAAGGTGAGGGCGCGCAGGGCGGAGGCGGCCTTCTCCGGCACGCCCTCGTGCGCCACGTGCACGTGCAGCGCCTGGATGACAGCCTCCACGCCGCCGCCGGCGGAGGCGTGGGCCTGGTTCACCGGGTGCATGGCCACCAGGGCGGCCAGCGCTGCGCACGCCTGCTCCTGAGCGCCGCAGTCGGCTGTGTGCGCAAAGAGCGCCGCCGTGAGCGCCTCCAGCGCGCCCGCCGCAGCCGCCTGCTCCTGCGCGGCGGGGCTGGCGAAGACGAGGGAGCGCAGGGCGGCGCACGCCTCCTCCTGCACAGCCGCCAGCGCCGCGTGGTTGCGCAGCGACGCCACCAGCGCGCCGATGGCGCCCGCGGCGGCAGCCTTGACCTTGTGGGCGTCGCTGTTGAGAACCAGGGAGCGCAGGGAGCGAGCCGCCTGCTCCGCCACGCCCTCGTCATCCGGGTGCGCAGCCAGGGCGCCCACCACAGCCTCCAACGCGCCGCAGCCCACCGCCGCGGCCTGGTTGCGCGGCGTGATGCACATGTTGGCCAGCGCGCGGCACACCTCCTCTGCGACGTGGGCACGGCCACGCTCGCAGTGCTCGCGCAGCGTCTGCACCGCAGCCTCCACGCCCCCGGCCGCGGCCGCCAGGGCCTGGTTGTCCGCGTTCACAGCCAGCGAGGCGAGGGCGGCGAAGGCCATCTCCAGCACGCCGGGGGCAGCCGCGTGCAGCTTCACAGCCTGCAGGCACAGCTCCACCGCGCCCGCCCGCGCAGCCATCACCTGCGACGCGTCCGACACGCCGCTGATGTTGGCCAGCGCGCGCAGCGCCTCCTCTGCCGCGCCAGGCTTAGCCAGGTGCGCCTGCAGCGACGACAGCACAGCGTCCAGCCCCGCTGCGGCCACCGCCTGCACGCGCTCATCAACCAGCACCGACAGGTTGGCCACAACGCGGCACGCCTCCTCCTGCACGCTGCTGTTGTCCGGGTGCGTGCGCATGGCGCCCAGAGCAGCCTCGATCCCCGTGAGCGCCGGGCTGCGCTCGCTCGTCGCGTACAGGCTCAGGTCACCCAGCGCGGCGCAGCCCCACAGCTGCGCCTCCGCGTTGCCGCGCAGGGCAGCCATGGCGGCCCACAGCGCCTCGGCCACACCGGCGGCGTAGAGCGCCACGCACTCCTGCGGCTGCACGGCCCGCTTCTGAACAGACTTGGCCTGCGCCACAAACTCGGCGAAGCCACTCGCAGCAGCGCGGGCGAGCGCCTCGGGGGAGCCGTCCACCAGCGCCTGTGCGGGGCGAAAGTCAGGGACTAGGGTGTTGAGAGGTTGGAGAAGGGAGGGAAGAGGCGCGGCGCAACCCGAGGCGGCCACGGCCGCTCAGCACTGTTTCACGCACGGCCCTGGGACGCCTGGCACATATCTCGCTGCGCCGGAGGTGTCCCCGAGAGTGTGCGCGGCCGTCCAACCGCAGCGTTTTCCTTAGGGTGTTTCCCTCCCTGTCTCTCAGCTGCCACACCGCCGGGCTACGCACCTGCGGCGGCGCCTCCAGCGCGGCCACGAGCTCGTTGATGTGAGGCAGACCGAGCGAAGCAAGCTTCGCTGTCAGCGCGGCGAGGCGCTCGCGGCTCTCAGTGGTGCTTGTGTCACCTATCGCCATCCCGCCTGCTCGCCAGCCCAGACGGGACTCGCACAGCGAAGCCGGGGAGCCCAGATTTGCGCTGCTGCCACAGCGCAGGGAGCCGGTTTGAAGCTTTCAATATAGATTTCAATTGAAAACTTCCGAATATTACGAGAGAGAGAGAGAAGTATTTTACAAACGTTACGCGCCGCCAGCCCCGGCAGGCACTTCAGTAGCAGAAGTGACGTCGATGCGCAGCCCGCCCACTAGCCCTCCAGCGGAGGGCAGCAGA
>Ga0049083_10000171_pt1 | contig 20321 bp, 19 predicted proteins | sample GreLakmeMI27MSRF_FD_66719 | JGI IMG/M metagenome (GOLD analysis project Ga0049083, IMG submission 66719) | Freshwater lentic microbial communities from great Laurentian Lakes, MI, USA - Great Lakes metaG MI27MSRF | ecosystem: Environmental > Aquatic > Freshwater > Lake | place: Great Lakes...
ACTCCAGATTGGATCGATTTTTCAACTGAAGGACCATTCGCCACCACGGTAGATGACTTGCGCCTTCTTATGTCAGTAATTGTCGGCGCGGCGTCAGGTGATCCAATAGGCGCAGTTGGAGTCGCAAGTAAAGAATATTTGATTTTCAAAAATCAAACTCCAATCAAGATCTATGCCGCAACCAGGACTTCGGATTTTGGCGACTTACCTGCGCAGCTTGAGCAAGTTTTCCGTGGCGCCGTTTCGGAGTTGAGTTCCCAATGCAAGTTACCGGTCAACTGGATAGAGCCTGGATCGCTTTTCGGCACAGCTGATCCTGACTTGGACTGGTTCACTATGGCTACCGCGGAACACTTAGTGTCACTTGGTCGCGACTGGGTCGTTGAAAATTTTGAGTTACTTCATCCATCCAGTCAAGAGTTTTTCACCCAAGGTATGAATGCTGACCTAGATGAATACATCCAAGCTCGCCGCCGCAGATTTGATTACATCCGTGTTATGGACGAATTACTTGCAGGGGATGCAATTTTATTGACCCCAACTGTGGCCGAAGCCGGCTGGTTTGCTGATGGTCGCTTGGCGGCAGATTCACCTGCTGGGCTTTCCCCGCCTGAGAGTTATTCAACTGCGCTGCAAAACATCACTGGTCATCCGGCTATTTCTTTGCCGTTACCTGTCATGAGTAACGGGCTACCGGGCGCACTTCAAATTACTGCTCCCAGATATCGAGAAGATTTGTTACTCGATATAGCCCAAAACTGGGAACGCACTAATCCATGGCAACTTAACGCAACTGGCTATGAAGCTTTTGATGCGTTTCTAGATTCTTAGTTGGCAACTAATTAACTGGGCGCCATAACGCTTAGTAAGTCATAGATCACATGCGAGGCAGCTATGCCAGTCATTTGCGCGTGGTCGTATGCCGGGGCGACTTCAACAACGTCGGCTCCCACTATGTTCATTGCGCCAAATGAGCGAATCACTTTTAGCAGTTCGCGACTCGTTAGACCGCCGGCTTCCGGTGTTCCAGTGCCAGGTGCGTGTGATGGATCCAATACATCAATGTCGATAGATACATACATTGGACGATTTTGCACTCGGTCTCTAATTTTATCGATTGCGCCCTGCGCACCAATGTCTTCAAATTCAATACTTGAGAATATTTCAAAACCAAGACTTTTATCTTGATCTAAATCTTTCACAGAATAAAGTGGCCCACGAATTCCAACGTGAATTGAACCCTCGCGATCAATTAAGCCCTCTTCTGAAGCTCGGCGAAATGGCGTGCCGTGCGTGTAATCTTCGCCAAAGTAGGAATCCCAAGTGTCTAAGTGCGCATCAAAGTGCACCACACTGATGGGGCCATGCTTTGCAGCCATAGTTCGAAGTAGTGGCAATGCAATGGTGTGATCGCCGCCAATAGTAATTATTCGCTTAGCACGCTCATGTAAATTTCGGCTGCCATCTTCGATCTGCTTGATTGCTTCTTCAATGTGAAAAGGATTAGCTGCGATATCTCCAGCATCTGCAACTTGCTGTGAAGCAAAAGGTGACTTACTTCCCGCTGGATTAAATGGCCGCAGAAGTCGCGAGGATTCGCGCACATGGCTTGGCCCAAATCGAGCGCCAGGGCGATAGCTCACACCAGTATCAAATGGAATGCCAACTAGGGCAACGTCAACATCCGATACTTCATCAATGAATGGCAGCCGAGCAAAAGTGCCGAGTCCGGCATATCGCGGAATTTGTGTCGCATCGACTTGTCCAACAACATCACCCGTTAACAATCGGGGCAAAGATTCATCTTTCATTTCGGACTACTCTCTTGAAGAATTTTGGGTAGTTAGACCATATCGCTAAACCTGCGGGCGTTCATCCATATCTTCACCAGTTGCCACATCGCCGACTTCAATTAGCACAATATCCTCGGGATGCTGCGAAATATAAGTGCGCGCACCTTGATCGCCGCCGGCGCTAGTTATAAGTTCTGGCCAAGTATCTCGCGTGAATTTGACTGGGTGTCCGCGCGTTCCGGCGTAACTTGCAACCACAATTTCCCCAGGGGATTGAACAATTCGCGACACTGCGGCGCTTGTTAAACCAGGCAGATCAACCAGGCTTACGACTACTTCTTCGATATTCGATTGGGAATTCAAATGTGCTAACCCAGTTTGCAGCGAAGATCCCATGCCGCTAGGCCAATTTTCATTGATTAGGATTTCCGCGTTAGGCACCTCGCCAATCCAAGCTCCAAGAACCACAAATACTGGAGAACAGCCGGCCGCTGCAAGAACTTCAACTGCGCTATCTATTAATCGTTTGCCTTGATGAACATAAGGAGCTTTAGGTCCGCCAAAACGTTTACCTTCACCGGCTGCTAAGACAAGTCCCGCAGTTGTCATCTCGGGGCGCCCGGATGAATGGTGCCTTGGGTGGTAGCAAGGTTTTTACCTGAGCCACCCCAGCGATCTTGAATAATTTCAGCCAGAATCGAAATCGCAGTTTCCTCTGGGGTGCGCGCGCCAAGATCCAGTCCAATTGGAGATTTAACTCGCAGTAAGTCATCTGCGTTAACCCCAGCTTCGAGTAAGCGCGCGACTCGATCATCATGGGTTTTACGAGAACCCATAGCGCCAATGTATGAAGCTCTGGTCTTTAGCGCTTCGATAATTACTGGAACGTCAAACTTAGGATCATGCGTCAAAATACAAATGACAGTTCGAGAGTCAACTTCTTGCGTAGCTAGCCAGCGATGCGGCCAGTCATTTATAACTTCGTCAGCATCTGGGAACCGTTTTTTAGTTGCAAATACCTCGCGCGCATCACACACCGTCACGTGAAATCCTAAAAACTTTCCAGCTTTAGCAACAGCAGCAGCAAAGTCAATTGCCCCAAAGACCAGCATTCGCGGTTTTGGCGCAAATGTTGATACAAATATTTCTAATTCACCCTCGAGTCGTTCGCCGTCTGCGCCGTAATGCAAGAAGCCAGTAGTTCCTGACTCAAGCAAACCTAAAACGTCGGTGCTTACTGCTGCATTAAGTCGCGCACTGCCTAAATCTCCCGCAACGCGATCTGGCCACACAACTAAATGTTTACCAACGTGAACCGGACCGTTTACTACGGTGGCAACTGCAACTGGTTGATCAGCTTGCACGCTGGCAAAAAGATCTGGCAGTTCTGGCCAGGTTGCTTTAGAAATCTGTTCGACAAAAACCTCTAGGATTCCGCCGCAGGTCAAGCCAACTGCAAAGGCATCATCATTACTAATTCCATACTTTTCAAACTGTGGTGTGCCACTGGAAATAACTTCCCCTGCCATTTCGTAAACAGCGCCCTCAATACAACCGCCGCTCACTGAGCCAACTGCTTCGCCGCCAGCGGTGACCATCATGGATGCACCAGCTGGTCGTGGTGCCGAACGCCAAGTGCGAACAACAGTTGCCATTGCAGTGGTGTCTCCCGCGGAATAAGCCGAAAACAACTCTTCGAGTACTTCTTTCACAAACTTTTCCTTTAGTCGATGTCCATTAACTCTAAGGCAGAGTTATCCATTGAAGTTGTTCTCCAGATTTAGCGCCACCAGGGGGTAGCACTGCATATCCCGTTGCAGTGACAAAGCCGCGCAACATCGAGGAATCCAGATACTCAATTGGCTTTATGACTCCTGCCTCTTGCATACATAACACAAGACGGGCTTCGCGATGGGGCCCATTCATGTCAGATGCGATTGTTCGAAGCTCTAAGTTGGCCAAAGGATTTCCATTAGCGCCACTAATTAAGGGAACTGCCAAAGTAAGTAATCCAATTACTGCTGACTGCGGATTTCCCGGCAGTCCAATTAAAATCTGCTTACCTATCCGAGCCATTAATTGGTGATACCCCGGACGAACTAAAACTGCGTCAATTATAAATTCGCCGCCTACATCCACTATGGCGTTATGCAGATGATCCACTGGGCCAGATGCTGTTCCACCTGTTGTGATTATTAAATCTGCATTTGAATTTGAAATAGCGGTAACGTGATCTGCGAGGGTGTCGGCAACATGTGTCACCAAGTTCAGTTGTGCGCCGAGCTCGTCAATCCATAACGGAAGTTGGGGTCCAAGTGAATCGCGAACTTTCCCATCTCGTGAGGGACCAGTTAGAAGTAGTTCATCGCCAAAAATTAAAACATCAACAATAATTTTTTTAAACACAGGTAAAACATCATGTCCGGCGCCAGCAGCAACACCAATGATCGCTGGTGTGAGCTTGGTTCCACTTGGAATTAAAACTTCGCCTGATTTTGCTTCGTAGCCACTAGGTCGCACATCATGAAAATATGGAAGTGATCCTTCTTGGTCAAGCAGTCCAGCCGCACCTTCGATTGCATATACATAAGCATCTTCCAGGCGACTTTCTTCGTCTTTGAGCGAAGCAGTGGCGCCCTGTGGCATCACTGCGCCAGTTGCAGTGTGAACGCATTCACCAGAATTAAGTTTGGTAACAAATTCGTGGCCGGCAAGTGCATCACCAACGCGTTGCCATGGTCCTGGACCGCTAACTGCCCAACCATCAATTCGCGAAGCTGCAAAAGGTGGCATGTCCCCGAGTGCGCAAATGTCATTCGCCAAAACCATGCCGCCAGCTTGCGTTAGTGGGACTTGGATTACTTGTGACTTAGGTGCGGCTTTATGGGCAAGTTCGCGAGCCTGCTGCCAGGAAACTTCAAACGCAGGATTAGTGGTCATTGGTCTATTCTTCTAGATTTCCACGATGCGAGACACAAATGCGCAAGATCCTTGGATTTAAGCCACACCGGTATCCCAATTCCAAAAAGCCAACAATAATAAGGTTATGACAATTGTTGCGAGCGCATTTGTGACCACCGAGGTGATTTTAGTTTCTGCCCTTGCCGCATCCGTTAGTTCCAAAGTTGCGGGGGCGGTAGTGACATTCTCTGGGGACGTGCGCGACAACGACCATGGCCGCAGCGTTGCCTCCCTTGAATATGAAGCTCATCCAACTGCCCAGAAATTGCTGGAAAAAGTTGCCCAAGAAGTGGCAGCTCGACATGACGTTATAAGTGTTGCAGTAGCTCATCGCCATGGACCAATCCCAATTGGAGAGTCCGCGCTGGTTGCTGCCGTAGCCGCAAAGCACCGCCAATCTGCATTTGCTGCTTGTACCGATTTAGTAGATGAAGTTAAGGCGCAAATTCCAATCTGGAAACACCAAGTATTTACCGATGGAACAGACGAGTGGGTTAACTGCGCATGAGCACATTAATTGATACTTTCGGAAGAGTTCATCGCGATATTCGAGTTTCGCTGACAGATCGATGCAACCTGCGTTGCACATATTGCATGCCACATGATTTTGCTGCTTGGATGCCAACTGAAGACTTGTTAACTACTGATGAATTAATGACCATTCTTGAAATCGGAATTGACGCTGGAATTGACGAAGTTCGCCTCACTGGTGGTGAACCATTACTTCGCCCGGACATTGTAGATATTGTTACGCGCATAAATAGTTTGCCAAATCCACCAAAACTTTCTCTAACAACAAATGGAATTCGTCTTGCCGCTCTTGCGCAGCCGTTAAAGGATGCTGGTCTTGAGCGAGTGAATGTCTCCTTGGACACTTTGAGTAAGGAGCGCTTCAAGGCGATGACTTACCGAGATCGATTTGATGACGTGATCAAAGGTCTTCAGGCTGCCCGTGATGCTGACTTAACTCCAATTAAAATCAACACAGTATTAATGCCAGGTGTAAATGATGATGAAGCTGTGGCACTACTTAAGTGGGCACTTGATGAAGGATTCAAACTTCGCATTATTGAGCAGATGCCCCTTGATGCTGGTGGTGTTTGGGATCGTGCCACCATGGTGACTGCTGATGACGTGTTTCATGCATTAAATCCAGTTTTTTCACTCACTCCTGTTGAGAGTCGTGGCTCTGCCCCTGCTGAGGAATTCTTAGTTAATGGCGGCCCAGAGACAGTTGGAATTATTGCAAGTGTTACTCGACCATTTTGTGGCGCCTGTGATCGATTGCGCTTAACTTCTGATGGACAATTGCGGTCCTGTCTGTTTGCAACTAAGGAAACAGATTTACGTTCCGTACTTCGCGAGTCTGACGAAAGCGACGAAGTAAAGCGCGCTGAGATTGCTTCACGTTTTGGAAAAACAGTATTGAGCAAGTTGCCTGGGCATGGAATCAATGACCCAAGTTTCATCCAGCCAGCGCGGCCAATGTCTGCCATTGGCGGTTAGCTCGTGGCGGTGACTCTGCGCTTTTATGCAGCTGCTCGAAAAGCAACAGGTACCAGTGAAATGACTTTGGAGTCATCGGTGGCATTGCACCTCTTAGATCAAGCAGTTGCGGCGTATCCAAAATTACTTGGAGTTTTACCGCAGTGCAGTTTTTTACTTAATGAAGTTGCGCTGCATGATTTTGATGTAAGAATCCCAGACGGCTCCACATTAGATGTCTTGCCACCATTTGCTGGGGGGTAAATTATCTTGAAACTTGAACATGAGTTTGTAATTCCTGCCAGCTTTGCGGTGGCTTGGAATGCCTTAACGAATGTAGATTTGATTTCTTTAAGTGCGCAAAATTCAAAAGTCATAAAAATTGAAGATGGTGTGGCAACTGGAGAGGTGAAAGTAAATCTTGGGTTCATCACCATGAAGTTAACTGGCGCTGCGTCAATATCAGAGCGAGATGAACTAAATCACTTCCTAAAGTTAAGTGTGTCTGGCTTTGATGCAGGCGAGACCTCAAAATTGACAGCAATCGCCCAGGTAAAACTTGAGGCGATCGACGCCACAGCAACAAAGGTCTGTATTACTACCGACATTGAGGTAACTGGTAAGGCAGCAGCCTTTGGCGCTGGGGCAGTTTCTGAAGTATGTAATCGATTCATCAAAGACTTTTTAGCCGGACTAGCGGCAAGGATTTCTAGTTCACTTGCGGCCAAGTAATTACTTTCAGGACAGGACTTTTTGGCTCTTTGATTTGGGCAATCTCGCTTTAGTGTCCGATTCAGCGCATAATTGAAGAATCAACTTGGGAGGTGTCCAGTGCCAAAGATTCTTGCTACCCGCATTGCTGATCTGCAACGTTCCCGTACGCCGTACGTCCATGCCCGAGTTGTCCTAGCCGAAAAGCCAACATCCGCAAAGCCTGGTGATGAAGCAATCATTTTTTCGGATGGATCAATGGAGGGTTTCGTCGGCGGTTCCTGCGCAGATTCAACCGTTCGGTCGCAAAGCGTTTCAGTATTGACGAACGGAAATGCGTTATTACTTCGCATTGCGCCAATGCCAGAAATTGATACCCAGGTCGGCAAGTTAACAGTTCACAACCCGTGCTTATCCGGTGGAACATTAGAGATTTTTTTGGAGCCAATCATGCCTGCACCATTAGTTGCCATTTATGGCGATAGCCCAATTTCTGGCGCATTACTTAAGCAGGGACCAGCTGCCGGTTATGAATTAGTCGAGTGGAGCCCAGAGGTAGACCTGACTAAAACTTTCGCAGTTATTGTTGCAGTGCATGGTCGCTCGGATGAAACTATGTTGCTAGAAGCCGCAGTACTTGCTGGCGTACCTTATGTCGGACTAGTTGCCAGCCGCAAACGTGGCGCTTCGGTAGTTGAAATGCTGAATTTAACACCTGATCAGAAGGAATCAATTTTCTACCCAGCTGGTCTAGATATCGGCGCCCGCACACCTGATCACATTGCAATTTCAATCATGGCGGAAATGGTGCAAGCCGCTGCTAATCAAGCCAGTGATCCAGCGCCTAAGCCAACTTTTGAAACCGCTATCGATCCAGTTTGCAATATGACTGTGGCGATGTTGCCGGAATCTATTCATGCTGAAATTGCTGGCGAAACTATTTGGTTCTGTGCTCCTGGGTGCCTTAAGGCATATTCTTCAAATCCAGCGGCTTACAAAAGTTAATTAGAGGACAGCAACTTGCATAAGTTGCTTGAAGTCACCTTCACCTTCGCCGGTAATCGTGACGCGCGAATCTGAACTATTAATTCGACCCCAGAGATAAAGATCCATTGCTTCAGGTGTTCCCAAAATTGTTAATCGCGCTCCAGGATTAACATTTTCCGCCTTAGACACAGTGGCATAGTCTGCAGTAAATTCAATATCCCAATGCATCGTTTGCTTGGAGCCAAGCGCAGAAATTGAAACAATTCCAAACGCCTGGTTTGGCGCGCCTTCCCATGAACCCAAAAGTGGCAGAAAATCTAAAACTTCATCAACGCCATCAAGTGCTAAATCTTCCGGAATAGTTGTTACCGCGCCGCATGCAAGTTCTGCATCAATGCGATGAATTACCGTTTCATGGGCCATACGACGAAACCAAAAATCAACTGTGTTGTCACTGTGATGCCAGGACCAAGATTTTCTCTCGGGACGCGCAAGATCCAGCGCTTTTATAATCGCCGCAAATCCCCAGCCCATAAATTCAAGGACATCGTCAGTTCGTGCGTAGGGAGCTAAGTGCTCCTTAGCCTCGGCCTTAACTCCAGTCTCAACAACATACGCCTGGCCTAAATAAACATGTCCCATGTGTTTCGCCAAGTCACTAGTACTCCACCCCGGACAACTTGGGACCGCCACTGGCTCATTGGGCAGGCACGCCAGTAAGCGGGCATAGTCAGCAGTTAAATATGAAATGTAAGTTTGCCTAGATAGTTCAGTTCCGGCAATTGATCGCATGAACCAAGCCTAGTAATTACCCCAGTAGCAATTGCCCAGATCTAATACATCTGGCCAATGATTAGACTAATCACATGTTTGCGTCCCTCTCTGATCGACTTTCAGCAACTTTTAAGCAGTTGCGTGGCAAGGGTCGACTTACTGAAACCGACATCGATGAAACCGTTCGGGAAATTCGCATTGCCTTACTTGACGCTGATGTCGCTCTGCCCGTAGTTAGAGAATTCTGCGCCCGAATTAAAGAACGTGCACTGGGTTCGGAAGTTTCCGCAGCCCTAAACCCAGCTCAGCAAATCATTAAGATTGTTAATGAAGAATTAATTGGAATTCTGGGCGGTGAAACCCGACGCCTAAAACTTGCAAAAAATCCACCAACAGTAATTCTGCTTGCTGGCTTACAGGGTGCAGGTAAAACAACGCTGGCAGGAAAACTTGCCGTGCATCTGCGGGCTCAAGGTCATCAACCCATTCTGGTTGCCGCTGACTTGCAGCGACCAAATGCAGTTGATCAATTAAAGATTGTGGGTCAGCAAGCTAACACCGTAGTTTTTGCGCCAGAACCCGGTAACGGTGTCGGCGACCCGGTTAAAGTCACGCGGGAGGCAATGAAGTTTGCCAAAGATAAGCAGCACGACATTGTCATAGTCGATACTGCCGGACGTTTAGCGATCGATTCCGAATTAATGGAACAACTTGCAAAAGTAAAAGCTGAAGCAAAACCAGATGAGACACTGCTGGTAATCGATGCCATGACTGGGCAAGATGCAATCAATACTGCGGAAACTTTTGCACGCGACATTGGTATTGACGCAGTAGTACTGACAAAACTTGATGGCGATGCCCGCGGTGGCGCTGCGCTTTCGGTGGCAACCATTACTGGCAAGCCGATTATGTTTGCATCTACCGGTGAAAAGTTAACTGACTTTGAAATTTTCCATCCGGATCGAATGGCATCGCGCATTCTTGATCTCGGAGATTTACTTACCCTGATCGAACAAGCTGAACAAAATCTGGATAAGGAACAAACTGAAAAGTTTGCAAAGAAAGTAAAAGCTGGCGAAGATTTCACGCTCACCGATTTCATGCAACAAATGCAACAACTGCGCAAAATGGGTTCCATGACGAAAATGCTAGGCATGCTTCCGGGTATGGCTGATATGAAGAAGCAAATTGAAAATGTTGATGAAAAAGAAATTGATCGCGTAGAAGCAATAATTTCTTCGATGACTCCAACTGAGCGCGAGAATCCAAAATTACTAAATGGTTCGCGTCGAGCCAGAATTGCTACTGGTTCAGGAATGCAAGTAAGTGACGTTAACTCATTGATGGATCGATTTGTGCTGGCACAAAAGATGATGAAACAAATGGCGGCTGGTGGATCCATTCCAGGTATGCCGCCGATGCCAGGCATGCGGGCGCCGCAGCAAAAGAAAGTTCAGAAGCCAGGAAAAGGGGCACAGAAATCTGGTAATCCAGCTAAACGTGCTGGCCAAGAATCTGGAATTGAGATTGAGGCGCCAAGTGCAACTCTTACGGAGATTCCTTCAGCATTTCGAGACTTTTTGAAATAGTTCTACCCATGGCTGGCATTAAATTTCGGTGCTATCGTCAAGAATCTTCAACTTGAAAATTGTGGGAGCACAAAAGTGAAATTCACAACAAAGAGATTCTTAATCCCAGTCGTCATACTCCTTGGACTTGCGGCGCTCCTAATTCGCAACTCAGGTTTATTAACTGGAGACGCAGATTTTGTTTCAGCATATGAAATTGGCGACTTAGGTCCAAGCGGCGGCAATATTTTTTACATAGATGAATTTTCTGAGCACAAAGACTTTGATTACTTGGAATCTGCTCCTGCTAGTTGTGAAGGAGCTGACTTGGCTTGGGCCATGGACGCCAACGATCTAAGTGCTGGATTAGAAGTTGTGACGGATTGGAAAGCAAAGTCAATTGGACAAGGATTACCCAATACCAAGGCACTACTCGAAGTGTCCAATGGGTTTCAAAATGTTGAAACGGCAACTGGGTACGCAGACACTCTGACCTGTGGTGGGCAATCTGATTGGTTTGTGCCCGCAACGAGTGAGCTAGAACTCATGTACCAGAATTTGGCTAAGCAAGGGATCGGAAATTTCACCACTGGGTATTACTGGAGTTCAAGTGCTTATGAGTACGGCCGCGCTTGGAACCAGCCATTTAGTGAAGACGAAGCTTTTGATGGCAACAAGGATGGCAAGTTTGGGGTACGACCTATTAGAGCCTTTTAACTACGGATTAGTCACTGTCCATGCAACTCATTCGCTATGGAATCAGAATTTGTCGCAATGCTTCACCATTTTCAAGATCTGCTAAAGCTGCGGCAGCCTCTTCCAACGGTCTACGTGCCGAAACCATCTCCTCAAGTTTGAGGTTTCCATCCATGTATTGGTCAACCAACCAGGGAATGTCAACGGCTGGGCGAATTGAACCGTAATTAGAGCCCAGGATTCGCTGGTCAGCTTCTGCGAGGGTTAAAGGTTCAAACGATGCGGTGGCTCCGACTCGAGGAAGTCCAACGATAACGGCTGCCCCACCAAGTGCGAGCATCCGGATGATGGCTTCCGTGGTACTTGGATGACCGATAGCGTCGAAAGCAAAGTCCACGCCTTCTTCTATTAGTTTACGCAAAGCTTCCGCTGGGTCGTCATCGCGCTGAATCACGATCGAATCAGTTGCACCTAAAGTTTTCGCGAGTGCGACTTTGTCAGGATTGATGTCTATTGCAACAATGCGAGATGCACCGATCATTCGAGCGCCTTGCACAACTGAAAGGCCAACGCCACCACATCCAATAACGGCAACTGTCGAGCCGGCAGGAACTTTGGCGGTATTTTTCACGGCACCAACACCGGTAGCTACTGCGCAGCCAATTAACGCAATTAGATCTAGCGGAGCATCTTTGCGGACTTTGATGGCACCGCTTGCGGGAACAACAGCGAAGTCAGCGTATGAAGAAACACCCAAATAGTGATGGTAAGTGTTTCCATCATGTGACAAGCGGCTCGTACCGTCGTGCAGAACGCCATTTGGTGATACAACAGATGCCACGAGTGCACACTGCGCTTCACGTCCTAGTTTGCAGTACTTGCATTCACCACAGGGCGCGACCCATGACAACACCACATGGTCACCGATCGCAAGAGCGGTGACACCTTCGCCGAGTTCAACGACAATTCCAGAACCTTCATGCCCCATAACAAGCGGCATTGGCAATTCCCACTCACCGCGTTGCACATGAAGGTCAGAGCCGCAAACACCTGCGCCAGAAATCTTTACTTTGACTTCACCAGCGCGAGGTGCTTCGAGTGTGACTTCCTGAATTTCCGGTGCTTTACCAACTTTTTCAAATACCACTGCGCGCACGTTATAAACCCCTAAAGTCAAGTCTGGCGTCCCTCAGCATGACATAGCGAGCATGCAAATTCAATGGTTTTTGCGACTAATTTCTCACTTAACGAGTGGGGCGCATCGGGCTCGAACCAAATGTGCAATATTCGCAAAAATAAATAACTTGTATGGCATGCTTTCCCTAACTTCCTAATCTTTCGAACAGTCATCTATCAAGGAGATCCATGTCCGTTAAAAATAAGCGTAAAGCTTCATACGCAGCCATTTTCGCTGCTGGAGCGTTATTACTTTCAGCGTGTGGCGGCGAAACTACTGCAGACACAGGCGCAAGCGAAACTACTGCTGCAACCACAGGGGATTTCCCAACTACTGGTTCAGGTGTGGTTAACGTTTACAACTGGACCGACTACGTCGATCCAGAAGAGCTAAAACGCTTCACTGCTGAAACTGGCATTGAAGTGATTTTGGACACCTACGACAGCAACGAAACTTTGTTGGCTAAATTGCAATCAGGTGCTACCGGCTATGACGTGATCGTTCCTTCTGATTACATGGTCGCGCAAATGATTGATCTTGGTTTATTACAGAATGTTGGCGTAAGTGGTTTCCCTAATGGTGGCAACATCAAAGATAACTTAGTAGATGTTTATTGGGACCCAGGTCGCAACTACTCCGCTCCTTGGATGTATGGAACAACTGGAATTGCATGTAACTTCGCTGCTGAACCAGAATGTGCCAATATCAAATCTTGGAAGGACTACTTCACTGCAGGCCTAGACAAGATGGATTCACTTAAGGATCAAGTTGAAGTTGTATCTGCAGCGCTGCGTGCTACTGGAGTGGCCGCCGCTGACCTCTGCACAACTGACACCGCAAAATACATTGCAGCTGAGGAATTACTTGCTGGATTTAAGCCGGCTGTAATTGATTCAGATGCTGGTATCGAGCGCGTAACAGCAGGCACATCAAACGTGCGTCATTCTTGGAATGGCGGAACTCATCGTATGACGGTTGAAATTCCTGAGGTTCAGTACATCTACCCAAGTGAAGGCCTAAATCTTTGGGCAGATAACTTGGCAGTTCCAGTTGGCGCGCCTAACTTGGATAATGCCAAGATTTTCATCAACTGGTTCATGGATCCGAAGTCTGCCGGCAAAGAGAGTAATTTCTCTGGTTACGACAATGGCATCAAGGGTTCAGAGGAATTCATGGATGATGCACTGAAATCAGATCCTGCCGTTATTGTCCCAGCTGACAAGCAGGCACTGATTACACCTGTGCCAAACTGTGGCGAAGAAGCACGCGAGTTGTACACCCAGGTATTCACAACTTGGTTGACCAGCCAGTAATAACTACTCATTAACAAACAAAGTAGCCTCGCCTTCGGGTGGGGCTGCTTTGTTTATGTATCGTTCACCAGAAGTATCATCCACCGCTAATTGGTCAGCTGTTCTTCGCTTCCCAAGTGTGGCTTTGGTTGAAGAGTTGTACGACTCTGATGACTACGCGCCTTACATAGAAATTCAAAATGGACTAACTGACTTTGCGTGCATCGTCTTCATCGATGGCATGTATGTGAAACTTAGGGAGCTTCGCCAAAGGCGCCGCCGCCACTAGTTTCGATGCGGATAATGCTTCCAGGCTCAAGGTCCATTGAAACCTTGCTTGGAATAGGAACAATTTGTCCGTCGGGATCAATTAACGTCAACTTTGATGGCTTTCCATTTTCTCCACCGTTACGCCCCTGAGCTACAAACTCTGGATTCGTTTGTTCTGCATAAAAAGTTGCGTGCTGCGTGTGATCCAAGATTTGGTACTCCCGGCGAATCCCCCTACCACCATTTCGAAAGCCACGGCCACCTGAACCATCAATCAACTCAGTCTTAAGTACTCGTACTTGATAATTTGTTTCAAGTACCTCAATTGGCATTAGTCCAACGTTCGACATATAGGTATCTACGCCATCTAGACCATCATGTTCAAAAGATGCACCGGTACCGCCGCCAACAACATCTGAGAGCACGGTCGACTGTCCGGTACTTGGCGATGTTGTTCCAATATTGACCCCAAAAAAAGTTACACTGCTGCCAGCAACTTGAAGGTGTGGCCACAAATCAACTAGGGCACGAATTGCGGTGTCAGCAAAACGTTGACAAGTGTTGTGTCTGACCGAAACTGCTGCAGGTGGAAATGGATTAAGGACATTTCCTTGTGGGCAAATAATTTCAACGGCCCACAAAATTCCGTCGTTGGCAGCCAACTCTGGCGCAAGAACTGCTCTAACTGCATAAACGATGCCTGCTCTAGTGCTAGCCCACGGCACATTCATGGCACCAGCTACCTGAGGATCACAGTCAGATAAATCAATAGTTAATGAATCGCCAGATTTGAAGATTTTTACCTGAACTTTGGTTGGAGGTCCTGATCTTCCATCATCATCCAGATATCCAATTGCATCGCCGGAGCCATCGGAAAGTTGGTTAAGTCGGTACCTAATAGCTTTCTCGACTGATTCCAGACTGTTTTGGAAAACTTGTTGTACAACAGGATGTCCATAAGACTCAATTAGCTCCAAAACGCGCTGCATTCCAAGATTGCAAGCGGCTCTTTGCGCCCTAAGGTCGCTGACGGTGCTCAAGGGATCACGAATGTTAGCAGTCACTGTGGCAATAAGATCTATATTTTCTTCACCCTTTATATACAAGCGAGTGGGTGGGATAACTAACCCTTCAGCAAAAAGCTCTGTGAGTTCTGGGCCTTCACTTCCTGGATGTACACCACCAACATCAATATGGTGAGCCGCTGTTCCAACCCAAGAGACGACTTTGCCATCATGAAAAACAGGTGCAACGACATTCACATCAGGTAAATGCATTGCACCTTGATACGGGTGATTACAGATAAAGACATCTCCATCATGGATGTTTTCATTCCAAGTTGAAATAACAGACTTCACAACTAAAGACATTGCCCCTAATTGGGCTGGGATGTAGTCAGCCTGTGCCACTAAGTCCCCATCACTGGTGAAGATGGCGCACGAGAAATCTTCCATGTCACGAATAATTGGACTATAGCTTGAGAATTTTAAAGCGCCACCCATCTCTTGTGCCGCTGAGATCAGAGCCGATTCTAAGATTTCTTGCGTAATTAGGTCAATATCAATTTGAGTCATGGCCTTTCCTCCATTATCAAGAGATCCCCATGAGGTGTTACCTTAACTATTTGTCCAGGGAGAACAACTGTTGTTGAATCCATTTGATGAACTATGCAAGGGCCATTGAATTCGTTTCCTGCTAACAATTTTTCACGCTGATAAATTGCAGTTTCAATACCAGAGGGAAATCCTGGGAAGATCACCGTCTGTGTGCCTAAGCTGGCTTCTTTTTCAATAGTTTTGTCACCCTGTTCAATCTTGGCTGGCTCTAGTTTTGGAAAACTTCCACGCGCACTCATGCGAAGTGTCACTACTTCAACAGGCTGATCTAAGTTTGCGTGGCCATATAGCGTTTCATGAGCACCATGAAAAAGATTTGGCAACTCTTCTAAATCAGTTAAGGACTCGAGCAAATTTACCGGAAGTTCGTAACCTTGGCCGAGATAACGAGCATCAATGATAAAATCGAACTCGATATGATCAGACGAGATTCCATCAAGCAGCAATCTTTCTGTCAACTCTTTTTGTTTGTCCTTGAACCAATTAACATACATAGGAATCTCATTAACTGAAAAAGGTGAGAGCAAGGTTTGAGCTGCATCGATTCTCACTCCCGCGGAGAGCAGGCCTTCAGCAGAAAACAGGCCAGGACGGTTTGGTATCAATGCTGATTCAAGATTCAAGTTACGAAGCAGTAATCCTGCATGTAATGGTCCTGCACCACCAAACGGAACCAATGTGAAATCCCTTGGATCTAAACCTCTTTCAATGCTTACCTGGCGAAGTGCCCGAATCATGTGCGCAACCGATATCGAAACTATCGCGATTGCCGTTTGAACAACATCTTGACCTAGTTTGCTTGCAATCTCAGATACAGCTTTCACGGCAGCTTCCTTATTTAGAGTTAAGCCACTTGCCAGACTTTGTTGCCCAATCGTGCCAAGAACAACATGCGCATCAGTCAGAGTGGCAAGAGTGCCACCCTGTAAATATGCAGCAGGACCAGGTATTGCTTTTGCTGACATTGGGCCAACCTTAAGTCGTCCTGTGGAGTCAACAAACGCAATACTTCCCCCACCAGAACCAATTGTGTGTATGTCTACTGTTGGTGCCAGCAATGTGTGATCGTTGATTATCTGAGTTGATTTGAGTGGAAGTGTTCCGTCCTTAACTAGACAGATGTCGGTCGAAGTGCCACCCATGTCAAGGCCGATTAACTTATTCAGGTCGTGCTGTCTACCAAGGGCTACTAATCCAGCAGCTCCACCTGCTGGTCCCGAAAGAATCAAACGATGCGATTCCTCGGCTGATCTAATTGCTGCCGCACATCCACCGTTGGATTGCATGACGAGAAATGAAGCGTGAACGCCGCTATCTTCAATTTTGCTTTGAACACTTTCTAGATAACTACCGACGATTGGGCGTAGTCCAGCATTAATTACGGTAGTGGAGGTTCGCGGATATTCACGGAATTCGCGAACAATCTCACTCGATACTGTGACTGGAATACCTGGAAACGATCGACGAATCTTTTCAGCAAGCATTGACTCGTGATCGTCATTGCTATAGCTAAACAGCAAACAAATTGCGATGGACTCGGGATCAATTAACTCTAACTCTCCAATTACACGATCAACTTCAATTTCAGTCAGAGCAGTTAGCACCTTTCCGCCAGTTGTAACTCGCTCAGAAACCTCCACGCAATCCCCTCGACTTACCAACTGCGCTGGTCGCGGAACGTGCAAGTTATAAATGTCGGGGCGGATTCCATTGCGAAGCGCCAAAATGTCTTTGAATCCCCTTGTCGCTACCAATGCAACTTTAGAAAATTGATTCGTCAAAATTGCATTTGTCGCAATTGTGGTTCCATGACTAATTAAATTGATTTTGCTGGGATCTAGGCCTTGATCAATTAAGGCTTGAATTGAATGCACAAGAGCAAGACCTGGGTCACTTGGAGTAGAAGGGACTTTTGCCACCATAAAGTTTCCATCTTGGGCACGGGCTACAGAATCGGTAAATGTTCCGCCCGTATCAATGCTTATGGTCCAAGAGTTCTGTGGCATGACCAAATTCTATGATTCGTTGCGGCTAATAGATGAGGCCACTACGACCAGCGAGGAAAGTGTTACTCAGGTTGGGGTTTTCGAATATAAAAGTGGCCCCTGACGGGCTCGAACCGACGACCCACGGATTAGTAAGGCTAATTAGATGTGAAATTCACTCTTCAGATGATTGGAGTGCGAAGCTGATTTAGGGAGCCATTTAGGTAGCCAAGTAATTGATATTGGCTGAGACAACCTGAGAATTATTTGATATGTTTGTCGTATGTTTAAACCACTAGAGATAGTGGGAGACACTGCGTTGCGTACTACGGATCAGAGGGTTAGGGGTTCGAGCACGACCCGCCCCACCGAAAATTCCCATATTATTTGGGTTTATTTGCACCTGTTGGAATCGAACTTAGCACTGGTCACATTGTGTTCACCGTAAAACAGGCACGTTACTTTGGATCCGATTTGATTTGGTACTAAAGCCCTGCCTAACTCCACAGCAAATGCTTTCCAAACTCAAGATTTGCACTTACTATTATGTGCAACACGTGAGTTCAATTGGATATTAAGGAAGACCAGTTTTGACCGAAGCTGATTTATTAACCAAAAAAAGTGTTAGGCGAAGTTGGTATTTGTATGACTGGGCTAATTCTGCTTTTTCGACAACAGTAATAGCTCTTTTCATTGGACCCTATTTAACCTCCATAGCTGAAAACAGTGCTGATGCTTCAGGACTGATTTCTATATGGGGATTAGACATTCGACCTGGATCTTTATATCCATACGCAATTTCTTTTTCAGTTCTCATGCAAGTTTTTATTCTTCCAATTGTGGGTGGTGTTGCTGATCGAATCAAAAGTAGAAACGGCTTGTTAGCTGTTTTTGCTTACATTGGTTCTTTTTCAACAATATGTTTGTATTTTGTTAAAGATGGAAGATTTGCACTTGGTGCCTTTCTATTAATTGTGGCAAACATTTCTTTCGGTGCAGCACTCGTTGTTGCTAATTCATATATTCCAGATTTAGCATCTCCCGATCAAAGAGACACTGTCTCATCTCGGGGTTGGGCTGCTGGCTATGCCGGTGGTGGTTTACTGCTTATTTTGAACATAATTTTGTATGCAGGTTATGAATCATTTGGGGTTACCCAAGCTGAAGCGGTGAGAATTTCAATGATGTCTGCTGGTATTTGGTGGGCACTTTTCACCATTGTCACCGTGAGAGGTTTAAGAAGTTTAAATAGGCCAGTGGGTGCTGTTGGATCTGAGGCATTAACGATTGGTTTCAAAGAACTTAAGACAACTATAAAAGATGTTAGAAAATATCCAGAAACATTAAAGTTTTTAATTGCTTACCTATTTTATAATGATGGAATTCAAACAGTTATTGCCATTTCTGGCACCTACGCTATTTTGGAATTAAAACTAACAGAAATTTCATTAGTGATTGCAATTTTGATTGTGCAAATAACTGCCCTTAGTGGCGCACTTTTATTGGCAAAACTATCAAACAGGATTGGTGCTAAAAGAGTTATTTTAATAACTCTTTTAATTTGGACTCTGATGGTGGTTATTACTTATGGATTGCCTGCTGGGCAACAAAATCCTTATCTGGTGATTGCTGCCGGTATTGGTTTTGTGCTTGGTGGCAGTCAAGCGTTATCTAGATCTCTTTATTCTCAAGTTATTCCTCGAGCTCAAGAAGCCCAATACTTTTCTTTTTATGAAATAAGCGAAAGAGGTACTAGTTGGTTGGGGACACTTGCATTTGGTATTGCTTTTGGTTTAACCGGTTCTTATAGACAAAGTGTTTTATTAATTATTGCTTTCTTTGTGATTGGAGGATTACTGCTTTTGCGAGTAAACATTAGACAAGCAATAACAGAATCAGGTAATCCTCAACCAAAAGTGGTTTAAAGCCTTTAATTTCCTAAAGTTGTTCCAACAGTTTGGGCAACACCTAGGTTTACCCGATCAGAAGGACCTTTCCATTGAATGGAACTAGCAATACCGGAGTGCAGTTGTTAAGAATTGGCCTTACCGGACCTAAATCAAAGAGTTGTATTAATACGGATTAGAAGGTTAGGGGTTCCAATCCCCTTGAGTGAGCACCGTCATAAACGGCACTTAATTAAAGGGTTAAGCCTTCAATTTCCTGATTTTTGCTCTGTCTGGCATGATTCATAAGTAATCCCGACTTGGTAGCCGGCCCTCTACCCGCAACCCTGTTGGATTCATAGACACTTACTAATTGCGCCCCCGCTGCAATAACGGTTTTGTGTCACACCAATTATCAGGAGAAATAAAACTCGTGGCCGTAAAGATCAAACTTAAGCGCATGGGAAGCATCCGCAACCCGCAATACCGCGTAGTAATTGCCGATGCCCGCACCGCTCGTGATGGCCGTGCCATCGAAGAAATCGGTTTGTACCATCCAAAAGAAGAACCAAGTCTTATCAAGATCAATTCTGATCGTGTGCAGTACTGGCTAGGCGTTGGCGCCCAGCCAACTGAACCAGTTATGGTTCTGCTGAAGATCACTGGTGACTGGCAAAAATTTAAGGGCCTTCCAGGTGCTGAAGGAACTCTTCGCGTTAAAGAAGTTAAGGTCACCAAGAATGACATCTTTGCCCAGACTGTTGCAGCCGTGGCAAATGAGCCTCGCGTTCCAACAATTCGTCCCAAGGTAGAAAAGCCAGTTGAAGTAGTTGCGGCAGCGCCAGAAGAAGCGGCAGTTGTAGCTAGCGAAGAAGTTGTTGTAGAGGCGCCAGTCGTTTCCACTGAAGCAGAAGCATCCCCAGAAGTTGTGGAAGTTGCAGCAGAAGTAGTTGAAGAAGCTCCAGCCGAAGTCACTGAAGAGGCTTAGTTAATGCTTGACGAAACTTTAGAACACTTGGTAAAGGGAATAGTTGATCATCCCGAAGATGTTGTCGTTCGCGAAAACAATCGCAAAGGTGCAACTCTTGAGGTCAAGCTAAATCCAGAAGATATGGGACGG